>Ga0209705_10000072_pt1 | contig 48893 bp, 37 predicted proteins | sample PPLLaktember2015_5_FD_187262 | JGI IMG/M metagenome (GOLD analysis project Ga0209705, IMG submission 187262) | Freshwater sediment microbial communities from Prairie Pothole Lake near Jamestown, North Dakota, USA - PPLs Lake P8 Core (1) Depth... | ecosystem: Environmental > Aquatic > Freshwater... | reverse complement strand
CAATCACCCAATCACCCAATCCCCAATCACCCAATCCCCAATCACCCAATCCCCAATCACCCAATCACTCAATCCCCCGATCGTCAATCAATCACCCAATCGCTCAATCCCCCGATCACCAATCAATCGCTCAATCTGCAATCACCCAATCGCTCAATGGCCCTCTACCCCGGCACGCCCGCCTTCCGCAGGATGGCCATCATGGGGCACCACTTCGTGAAGGCCGACTGGAACAGGTTCAGCCCGACGAAGGCGGTGAACCAGAAGAAGCCCGGGTGGACGTACATGCCGAGCAGCACGCTCAGCATCACGAAGAATCCCGCAATCAAGCGGAGCATCGGTTCAACGGTCATGGGGTCGGCCCTCCCTCGGCCTCTGGAACGAACAGCAGCGGCATCGCGCAGCCCTTGACCAGGGGCTCGCCCACGTGCGACAGCCAGTGCGAGGTACGGGGTGTGGGCATGGGCACGGCGGCCCAGGTCGCGCCGGTCCGACGCCTCGCGTCGGCCGGATCGGTGACGGTTCCTTCGATGACGTGCCCGCCGAGGCCGTTCGCCACGCGCTCGGCGAGCTGCCGCGTGTTGTAGGCGCCGCCGCCCTCGCCCGCAACGACAATCCCGCTGGCAAACGCCGCGGCCGGCGCCAGCGCCGGGCCGGATGCGTGCACCACCAGCAGGGGCACGCGGCACTCGCGGAGCACGCGCTCGGCCACCGAGCCCAGCCACCAGCGGGACGGCCCGCGACGCCCGTGCGTCCCCATCACCACCAGGTCGGCATCGGCCGACGCGTGCAGGATGGCGTCGGTGGCGAAGCGGTTGTCCACGACCGCCTCGAACGGCACGTCCGTGTGCTGGCGGCCGTACTCGCGCAGGTACACCCGCGCGCGTGCCCGGGTGGCGTGCGCCTCCCCTTCAAGGGCCTCCATCTGCGCCTGCGTGAAGTAGGGCGGCGCATCCAGCGCCTCGGCGTGGAGCACGCGCAGCGACGCCCCGAGGGCCTGTGCGAGGCCCCCACCGAGGGTGAGGGCCCGTGCCGAGGCCTCACTGAAATCGACCGCCACCAGGATGGTCTTGACGTCGGTGCTCATCGTTACGCCTCCACCGGCTGCGCGGCGGCATGCCGGTGCGTCAGGTAGTAGGTAATCGGGACCGTCATGCGCGACAGCAGGAGCGAGGCCACTTCACCGGCCATCAGCGAGATGGCCAGGCCCTGGAAAATGGGGTCGAACAGCATCACCGCCGACCCGACGATCACCGCGGCCGCCGTCAGCGCCATCGGCCGGAAGCGCACGGCCCCCGCGTCTACCACGGCCTCCGCGAGCGGCATGCCGTCGCGCACGCGCAACTCGATGAAGTCCACGAGGATGATCGAATTGCGCACGACGATACCCGCGCCGGCGATGAACCCGATCATCGACGTGGCCGTGAAGAACGCGCCCATTCCCGCGTGCGCCGGCAGGATGCCGACCAGCGAGAACGGAATGGCCAGCATGATGGTCATCGGCGTGATGAACGACTGGAACCAGCCCACCACCAGGATGTAGATGAGCACCAGCACCGCCGCGAACGCAATACCCAGGTCGCGGAACACCTCGTAGGTGATGTGCCACTCGCCGTCCCACTTCATCGCGTACTTCGAGCTGTCGAAGGGCTGCTGGGTGTTGAAGATCTCCAGCCCATACCCTTCGGGCAGCGTCATCTCGCCGAGCGCGCGGTTCATCTGCAGGATGGCGTAGACGGGGCTTTCGATCTTCCCCGCCACGTCCGCGGTGACATAGGTCACCGGCTGCAGGTTCTTGTGATACAGGCTGGGCTCCTCGAAGCCCTCGGACATCCGCACCAGCTCGCCCAGTGCGGCGCCCTCGCCCAGGCGCAGCGACCCGAGCGCCTCCACCGATCCGCGCTGGTCGCGCGGGAGGCGCAACACCACCGGCACCGGTTCCCGGGAATCGGCGTCGTGCAGTTGCCCCGCGGGCGCGCCCGCGCCGGCCATCCGGGCCACGGCCATGATCTCGGACGCGCTCACGCCGGCGGCGCCGGCCTTGTCGGTGTCCACGTCGAGCCGCTGCTTCGGGCGTGGCGACTCGACGTACCAGTCCACGTCCACCACGCCGTCGGTCTTCTCGAACACCGCGCGCACGTCCTTGGCCACGGCCGTCCGCCGCTCGGCGTCGGGCCCATAGACCTCGGCCACCAGCGTCTGCAGCACGGGCGGTCCGGGCGGGATCTCCACCACCTGCACGGTCGCCCCAAGCGAGGTGGCCACGGGCACCAGGCGCTCGCGCAGCCGCTTCGCGATGTCGTGGCTCTGGTCGTCGCGCTCGTCCTTCGACGTCAGCATCACCTGCAGGTCCGCGAGGTTGGCCTCACGCCGCAGGAAGTAGTGCCGCACCAGGCCGTTGAACGTGTAGGGCGAGGCCGTGCCGGTGTAGCTCTGCGCGCTCACCACGTCGGGATCGCCCAGCACCTCGTCCGCCAGCATCGCCGCCACGCGGCTCGTGGCCTCGAGCGGCGTGTCGTCCGGCATGCGGACCACCACCTGCAGCTCGCTCTTGTTGTCGAACGGCAGCATCTTCACCGTCACCAGGCCCGTCGGGACCAGGATGGCCGCCGCCACCAGCAGGACCGCCACGCCGCCGAGGAACACCCAGCGCCGCGTCGCGTTGCCGATGAGCGAGGCCATGAAGCGCCGGTAGGCCGCCGTCAGGCGGTCGTCGCTGTCGTCGTGGTGGCCAACGTCCTTCTTCAGCAGCCGCACCGCCGCCCACGGCGTGACGATGAAGGCCACGACCAGCGAGAACAGCATGGCCGCGGTCGCGCCCACCGGGATGGGCCGCATGTAGGGCCCCATCAGGCCGCCGACGAACGCCATCGGCAGGATGGCGGCCACGACGGTGAGCGTGGCGAGAATGGTGGGGTTGCCCACTTCATCCACCGCGCGGAGCGCGATCTCTTCCATCGACAGGCGCCCGCCCGCCAGGCGCGCGTGCCGCACCACGTTCTCCACCACCACGATCGCGTCGTCCACCAGGATGCCGATGGAGAAGATGAGCGCGAAGAGCGTGATACGGTTCAGCGTGTAGCCGTAGAGATAGAAGACGAACAGCGTGAGCGCCAGTGTCACCGGGATGGCCGTGAGCACCACCAGCGACTCGCGGCGGCCCAGGGCGAACCAGATGAGGATGGACACCGAGATGACGGCGATGACCATGTGCCACAGCAGCTCGTTCGACTTGTGCTCGGCGGTCTCGCCGTAATCGCGCGTCACGGTCACCTGCACGTCGTTCGGCAGCACGTAGCCGCGCAGCGTCTCGAGCTTGTGCTCGACGGCGCGCGTGAGCTCGATGGCGTTCACGCCCCGGCGCTTGGCAATCGAGATGGTGACCGCCGGGAACATCTGCCCCTTCCTCGGGTGGTAGAACACGTACTCCGTGGGCTCGCCGGCCTCGTCCTGCACCCTGGCGACGTCGGCCAGGCGCACGGGGCCGCCGGCCGAGCCGACGACCAGCGCATTCAGCTCGGCCACGCTCTCGGGCCAGCCGCCCGCCTCGAGCCGGGTGGAACGATTGGCCGCCACCACGTCGGCCGCGGCCACGCGCGCGTTCGAGCGCGTCAGGGCCTCCTGCACGGCCAGCGGGTGCAGCCCGCGAGCCGAGAGGGCCGAAGGATCCAGTTCCACGGTGATCTGGCGCGGCCGCCCGCCGATGAGGGTCACCTCCGAGATGTCCGGGACCTCCTTCAGCGATTCCTGCACCTGCGCGGCCAGCTTGCGCAGCGTGGGATCGTCGTAGCCGCTGCCCCACAAGGTGAGCGCCATCACCGGCACGTCGTCGATGGATCGTGCGCGCACGGCCGGCGTGGAGGCGCCTGCCGGCAGCAGCTCGAGGCTCGCCGCCAACTTCTGGTTGATGCGCACCAACGCGCGGTCGTCGTCTTCGCCCACGAAGAAGCGCGCGATGATCATCGAGCGCCCGGGGCTGGACGTGGAGTAGAGGTACTCGAGGCCGGGCACCTCCCACAGGAGCTTTTCCAGCGGCCGGGTGACCCGCTGCTCCACCTCGGATGGCGAGGCGCCGGGCAGGTCCACGAACACGTCCACCATCGGGACACTGATCTGCGGCTCCTCCTCGCGCGGCAGCGCGACACCGGCATACACGCCGAGCAGCAGCGACGCGACGATGATGAGCGGCGTCAGCTTCGAGTGGATGAACGCCGCGGCCATGCGGCCGGCCAGGCCGTAGCGTGCGCTCATTTCGAGTCTCCACCCGCGGGCACGCGAGCCGCACCCCGCACCGGCCGTCCGTCCTCGAGGGACGGCGGTGGGTCGATCACGACCTGGTCACCCTCGTGCAGGCCCGCGAGCACTTCGGTCTGGCCGCCCGATTCCTCGCCCACCGACACCATCCGCAGGCGCGCCGCACCCTCGGCGTCCAGAGCGAACGCGAAGGTCAGCTGCCCGCGCTTGACGATGGCGCTGGTCGGGGCGACGAGCACCTTGCGCGAGGGCCCGAGCAGACGCACGCGCCCGAAGAGGCCCGAGCGAACGCCGTCGGAACTCGGCAGGTCCACCTTCACCGTGAAGCTGTGGCGGGCGGGATCGATGTTGGCGATCTCGGCCACCGTCGAGCGCTGCCACTCCGTGCCGGTTTCGCCCGCCGCGCGGTCGAGCCGGACGTCGGCCGGGCCCCCCGGCGTGACCAGCTGGGCGCGCGATTCGTCCATCTGCGCCTCGATGCGATAGCCGCCCGTATCCTCCACCGTGACCAGCGCGGCGCCCGGCGCCGCCAGCGATCCCGGGTCGGCGTGCCGCGCCGAGACGATGCCGTCGAACGGCGCCGTGAGCGTCGTGTACGACACGCCGACGGATGCGGCCTGTTCGGCCGCGGTGGCGGCATTGATGCCCGCGCTGGCCTCGGCGACTCGGGCCTTCGCCCCCGCCGCCCGCGCCTCGGCGGCGGCCAGTCCGGCCGTGGCCTGGTCGAGCTCCTGCGTCGTGGCCGAGTCCCTCTGGTTCAGCCCGCGCACGCGGTCGTAGGTGAGCTTCGCGAGCACGAGTGCCGATTCGGCGGAGCGCTGCTCGGCCTGGGCCGCCTCGAGCCCCAGCCGCGATCCGGCAGTGGCGGCCGTGGCCTGCGCGGCAAAGGCGCCGAGCTGGCGGCCATCGAGAACGACGAGCGTCTGGCCGCGGCGCACGCGGTCGCCGGCCTTCACGCGCACCTCGAGCACCGGCGCCACGACCTGGGCCGACACCACGGCGGTCTGCCGCGCGCGGACCACGCCGCCGGCCTCGTAGGCGGTGGGCCATTCAGCGGTCGCGACCGCACCGGTCTTCACGTCGATGGGCGCCTGGGCCTCGGCGGCCGGTTCCGGCGCGGACGACTGGCACGCGGCCAGCGACACGACGGCCACGCCCGCCACCCACGCCTTCGAGTACGTCAGGATGGACTTCACGGTTACGGTCTCCTCCCAATGGCGCGATCCAGCGCCGCCTGCGCCACGATGCGATCGACCACGGCGGAGGTGCGCGACATCTCCGCGCTCAGCACCGCCGCCGACGCGCTCAGCACGTCCTGGACCCCCGCCATGCCCGCCTCGTAGCGGTCGCGGAGGATCCGCTGGCTTTCCACCGCCTGTGCCACGGTGGCGCGCGCCACCCGCTCACGGGCCTCGGCGCTCTCGAGTTGACGCACCGCGCTCAACACTTCCACCTGCACCGCAGCGCGGGCCTCGTCGCGCGAGGCGCGGGCCCGCTGCTCCGCGGCGGCCGCGGCCCTCATCGCCGCGCGCTCGCCCATCCCGGTGGAGAACGCCCATCGCGCTTCTCCGCCCACGACCCACGAGGAGGCGCGGTCCGAGAAGTTGAGACCGTCGTACTGGTATGCGGCCTGGGCGGCCACCTGCGGCCACCATGCCGACTTCGCCTGGCGTCGACCCGACTCGGCCAGGGTGACGCCGCCTTCGCCGCGCCTGAGCTCGGGCCGATTGGCGATGGCCTCGGCAGCCAGCGCCGACCACTCGCGCCCGCCCGCGGGGGGCGAGGGCGCGGGTTCCTGCACGATGAACTCGGCGTCCACGGGCGCGCCGCGCAGCCGGTTCAGCTGGGCACGCGCCACGGCCGCGTGTCCCGTCGCCTCGATGACCTGCTGGTGCATGGCCGCCAGGTGCACCTGCAGGGAGAGCACGTCGGCGTTCGTCACCGTTCCGGCTTCGCGCCGACGCTCGGCGCGCGCCACGTCCTCGGCGGCCGCCTTCGCCGCGCCCTCGGCGGCACTCCGTGCGGCCTCGGCCGTCAGCACCTGTCCGTAGGCGGTGGCCACCTGGCTGGCCAGCGACAGCGCGTGCTCGTCCGCGCCGGCCGTGGCCATCGCCTCGACGCCCCGGGCGGCATCCAGGCCTGCGCCCGTGCGACCCCCGTCGAACAGCACCTGCTCGACGGCGATGGCACCGTGGAAGAACCCGACGGGGTCGGGCTGGTTCAAGGCGTCGATGGCGAAATTGCCAGCCGCGAATTTTCGCGCCGAGAGCAGTGAGCTGAACACGAACACCGGGGCGTTGCCCCGCTGCCACGACTCGCTGACCGACACGCGCGGAAAGAACCGCGATCGGGCCTCGTCCACCTTCGCCGTGGCCTCGGTGGCACCCGAGCGGGCCGCTTCGAGGCCGGGGTTGCGGGCCACGGCCTGGGCGACCGCCTGGTCGAGCGGAAGGGCCTCCTGCGCGAACACAGGAGTGGCAAGGGCGGCGACCAGGGCCGCCAGGGGTATCTGTCGTCGAAACCTCATCGCCCCCCAGAGATGCAGGATGTGCGGATTTGGTGACAGGCCGGGGCGCCGGGGCGTGCCACCCTTGGTATCATCCGATAGGCGTCCCCATGCCTGCTCCCACACCCTCCCCTTCCCCCGACGGCGAACATTACGCAGGGCTGCTCACCAAGCTGAACAGCGGAGATGGCCACGAGGCCATGGAAGAGCTGCTGATGGACGCCCAGGCCCTGGCCTATCGCTTCAGCCTGCTCGTCTGCGGCCATCCGCAGGACGCCGAAGACGCCATGCAGGATGCGTTGCTGCAGACCTACAAGCACGCCAGGCGCATCCGCCAGCCCAGGGGCTTTCGCACCTGGCTGTACCGCACGGTCAAGAACGCCTGCCTCATGTCACGCCGGCGGCACGTGGACGAGCCCGCGAAGCTGGGCTCGCTCGACGAGGACGGAGCGCCCGACGTGGCGGCCAACGCGCCCAGCCCGGAAGAGCAGACGGCGGCCGGCGCCGAGCGCGAGCGGTTCCGCGTGGCCTTCCGCATGCTGCCGGCGCCCTATCGGCTGGTGGCGTTCCTTCGGGATGTCGAGGGGCTCTCGACGCGCGAGGCGGCCCAGGTGGTGGGCATCACGGAAGCCAACGTGAAGCAGCGCCTGCACCGCGCGCGCCAGATGCTCCGCGAGGCGCTGGCTTGACGCGGCCGGCCGCCGGTGGGCACTGCAGGGTAGGGCTCGAGCACTGGTCGCGGTTCACGGACCGGGATCTCCCACCGGACGAGTGCCGCCGCTGCGAAGAGCACCTGAAGACGTGCGCGGAGTGCCGCGCGAAGGTCCGGGCGGTGAAGGACACTGTGCGTGCGTGCCGTCAGGCCGCGCGCCTCGCGCTGCCATCGGCGGTCAAGGCGGGCGCCAGGAAGCGCGTGCAGGCCTTGCTGTCGGAGGAAAGGCGCCGGGGAAATTGAGCGATTGGTGATTGCAGATTGAGCGATTGATTGGGGATTGGGGGATTGAGCGATTGTGCGATCAATTGAGCGATTGGCGATTGGTTCATTGACGATTTGTCGTCGGTCGCGCCGGCGACGGGCACCGACAGCGGACAGCCGAATCACACAATCCTTCAATCCTCCAATCCCCCAATCAATCACCCAATCCGTCAATCCCCCCAATCACCAGTGAATCGCTCAATCTGCAATCGCCAATCGCTCAATGGCCCGAGGTGCCAGCGTCCTTGACCAGGATGGCGCGCGCGTAGATCAGGTCGAAACTCAGCCGCTGCACGTTCTCTTGCGACTTCGACCCCGGCTGCGTCGTCACCACCGCCAGGTCGCAGCCTGATTGGCGTGCGTGATCGAGCCGCGCGTGCAGCAAGGCCGATTGCACACCGCGGCGGCGGAACGCTGGCAGCGTGGCCGCGCCGCACATCAGCGCAATGCCCTCGCGGATGTAGAGGCTGGCGCCGCCGGCCACGGCGCCATCCAGCCGCGCGAGCAATCGCTCGACCCCCGGCACGGCGCCGAAGAGGTCGTAGGAACGCTCGAGCGCGGCGCGGTCGAACGACTCGTGCGAAGCGGGGCCATCGAACACGTCCGGGTGCAGAAAGCCGGTGGTGACCGTCTCCCTCCAGGCCGCGGACTCGTCGGCCCGGGTACGCGACACGGACACTGCGCTCGCCGGCAGGGCCTCCCCGCGTTCCAGCCGGCGCGCCAGCACGTTCTCGAAACCCACCAGCCGATAGCCGCGTGCGGTGAGGAGCGTGGTCACCGCGGGATCGCCCAGCGTGGAGAACTCCACCTGCAGCCGCGCATGCCGCGCCTGGTGCTCGCGTTCGATCGCCTCCAGCGTGGCCACGTCGATCGCCTCGCCGAAGCCCAGGCCGATCAGCTTGTTGAACGGCGAGCCCGGCTCGGACAGCACGACCGTCGAGCCGCCAATTGGCCATTCCCGCACGTCCGGCACCCCGGCTGCGCGAGCGGACGCGGCCATGCCCCGCACCAGGGCGAGTTCCGTGTGATCGATGCGTCTGGCCAGAGAGGCTGTCGCCGTCAGTGGTGTCATGCGCAGAAGTGTATCGAACCGTCCGGCCACGGCCGGGTCTCCCGAGTCGACCCGACTTGACCGCACTGCCCCATCGTTCTATCGTCCGGTCGCATGACGCGATCGTTCACCGTTGCCCTGCTGGTGGCCGGCCTCTCGGCTTGCGCGCCGGTTCCCCCCGAGCAACAGGCCCTGAACCAGGCCGCCGATGCGCTGGGAGGACGTGACCGGCTGCTCGGCCTCCGGACGCTGGTGCTCGCGGGCGAAGGCACGCAGTGGAACCTCGGGCAGGACATGACGATTGATGCCACGGGCCAGACCTTCGCGGTCACCGGCTATCGGCGCGCCATGGACCTGGCGGGCGGGCGCCTGCGCATCGAGCAGACGCGCACGCCCAATTTCCTCTACTTCCAGGGCCAGGCACCGCAGACACAGGCGCTCGGGCTGGACGGCGAGGTGGCCTACTCGGTCTCCGCCAGCGGCGGCGTCTCGCGCGCCCCGGCGCAGGCGGCGCGGGACCGCTTCGTGGAATTGCACCATCACCCGGTCGTGCTGGTCCGCGCGGCGCTCGGGGCCGGCGCCACCGTGGCCAATGCCCGCACCGAGGGCGCGGAGCAGCTGGTGGACGTCACGCTCCCCGGTGGTGGGCCGTTCACCGTGGCCCTCGATGCGTCCACGCACCTTCCCACCCGCATCCGCTCGACCGGCACGCACCCGAACCTGGGCGACGTGGTCATCGAGACCTCGTTCGAGGACTATGCAGATATCTCGGGCATCAAGCTGCCCACCCGGCTCATCACGGCGACCGACCGCTTCAAGACCGCCGAGCTGCGCGTGGCGCGGGCCACGGTGAATGGCGACGCGGGTGACCTCGCGGCGCCCGAGGCCGCGCGCGCCGCGGCGGCGCCGTCGGGACCGCCCCCGGTGAACGTGGTAGCCGAGAGCCTCGCGCCAGGCGTGTGGCTGCTCGCCGGCCAGTCGCATCACAGCGTGCTCGTCGAGTTCAGCGACTACCTGATGCTCATCGAGGCCCCGCAGAGCGAGGCGCGGACGCTGGCGGTCATCGCGAAGGCGCGCGAGCTCGTGCCGGGCAAGCCGCTGACGACGCTCGTCAGCTCGCACCATCACTTCGATCACTCGGCGGGCCTCCGTGCCGCGGTGGCCGAGGGCCTGACGGTCATCGCGCAGCAGGCCAACGTCGCCTACTACGAGGAGGCGGCGAAGCGGCCCTTCACGGTGCAGCCTGACGCGCTGGCGAAGAACCCGCGCCCCCTCGCCATCGAAGGCGTGGACGATGCGAAGGTCGTGGAGGACGCGACGCGACGGGTGGAGCTCTATCACATCGCGGGCAACCCGCACGCCGACACCCTGCTGATGGCCTACCTGCCGAAGGAGCGGCTGCTGGTGGAGGTGGACGCCTTCAGCCCGGGCTCGGCCGTGCACCCGTACGCGGCCAACCTGCTGCACAACATCCGCGATCGCAAGTTGCGCGTGGACCGCATCGTCCCGCTGCACGGTACGGTGGTGCCGCTCAACGAGCTCGTGAAGGTTGTGCCCGCGTCGTGAACACGCGCATCGCAGCCGTCGTTCTCTCCTTGCTCGCGGTCCTGCTCCTGTCGTCCGCCGACGCTCGGGCGGAAGGCTCCACCGGGCGTCGGCCAGACCAGCAGGAACCCTACAAGCCGCGTGTCGGACAGCCCGGCAAGGACGTGGTGTGGGTGCCGACGCCGCCCGAACTGGTGGAGAAGATGCTCGACCTGGCGCAGGTCACGAAGGACGACTTCGTCATCGACCTCGGTTCCGGGGACGGGCGCAACATCATCGCCGCGGCCCGCCGCGGCGCGCGCGGCCTGGGGGTGGAGTTCAATGCCGAGATGGTGGCGCTCTCGCGCCGGCTGGCCGATGAGCAGGGAGTCAGCGACCGGGCGACCTTCGTGCAGGGCGACATGTACGAAGCGGACATATCGAAAGCCACGGTGATGGCCATCTACCTGCTGCCGGAGAACCTCGAGAAGCTGCTCCCGAGGTTCCAGGCGTTGCCCCCTGGCACACGCATCGTCTCGAACACGTTCGGCTTCCAGGAGTGGGACCCCGACGCGCGCGCCACCGTGGACGGCGGGGCATGCGCGAACTGGTGCGAGGCGCTGCTCTGGATCGTTCCGGCCCGGGCGGCCGGCGAATGGGCGATGGACGAGGGCGCGTTGCGCCTCACGCAGTTGCACCAGGTGCTCTACGGAGCCCTTCGGGCTGGCGGTCAGGACGTGCCCCTATCGAACGCACGGATGCGCGGCTACGACATCGCGTTCACGGCAGGCGATCGCACCTACACCGGCCGGCTCTCGGGGAACGCCATCGAGGGGACGACGGAGAGCCCCGCCGGCACGAGGCCCTGGCGCGCCACGCGGGTCAAGGCTCCGGCTCGGGAGGCTGGCACGCGCGCCCCGCGCCCGGGCGCGTCAGGAAGGCACCACGGCCAGCACCGGCACCTCGCGCGCCGGCGTGCCCGCCCGCATCACTCCACGGTCATCGAACCGCAGCCCCGACCCCGGCACCAGGTCCACCACCGTACGTGACACATGCACCTCGCCGGGCCCGGCCGCCCCCGCCAGCGCGTCGGCTACTTCGAAGATCGGCCCTTCGCGCGCCTCGCGATGACACTCCCCGATGTGCACACCGGCAGACACGCCCAGCCCCAGGTCGCGCGCGCGCGCCATCAGCGCCGCGCCGCACTGGGCGGCACGCCCCGGCCCGTCGAAAAGGGCCACCAGCCGCGCGCCCTCGCCATCGACGATCTGCCCCCGCCACCGCGCCACCTCGCGCGAGAAGGCATTGCCAAGCGCCTCGCCGCCGCCCTCTCCACGGCCCGACCGCACGACCAGCACCGACGCCAGCACCCGCTCCAGCTCGCGCGGCTCGTGCGTGCGCTCGAGGAAGCGCTCGATCTCGCCGAGCATCGCCCCCTGATCACCAACGAACGGGAGGTGATCCTCGCCGGGCTGCTCCACGAACGTTGCCCCAGGAATGAGCGACGCGAGATACCGCCCCTCTTCCACCTTCAGGCAGCGGTCGCCCGTGCGGTGCAGCACCAGCGTTGGCACGCGGATGGAGGGCAGCACGTCGCGGATGTCGATGTCGGCGTTCATCCGCGTGAGCGCAAGGGCCGCGCCCGGGCTGGCGCCCATCCGGAGGTACGAGGCCCACCAATCTCGGAATGCCGCGTCGGTCGCGCGCGAGGGCGCGCGCTCGTCGATGCCCACCGGGCCGCCCCACTCGTCCAGGATGGTCTGGCAGAAGCGGTCCCGCTCTTCACGGGTGACGCCCCACGGGTAGTGGTCGTCCCGGAGGCGGCGCGCGTAGCTGCCGATCATGACCAGCGCGTCGGTTTTCGCCGGGTGCGTCGCCGCAAACAGACTGCACAGCGGCCCGCCCTCCGACACCCCCAGCAGCACCGCCCGCTCCGACCCGGCCGCCTCCATGACCGCCCGCACGTCGTCCATCCGCTGTTCCAGCGAGGGCAGCTCGGGCTCGGACACGCGGTCCGACAGGCCCGTGCCGCGCTTGTCGAAGAGGATGAGCCGCGCCATGCCCGACAACCGCTCGAGAAAGCGCGCGAACGACGGCTCGTTCCAGAAGTACTCGAGGTGCGACACCCATCCCATCACGAACACCAGGTCCACCGGGCCGGAACCCACCACCTGGTACGCGATGTTCACGTGGCCGCTGTGCGCGTAGCTGACGCGCGGCGCGGTCACCGGGGGCGCCGCCGGATCGGCGGCGGCAGTGGGTGCGATGAACCGGTAGCCGCGGCGGTGCGCCGTCTCGATGAAGCGCGGCTGCTGCGAATCGTCGCCGAGCGCCTTGCGCAGCTCCCGGATGCTGCTCTTGAGCACCGCATCGCCCACGAAGACCCCGGGCCAGATGGCCGACAGCAGTTCGGTCTTGCGCACGAGCCGCCCGGCGCGCGCGGCCAGGTAGTGCAACAGCGCAAACGCCTTGGGGGTGAGCGCGACGGCCTGCTCACCGCGATAGAGGTGCCCGCTGGCGGGATCGAGACGATACTCCCCGAAGGTGAGGACGCGGTCGGATGTCATCGGTAGAGCTGGCCCGGGCGGGCCAAAGCCCTCCGATTGTATCGTTCCCGGCGCTCTTACCAAATCCTCACCAATCTCTCACCGGCGCCTGACGTCTTCGCGCGCCTCGCCTCCGTATGGTGTGGGTGGAGGTTCGAGATGTCATCGAAGTCGGTTGCCGTTCTTGCGTTCGCCGTCGCGCTGTCGCCGGCCAGTGTTCCATCCGCCATCGCCCAGAGCGCGACCCCCACGTCGCAGCACAAGCACTACGACACGCCGCCGGACTACCAGGCACCCGCGCCCGGCATGCCGCTGGCGCCACGGCTGCAGAACCTCGGCGTGCACACCTTCCCCGTGTCCACCCGAATCGAGCGCGCGCAGCTCTTCATCAACCAGGGCGTGAACCTCGTCTACGGCTTCAACCACGCCGAAGCCGCGCGGGCGTTTGCCGAGGCGGCGCGCCTCGACCCCTCGTTGGCCATGGCCTATTGGGGCCAGGCGCTGGTGCTCGGCCCCAACATCAACGCCCCCATGGACGCGGCCGACGAGCCGAAGGCCCTCGAGCTGGTCCGGAAGGCCGTGGCCATGAAAGCGTCCGCCACGCCGCGGGAGCAGGCCTACATCGACGCGCTGGCCGCCCGTTACACCGGCCGCGCCGACGATCGGCAGAAGGCCGACCGCGCTTATGCCGAGGCCATGGCGAAGGTCGTGGCCAGGTTTCCAGACGACCTCGACGCCCGGACGATGTATGCCGAGGCGCTGATGGACCGGCGCCCGTGGAACTACTGGACGCGCGACGGGGTGGCCTATCCCGACACCATCGAGGTGCAGTCGTCGCTCGAGAAGGTGCTCGCCGCCCACAAGAACCACCCGGGCGCCCTGCACCTCTGGATTCACCTGTGGGAGCCGACCGACACGCCCGAGCGCGCTGAAGCCGAGGCCGATCGCCTGCTGCCGCTGATGCCCGGCGCCGGCCACATCGTCCACATGCCGGCGCACATCTACCAGCGGGTGGGCCGCTACGACGATGTGGTGAAGGCCAACCTCCTGGCGGCGAAGGCCGACGAGGACTACATCACGCAGTGCCGCGCGCAGGGCCTCTACCCGCTCGGCTACTACCCGCACAACCTGCACTTCATCTGGATGGGCGCCAGCGCCAGCGGCCGCCGCCAGCTGGCACTGGACTCCGCGGAGAAGCTCGCGAACGCGGTTCCGCCCGAGGCGCTCGGCAGCGTGCCAATTCTCCAGGGCTTCCTGGTGGTGCCCTACTGGGCGATGGTGCGATTCGGTGAATGGGACCGCATCCTGGCCGACAAGGGCCCGCGCCACGAGACGGCGTTCACGAAGGGTGCCTGGCACTTCGCGCGCGCGATGGCCTTCGTCGCGAAGAACCGGCTGGATGCGGCAGAGGCGGAGCGCGTGAAGCTGGCGGCGCTGGTCGCGGACCCGTCGCTCAAGGGCCAGACGACGTTCTCGACCAACACGGGCGAGGCGATCCTGCGCATCGCGCCCGAGGTCGTGGCCGGCGAGATTGCGGCGAAGCGCAAAGACTGGGACACGGCCGTCCTGCACCTGGACCGCGCCGTGCGCTATGAGGACGGGCTCATCTACCAGGAGCCGCCAGACTGGCACGCGCCCGTGCGCCAGAACCTGGCGGCGGTGCTGATGGCGGCCGGACGGCCGGACGAGGCCGAGGCTGTCTATTGGGAGGACTTGAAGAAGAACCCCGAGACCGGCTGGTCGCTCTTCGGCCTGATGCAGGCGCTGAAGGCTCAAGGCAAGGGGGAGGAGGCCGCGAGCATCGAGGCGCGCTTCCGGAAGGCGTGGAAGGACGCCGACATCACCCTCGACGCCGAGGGGCCGCGGACGAGCCGCAGATAGAGCAGACAGAGCGGGCCGCAGATGGGCGCAGATAGACGCAGAGAGAGCAGATAGAGCAGGCCGCAGATGGACGCAGAAAGGAGGGGCTATGGCGACTCAGACAGTGATCAGGGAGCGTGACGTGCGGCTTGCGGACCACCTGAACCTGCATTACGCATCTCAGGGCCCGGAGACTGGACCGGGCATCCTGATGCTGCACGGCTACAGGTCATCGTTCCCGATCAGCGGACACGGCCAGAGCGCCCGCCCGCGATCCGGGTACGGCATGGACGACCTGGCGGCCGACGCGGTGCAGCTGATGGATGCCCGGCAGGTGCCGGATGCGGTCGTGGTGGGCCATTCGATGGGCAGCTTTGTCGCGCGCCGCGTGGCCGAGATGGCGCCCACGCGGGTCAGCCGGCTCATGCTGATGGGCTCGGGGCCGAAAGGGGCCAACGCCGTCCTCACCGACCTCAGGTCGGCGGTCCACGAGCTGACCGACCCGGTAGATCCCGACTTCGGGCGGGCGTTCCAGGAGAGCACCGTCAATCAGCCGGTGCCGGCGGACTTCATGGCCGGGGCCATCGCGAACAGCCAGGGCATGCTCGCGCGGGTATGGAGGGCGCTGATTGACGGGCAGGTGGCGTGCGCGCCGACGGGGGCCCCGCGTTGCCCGACGCTGGTCATCGCGGGCGATCGCGACGCGGTGTTCTCGCGCGAGGAGCACGAGGCCCTGGCCGCCGCCATTCCTGGCGCCAGGCTCGAGATCGTGGCGGGGTGGGCCACGCCCTGCACTGGGAGCGCCCCGAGAGGTTCGCGGCTGCGCTGGCGGGGCTGCTCAGTGGAAGGTGAAAGTGAACAGTGAACTCTGACGGGCGAGAAGTGCGAGGACGACGTGATCGAGTACTACCTGAGCGTGTGCCTGAAGTTCGTGTCGATGCTGCTGGCGGCCCTGTTAGGATTGCCGGCGACCGTCACTGAAGAGCGAGCCATGAGCCCGGACCCGGCTGCCGTCAGCTTCCATGAGGTGCGACTCCCTAACGGGCTGCAGGTGCACTATGCGCGGCAGGGGCCCGAGACGGGGCCGGCGGTGATCATGCTGCACGGCTACAGCGACTCGTGGTTCTCGTTCAGCCGCGTGCTGCCGCTGCTGCCCGGCAACGTGAGGGTGATCGTGCCGGACCAGCGCGGGCACGGCAAGACCGACCGCCCCCAGTCCGGGTACGCCATCGACGAGCTCGCCGGCGACGTGGTGCAGCTGATGGATGTCCTGCAGGTGCCAGACGCGGTGGTGGTGGGCCACTCGATGGGCAGCTTTGTCGGGCAGCGCCTGGCAGGGATGGCCCCCACGCGGGTGACCCGACTGGTGCTGCTGGGCTCGGCGCTCACGCTCCGCACCGCGGCGGACGCCGAGTTGCAGGCGGCGGTGAATACCCTGACCGATCCGGTGGACCCCGGCTTCGTGCGCGAGTTCCAGTACAGCACCGTCGCGCTGCCCGTCCCGGACGACTTCATGGCACGCGCGATCGCGAACAGCCAGGCCGTGCCCGCGCGGGTGTGGAAGGCGCTGATGGCCGGCTTCATGGCCTTCGAGCCCGTGGCGCCGCCCCGCTGCCCGACCCTGGTGATCGGCGGCGACAAGGACGGCGTGTTCTCACCGGACGAGCAGGCGGCGCTCGCGACCCGGATCCCCGGCGCCACGCTCGACCTCGTCGAGGGCGTGGGGCATGCGCTTCACTGGGAGGATCCCGAGCGGTTCGTCGCCGCGTTCAGCGACTTCGCCAACATCGCATGGCGACAGTGAGGGTGAATCTGTTGATCTGGAGATGTGGTGATCTGGTGATCGATCTGCAGATCTGGAGACCTGGCGATCTAAATGGTGATCTGGATCGACCTGGCGATCTCGTGATGGGATTGGCGACCTCCCGGTCGCCAATCCCAGGTGGCCTCTCTTAGCACGACGCGCACTTGTGGTTGTTGCGCGAGCCCAGCTTCTCGAGCAGCGCGACGGTCTCGGGGAACGGGGAGACGCGCTGCACGGGACCGTTGGCCATGTCGGCGGTGGTCTGGCCGCTGCGCGCGACGGCGCGGACGTCGGCGCCCTTCGACACCAGGTAGAGAATCATCTCGTTGTCACCACGGGCGGCGGCGTGGTGGAGCGGCGTGTAGCCGTCGTTGTCGCGGGCGTTGACGTCGGCGCCCAGCACCTCCACCAGGTACTTGATGGCCGGCATCCAGCCGTCCGGCGCGTGGCGGTGGGCATTGCCCGCAAAGCCTTCGCCGTACTCCACGCCGGCCGCCGCGTGGATGGGGAACGCACCGGGGCCGCCGGGCGGAATCGGTGGCGCCGTGTAGCGCTCCTGCTCGGCGCCGGGGGTCGGCGCCACGGGGCCGCCGGCTCCCGGGGGCGCGCCGCCACCGCCACGACGAATCGGCGCCGCAGGCGCCATGGTCGCGATGTTCGGGTCGGCTCCGTAACTCATGAGCAGCTTCATCGCCTCCAGGTCCACCGAGTAGGCGGCGCGCCAGAAGGCCGTTGAGCCCGACGTGTCGGCCAGGCCGCAGTTCCGATTGCCGCACCCGGTGTAGACCATGTACCAGGGATGGGAGCGAATGCGCCCGTTCGGATCGGCGCCCTTGTCGAGCAGCCCCTTCACCACGTCCAGGTAGGTCGCCTGCTGCCGCTCCATTTCCTGCGGCTGCGGAAAACGGGTGCGCGGCTGCCACTGGGTGTTGATGGCGGCCCAGAGGGGCGTGACGCCGTTGCCCTTCGCGGCAATGTTCGGCTCGGCCCCGCGCTGGGCCAGGAACATGGCCATGTCGAACTGGCCGTTGATGACCGCCATCAGCAGCGGGCTCGTGCCATCGCCCGCGCCGGTCACGTTGATGTCGGCGCCGCCGTCGAGCAGCGCGCGCGCCGCATCGAGGTAGCCCTGGCGCGCCGCGTGCAGCAGTGCCGTGAGGCCGCCCTTGGTGGCCACCGGCGGGTTGATTTCCTCGGGGTTGAAGTTCTGCCCGCGCCCCTGGTTCTCGCTGTCCGCCTTCTCCGGCGGAGGCACCTTGCCCGAGAGGAACAGCTCGCGCGAGGCGTGGACCGCCGCCTGCACCTGGCTGGCCGTGGGCTGCCGCTCGGGTCCGACACCGAACGACTCGAGCACCTTCTGCTGGCGCTGGCTGGCCGCGCGATCCAGGGCGTTTCTCTTCGGGATGTCGATGAACGTGGTCGTGACGTTCGGATCGGCGCCTCGGGCCATCAGCGTCTTGATGGCCTCCACGCGGTTGAACGCGGCGGCGAAGATGAGCGGAGTCTGTCCCCACTCCGCCTCCTTCGCGTTCTTGTCGGCGCCCGCGTCGAGCAGGCGGGTGATGATGGCCGAGCTGCCCGCGCTGGACGCCAGGTGCAGTGCGGTGGCGCCGCTCGGAACCGCCTTCGCGTCCACGTCGGCGCCGGCCTTCAGCAGGATGTCGACCACCGCGGTGCTGCCCGCGCGGGCGGCCACGTGCAGCGGCGTGTACTGCCCGATGCGGGTGACGGCGGCCACATTCGCGCCGGCATAGACGAGCATGCTGGCGAGGTCGGCGCTGTTCCGCTCCGCCGCCCAATGCAGGGCCGACATGCCGTCGCCGCGGGCAGCGTTCACGTCGGCGCCTTCCTTCAGCAGCAACCGGATGGCGTTGATATCGCCCTTCATCGCCGCATCGGCGACAGGCGATGTCGAGGGCGCTGCCGCGAGCATCGCCGACATGCACAGCGCACCGATGACGTTCAGTCCCACGAGACGGCTCATGCCTGGTTCTCCGCCTTTGCCTTCTGCCTTGCGTTACGCGCCCGCTGCCGTCGTCGCCGATGGCGCCGTCAGCGAGAACTCGCCGGTGCTGTCGCCGAAGCTGTTCACGTCCTCGAGGCCGAGGTTGTGCAGCAGCGTCAGCATCACGTTGGCCATCGGGGTGCCGTCGGCCGCCTTGAGGTGCAGGTTGCCCTTCAGCATGCCGTTGCCGCGGCCGGCCAGGAACAGCGGGCAGCGGCGGTGGTTGTGGACGTTGGCGTCGGCCATCGGCGAGCCCCAGACCACCACCGTCTTGTCGAGCAGGCTCTGCTCGCCGTCCATGGTGGTCTTGAGCTTGTCGAGCAGGTAGGCCGTCTGGCTCACGCGGTACTTGCAGATCTTGTTGAACTCCATCACGCGGTCCTCGCGGTTGCCGTGGTGCGAGGCCGGGTGGAACGGCTGGTCCGACCCGCTCTCGGGGAACACCCGGTTCTGCGAGTCGCGGCCGGTCTTGAAGGAGATCACGCGGGTCATGTTGGTCTGGAACGCCAGCACCTGCAGATCGAACATCAGGCGCATGTGCTCCGAGAACGAGTCGGGCACGCCCTTGGGTGCGTCGGGCAGCGCGCGCTCCTCGCCGCTCGCGTTCTGCGCCTCGATGGCCTGGATCCGCCGCTCGATCTCGCGCACGTTGTCGAGATAGCGATCGAGGCGGACGCGGTCGCTCGCGCCCAGGTCCTGCCGGACGTTCGCCACCTCGCCCTGGATCCAGTCGAGGATGCTGCGGCGGTTCTCGCGACGGCTGGCCCGGTCCTTGGCCGACGAACCGGCGCCGAACAGCATGTCGAACGCGACGCGCGGGTCGCGGATCATCGGCAGGGGCTCATTGGGCGACGCCCAGCTGATCGAATCGGTGTAGGCGCACGAGTAGTTGTAGGTGCAGCCACCGGCCTGGTCGAGGTTCTCGATGCAGAACTGCATGGACGGGAGCGGCGTGTCCTGCCCAAAGCGCTGCGCGTAGAGCTGGTCCATCGAGGTGCCGGCCCAGATGTCGGACCCCTGCGTCTGCTTGGGGTGCGACTGGGTGAGGAACACCGCGCTCGAGCGGAAGTGGTCGCCGCCGATTTCGGGCGCCGTGAACGCCTCGGCCATCCGGACGTCGGTGTTGCTGACGATGGTCAGGTAGTCCCGGTACGCCTCGAGGGTGCTGAGCGGGTTGTCGGGGACGAGCGTGAAGTCGCGGCCCACCTGCTCGGGCGCGTACAGGAACTTGCCGGCCGCCAGGTTGTTGCAGCCCGCCAGCCCGTGCACCTCTTCGATGCACAGCAGCCGCGTGCGCTCGCCCGCGGGGGCCTTGGCGAAGACGCGCCCCGCCGGCACCATCGCGTCGAGGAACGGCAGCGCCACGGTGGCTCCCATGCCGCGAAGGAAGGTGCGGCGGGCGATGTGCTTTCCTGTGATGAACGACATCGTCTCGGTCTCCTCGAACGTGGGGTTAGCGCGCGGCCACGGCCGCGGCCGTTTCCGTGGACAGGACGGGCTCGGCCCGCTTCAGGCGAAACGCGTCGCTCTTCACGACGCCCATGATGAAGGACGACAGCTTGTAGCCGTCCGCTTCGGCGTTCTTCGCGATGGCGCGAATGGTGGGCTGGTCGAAGTACTCGGCGCGGCGGCCGAGCGCGTAGGCCAGCATGTTCTCGGTGAAGGTGCGCACGAGCGGCACGGGCCGCTTCAGCAGCGCCTGGACCAGCTCGCCAGGCGAGTTCACCGGCGTGCCGTCGAAGTAGTCGCCGCGGGTGTCGAGCGGCATGCCGTACTCGCGCACGCGCCACTGGGCCGTGACGTCGTAGTTGTCGAGCGCCAGGCCGATGGGGTCCATCATCTGGTGGCAGGCATTGCACACGGCGTTGGCGCGGTGCAGCTCCATGCGCTCGCGCGTGGTGAGCATCCGGCCGTCCTTCGCGCCGGCGGTGTCGTCCAGGGTGGGCACGTTGGGCGGCGGCGCCGGCGGCGGCGCCCCGATGAGCACTTCCATCACCCACTTGCCACGCAGCACCGGCGAGGTGCGGTTGGCCAGCGAGGTCTGGACGAGGATGGCGCCCTGGCCCAGCAGGCCCCGGCGCGACTCGTCCGGGTACTGCACCTTCCGGAACTCCGTGCCCGCGACGCCGGCGATGCCGTAGTGCTGGGCCAGCCGCTCGTTCACGAACGTGTAGTCGGCACGGTAGAGATCCAGCAGCGGGCGATCTTCCCGGACCAGGTGATTGAAGAACATCACCGTCTCACGCCGCATGGCCTCGGCGAGGTTCTCGTCGAAGTTCGGGTAGTAGTTCGGGTCCGGGTGGACCTTGTCCACATCCTGCAGCCGCAGCCACTGCGCGGCGAAGCGCTCGCCGAGCGCCTCGCTGCGGGCGTCGGCCAGCAGGCGCCACGTCTGGGCCTCGAGGACGCGTGGGTCGGACAGCCTGCCGCTGGTGGCCAGCGACAGCAGCTCCCTGTCGGGCGGCGTGCCCCAGAGGAAGAACGACAGCCGCGACGCCAGGTCGACGTCGGCGACGCGAATGGTGGTGTTGGGCCGTGCCTCGCGCTCGCGCTCAATGCGGAAGATGAAGTACGGGCTGGCCAGGATGGCCTCGAGCGAGGCGGTGACGCCCGCCTCGAAGCCGTTCTTCTCTGCTGCCTTCTCGTAGAACGGCATGAGCCGATCCACCTCGTCCGCGGCCAGCGGCCGGCGATAGGCCTCCGCGCCCAGCCGCGCCAAGACCTGCCGGGCACAGGGGCGCTCGTCGGCCGGGCTGGTGGGCCGGCACGAAAAGATCTTCTGCCGCGACGGCGTGTCGGACACGCCCGTCGCCTTGTACGGTCCGACGACGATGAGATCCCGAAGGTGCGGGAGTGTGGTGATGCCACTGCCGCCCGAGCCGCCGCCGGCATAGGACCAGCCGTGCGGCTTGATGAGATCCTCGTACGGCCCCTCGGTGCGGCGGACGAACGCGGCCGACACCTGGTGCTGCCCCGCCCTGACGAAGATGCGCTCGCTGCGCATCGGCGCCTGGCCGCGGCCATCCGCCCCCGCCACCTGGGTGAGCTCGTAGTTGAGCAGCGCCACGCGCTCGCCGTCGATGGAGATGTCCACGTCCTCGAAGCGCGCGTTCTCACCCGAGTTGAACGTCATGGCGAACTCGTACTCGGCGTCGGCCGGGAAGATGTGGTTCACCACCATCCCCCCGCGCGTGCCGTAGGGCGCGCCCTCGACGTGGTCCCACGGGTGCTGGGACAGGTAGCTCGGGTTGGTGTAGGTGGTGTCGATGGTGGGCGCGGTGCGATCCCCTACGGCCATTCGGCTGATGGCCGTGGCGGCGTTCAGGTACGACTCGAGCAGCGTCGGCGACAGCGACTGCGCGTCGGCGATGTTGTCGAAGTTCGCGCTCTTGGTGTCGAGCGGCAGCCAGTCGCCGGCGTTCACCTCGAGGGCCAGCAGCTCGCGGATGGCCCGCTCGTACTCCGGCCGGTTCAGGCGCTGGAACGTGCGCCGGCCGGGATTGGGCGACTTGCCGGCCGCGCTGTCGAGCGTGGTTTCGAGCGCGTTGATGAGCGCCACGTGCGTGGCGGGGTCGGGGCGCTGCGCCCCACGCGGCGGCATCATGCCCGCCTGCAGCTTCACGATGATCTTCTCGGCCACCTCGGCGTGCTCGACGGCGTTGGCCACGTCGAACGACGCGAGGGACAGCCCCGCGGCGGGGCGGCGATCGTTGTGGCAGCCGGCGCAGTACTTCTTGATGACCGCGTTGTGATCCTGGTTGGTCGGGCCAGCCGTGGAGCGCATCGGCGCGGGCAGGCTGGGCCGCGGCGGCTGCGCGTCGGGAGCGGCGGCGGCCTGGCGGGCTGTGCCGGACTGTGCAGACTGCGCGGACAGCGGGGACCGCTCGGCCAGCACGGCGCTGACCATCAAGCCGAGGCACGCGACACCGGTGCCGAGAACTGCCTTCGTACCACGCCTCATGTCTGCTCCGGCGAAAAGTTAGCTCTACCGCCTCCGAAATCTGCGCCCCGCGATTATACGCTCGACATCGGGGAATTGATGCGTCCCGCCCCCCCGCAAAGCGCGTCAGAAGTCGTCACAAATCGTCTCTGAACGTCACGGGAAAGGGGCCCGGCGCGCGAGCGAAGGCGGGACCTACTCCCGCAGACGGCGAAGGGTGAGGCGGAAGGCGCGGTAGCCGGCCTCGGGGTCGTAGACGATGACGGGCATCAGCCGGCCGCGGATCTTGTGCGGGTTGGTGCGCGCGTAAGCCATCAGGGTCGTCGCCAGCGTCTCGCGCGAGCGGTCGGCCGGCTCGTCCATGGGGGCGCCCGTCAGCAGGTCGTTCAATGACACCGTCCAGGGCGCGCTCCAGAGCAGCGTGTCCACCACCTGGCCCTTCACCACGTTGTGCGAGAAATTGAAGAAGAACGAGAGCGGCGAGTAGGCGTCGGGGGCGGGCCGGAAGGCCTCGAACTCGGCGACCAGGTCGTCCTGGTAGTGCAGGAAGTGATCGCGGAAGCGCCGGCGCTCCACCTCGTGCGCGGCCAGCGACTGCGGGCCCGCTCCGATGAACGCCCGCGCGTCGCCCGACAGCCCGTTGAGCATCGACTCGACCGCGTCTCGCCGCGCCAGGACGGCGTCGCCACCCTGACGCATCAGGTGGTACTCGTCCATCAGCGTCGCCACGGCAAAGCACAGCCACGGGTAGTCGGCCACGTTGTCGTTCCGCATCAGCGACGTGTCGCGGCCATAGGTGGCCTCGAATCCAAAGCGCAGGTGACAGCCCATGCTCGCCCCGTGGCCGAGCGCGATGGCGGCGCGGTGCCGATGGCTGAGCCCGCGCGTGCGATCCAGCAGCAGGTCGTAGCCCCGCTCCTCGCGCTCGTAGTGCGCGGTGGCGATGAGCAGCAGCGTCTCGGCATCCCTGCAGAACCGTTGCCCGCTCCCCTGCGGCCCCTGCAACCGGTGCAGCAAGGCGTCCACACGATCCAGGTCCTCGTCCGCGTCGTCCTCATCCCACGCGCGCAGCGTGAGGAGCGACAGCACGTGCATGAAGTAGTAGTCGATGAGGACGAAGGGGACGACCGGGTCGAAGGCGTCGCCGCCGCGCTGGTCGATCAGGTAGTTGAGGACGTCGGTCGGGATGGTGTCGGGGTTGACGTGGTCGGCCACGCCATCCCAGTCGTGCAGCGCGTGGAAGCCCTCCGCGCGGGTCAGGCGATCGAAGTCGCGCACGGGCCGCGCGAGGTCCATCGTGGCGTCGCCGAACCTCCAGATGTTCGACCGGAACGCCTCACGCAGGCGGACCAGCGACGCCTCGACCGTGGGCGAAGTGGACAACTCGCGGATGACGTCCTGCCGGAACGAGCCCGCCAGCGCCCGCTCGATGATGGCGCAGACTTCGGCGAATGGGACCTGGCGGGACGTGGCGGTGCGGGGCTTCAAATGCGCGGGGGTGCGAGGGCAAGCTGCGGGAGTGGAAGCGTGCCGAGATCAACGTCGATGCTGCGTGCCGTGTGGCGGCGTGGGAAAGGAACGCCTCCAGGCCGGGCACGCAGCCACGTTGAACCTTGAACTCTGGAACGTTGAACTTACTTCGCCTGCATCGTCGAGAGGTGCTCCACCAGCGCCTCGATGCGGTCACTCACGGCCTTTGGGCCGGCGTCGGCCGAGCGCTCGAAGGCATCGCCCCACACCGGCATGTCGCCGCCGCCGTGGCCCTTGACGCCTTCACGGCCGTCGATGATCTTGGCCACCATTTCGCGCGGGTAAGTACCGCCGTTGTTCTTCGCCAGCAGCGTCAGGTCAGCCGGACGGCGCTTCAAGGAATCGGCCAGGGGACCGGTGCCCTTGCCGTCGGCGCCGTGGCACACAACGCAGTAGGTGGAGAAGAGGCCGGAGCCCGCCGGGACGGACTTGGAGCCGGCTGTCTGCTGCGAGGCCGAAACAGGGACGACCCAGGGAAGGGTGATGGCCACTACCGCAAGCGCGGTGAGGGTCCAGAAAAGCCGGCGTGACATGACGTAACCTCCAGAAGGAGTCCAGCGAGCCGCCGGGCATCGGCTCCGGCGCGCGCGGCTCGGTGCCCAGTGTAAAGGCAAATCGGGTGCCACGCACGAACGTCTCGAAATTTGCCCGCCTGCGGGAGTCCGGCGCCCAGGGGTTGCCGGGATCCCGGCGGCACCCTCTCGCCTGCGGTCCTTTTCCGTCGAACGCGAGCGCACCCCTCGCATCGTCTCAGTAACCCGCAAACTCCTCCGTGCGGATATTGTCAGGGTCGGCGCCGATCTCGCCCAGGGCGGCCCGCATGCCCTGGACGAATGCCGGCGGGCCGGCCACGTAGTAAATGGCCGCGTTCACGTCGCGTACACGCGGCCCGATGAACGCCGCGTCCATCATCCCCGTGTCGTGCGTCCAGGGTTGCCCGTCCGGCTCGGTGATCGTGGCGACCAGCCGGAAGTTCGGGTTCTGCCGCTCCCACGCTTCGAGATCCGCAAGGAACGCCGTCGAGGCGGCAGTCCGGTTCGAATAGAACAGTGTCACGGTGTGCGGAAGCCGCCGCTCGGTGGCATCCTTGACGATGCTGCGGAACGGCGTGATGCCGATGCCACCCGCCATCAGCACCGCGGGCTTTGTCACGTTCCTGTGCAGGGTGAGCGAACCGTAGGGTGCGTCGATCTCCACCTCGAGCCCGGGGGCGGCCTCGACGAGGCTCCGCTTGAAGGCGCTTCCTGTGAGCCGTGTGGCCACCATCAGCCGGGGGAGGTCGGCGGGCGACGACGCAATCGAGAACGTCCGCGCGGTGCCGTGCTCGTCGTGGTGCTTCGGCGCGGGAATCGTCACGTCGCAGGTCTGGCCGGGCTCGAAGGCCAGGGCCTCGGCAAGCTCGAAGGTGAAGGCGGCACTCCCCTCGGCGATGTGGTCGATGGCGCTCAGTCGTGCCTGCATGGGCGGGTCCTCCTACAACGATCACCCCGACAGCCATCGCGACAGAACGCGACGCAGGGGACGTGGACGGCTACTGGATGAGGCTGGACGAGACGCGGTACTTCGAGGCGCCGCTCGAGTTGTTGGTCACCTTGATGTGCACCATCTGCCCGGCGGTGACGTTGATGGTCACCGACTCGTTGGAGGAGTTGCCCTGCATGTCCTGGTCCGAGCGGTCCACCGCTTCCGCGAAGTTGCGGTCCACGAACACCTCGAGCACGAGGTCGGCCTCGGTGTTGGCCAGGGGCCGGGTGATGATGGCCAGCGCGCCGGCGGCGTTCGCCTTGAACGAGAACCAGTCCCACGTATCGCCCGCGCTCGAGTCGAGCGAGTCGTCGTGGGGTTTGCCCACCTGCAGCGCACGCGCCTGGGCGGGGCGGCGATCCGGGTCGGCCGGTCGAGCGAACGGCGGGAACGCCAGGAACGCGCCCGCGATCTGGAAGGTGCTCGAATCACCGCCCTGCACGCGGACGCGGACCTTATAGGTGCCCGCTTCGCCGATGGTGGCCGACAGCAGCTCGGTCCCGGACGAACCGCCCATGTCCCGATCGCTGGTGCCGTCCGGCACCGTCTGACCGTCCTCGTCCACGAGCTGCAGCACGAGATCTCCGCTCCCCTGCACCGCCGCCGACAACACGCCAGCGGACTTGGCCACGAAGGTGTACTCGGCCGGGGCATCGTCGGCGGCCTTGCCCTGGACGGGCACACCCATCGGCAGAGGCGTCTGGGCCAGGGCGGGCGTGGCCATCAGGGCCAGGGCCCCAGCGGGAAGCAGCATTCGCGGGAAACCGAACGTCATGAGCACTCTCCTGATGAGGGGATATCGGCTCAACGCTATCGCCGCTGCAGGTGTCGGCCCCGCCCGCCGTCCCTCACCGCCGAGCAGTCCCGGGCATCCAGGCAGGGCCCGGCACTCATGGCCTCGCGCTCGAACGCGTTGTCGAAATAGAAGTGACCGCCGCGCATCACGGCCCAGATGCTGGCAGCAACGTAGGCCGGCACGAACAGCGGTCCCCATCGCTCGTACTGCCGGACGTGCACGCGCTCGTGCGCCCGGGTTTCGTCCAGGGCGCGGGCGTCGCGGCCGAGGACCACGTGGCCCAGCGTGATGGCGATGGCCCCGCCGCGGAGTGGCACGAGGTGCCTGAGCGCCCAGCGCACCAGGGGACCGCTCACCTCGAGCACGCCGCCGACCGCCAGCACGCGTCCCCGGTGAAGGGCCATCAGGGCAAGGGCAAGGCCCAGGAGCGTCGTGGGTGACGCCCAGAGATAGCGCACCATGCGGTCAGCCCTTGAACCGCTCGAGCCGGTACGCCGCCAGCGCATCCACGCGCAGACCGTCGAGGATCTCGGTCGCGGCGAGCCGCCCGACGAGTGGGCCCAGCGTGACGCCGCTGTGCATCACGGCCAGGTAGAGATCCGCGCGCCTGGGCGCGAAGCCCACGATGGGCATGCCATCGGCCGGCATCGGCCTGAAGCCCCGCGTCATCTTCTCGACTCCGGCCTTCGCCAGCCCTGGCAGCACCGCCGCCATCGTCTCGAGGTGCCGCTCCCCGGCCTCGCGGCTGGTGTTGCCGCCGCCGCTCGCGAAATCGCTGCCCGTGACGATCCGGCCGTCCGGCTTCTGTTTGATGTTGCCCATGGGCGCTAGCGCCACGCGATCGATCAGACGCGGGCCGGGCGGCACGTGCACGAGCACGCCTGGTGCGTCCTTCAACGGCACGCGCACGTCGGCCAACGCGGCCACGCGCGGCGTGTCGGTGCCGCACGCCACCACCAATACGTCTGCCGCGATCTCCCCCTTCGTGGTGCGCACTGCGCGCAGCGTGCCGTGACCGAGGTCCAGCCCGGTCACCTCCGCGGGATACTCGACGCGCGCGCCGTTCATCTGCGCCTTCTTCACGACCATCTCGGTGACTCCCACCGGATCGATGTGCGCCTCGTCTTCCCAGTGTGCCGCAGCCACCAGCGGCCCGGGCATCAGGCGCGGCTCGAGCGCGCGGATTCCCACGGTATCGATCTCGCGGACTCCGTAGCCCCACTGCCGGAAGTCGCGAACCTGCGCGCGGAGCTCGGCGCCGCGCGTTTCCTCGGCCCGCCACTCGACGCTCCCGCCCCACACCAGTGGCAGCGTGCCGCTGAACTCGCGGTCCAGCTGGTGCCAGGCCTGGAGGCCCATCCGGCTCAGGTTGAAGTAGTCGAGCGGACGCTTCCTGGCGTTGATCCACGCGAACGAGTTGGCCGTGGCGCCGGCGCCCGGCCGCGCGCGCTCGACGAGCGTGACCTCGGCGCCGCGGGCCGCGAGCTGATACGCGATGTTGGCGCCGATGATCCCGCCGCCCGCCACAACGACTCGGCGGGGCGCGGCGGGCTGCAGGGATGGGACGCCGGCGACGGCCAGGCCGGCAAACAGCTCGAGCACGGTGCGTCGGTGCATGGGTGAACCCTTCGGGCGTATCATGCCCCGATGAGCGCCACCAATCCACTGCTCGCGCCCGTCAACGGCGCCTCGCATCACGAAGTGGCCGGCGTCCGCATCGACATCGCGCCGGCCGGCGCCGGCCGCATCAAGCGCGTCATCTACCCCGCCGGCTTCCGCTGGTCGCGCGACATGAAGCCGGTCAGCGGCACCGAAAGATGCATGTTCGCGCACGTCGGCTTCCTGCTGCAGGGGCAGGTCCACGTGGACTACCCGGATGGTTGCACGGTCGAGTTCCGCGCCCCGCAGGTGGTCACCATCGAGCCCGGACACGACGCGTGGGTCGCGGGCAGCGAGCCAGCCGTCCTGGTGGAGTTCGACTTCAAGGACGAAACAGCCCGGCGCTTCGGATTGGCGGGGCAGCATGTGCACCTGCCGGATCCGATCGATTGAGACGGTGAGAAGTGAGAAGTGAAACGTGAGAAGCTGAGGGCAGGGAGGAGTGCGTGCGTTCCTGCGCGTGGACGGCCCTGCTGCTCACCCTGCCGCTCCTGACAGCGACGTCGGCGCAGGATCGGACCGGCGTCGACCCGTTTGCCGCCTTTCGTCCGTGGATTGACGTCACGCCCGACGACCGCGCGCGTGCCGATCGCGGCGAAACGGTGGTCCGCATCCTGCCGTCCCGCGGCAGGGAGGTGGCCGTGCTGGCCCTGGCCGCCATCACCGTCGCGCCCGAGACCTTCGCGGCCCGCTTCCACGCCATCGAGGAACTCCGCACCAGCGCGCGCTCGCCCGCCACGCGTCGGTTCTCCAACCCACCCACCCGTGCCGACCTGGACGCGATGCGGCTCACGCCGGACGATCTCGCGTCGATCCGCCGCTGCCGGCCCGGCGACTGCGGGGTGAAGCTGACCGTTGCCGAGATCCAGCGTCTGCGCCGGGCGGCCGGCACCACTGGCCCGGAGGGCGACGAAGCCCTTCAACAGGCGTTCCGCGACCTCGTCTTCGAGCGCGTCAACACGTACCTGGCGGAGGGGCTGACCGGCCTGGCGCCCTACGCGGACAAGGCACAGGGCGTGCGCACGGCGGACGCCCTTGCGCGGCTCGTGGAACGCTCGCCCTACCTGGCTGCCCATGCCCCCACGCTGGTGCGAATCCTCCTCGACTTCCCACGCGTGCCCGTGGACTCACGCGACTCGTTCCTCTACTGGGCCGAGGAGCGGTTCAACGGCCGACCCGTCCTCAGCGTCTCGCACGTGAGCATCGTCCGGAACGACCCCGCGTCGGGCCTCCCCCTCGTGATGGTGGCCGGCAAGCAGTTGTTCGCCACGCACTACAACAACGCATCGCTCGGCCTCACGTGCCTGGTGGGCCAGGGCCCGCAGTATCTGCTCTACGTGAACCGCACGGAGGTGGACTTGCTCGGCGGCTTCTTCGGCGCCTTCAAGCGCGCCATCCTCGAGGGGCGGGTCGAGCGGGAGGCGGTCGCGCTGGTGGGGGGCCTTCGCACGCGGATCGAGGCAAGGCCGAAGGAGGTCTCGCCATGACGGCCCAGGCCGATCGCGGTGAGCGCGTCACGCTCTGCCTCGCCGGCGACGTGATGACGGGGCGCGGCGTGGACCAGCTGTTCGCGCGCGCGTCGAGCCCGGTGCTCTTCGAGCCCTTCGTGCCGGACGCACGGGAGTACGTTGCGCTGGCGGAGCGTCGGAACGGCCGCATCCCCAGGCCGGTGGCGCCCGACTACATCTGGGGCGATGCGCTGGACGAGTGGCGGCGCGTCGCGCCCGCGGCCCGCATCATCAACCTCGAGACATCGATCACCACCAGCGGCGATCACGACCGCGGGAAGGACATCCACTACCGCATGCACCCCGTCAACGTGGCGTGCCTTCAGGCCGCCGCCATCGATGTGTGCGTCCTGGCCAACAACCACGTGCTCGATTGGGGCCCGGCGGGCCTCGAGGAGACGCTCGACACGCTGGCGGGCGCGGGCCTGCGAATCACGGGTTCGGGTCGGGACCAGGCTGCAGCCGCGGCCCCGGCCATTGTCGGGCGGCCCGGAGGGGGTCGCGTGCTCGTGTACGCCTGCGGGAGCAGCGACAGCGGCATCCCCGCGTCGTGGGCAGCCGGCGCCCGGCGGCCAGGCGTCAACCTGCTGCCCGATCTCTCGCCGGACACGGCACGCGCGCTGGGCGCGCGCATCGCACGCGATCGGCGGGCGGGAGACGTGGCGGTCGTGTCGGTGCACTGGGGCAGCAACTGGGGCTACGACGTGCCCCGGTCGAACGTGGCCTTCGCGCACGCGCTCGTGGACGCCGGGGTGGACGTCGTGCACGGCCACTCGTCACACCACGCGCGGCCGATCGAGATCTACCGCGAGCGGTTGATTCTCTACGGCTGCGGCGACTTCATCAACGATTACGAGGGCATCGAGGGGTACGAGCAGTACCGCGGCGACCTCCCGCTGATGTACTTCGCCACGCTGGACGCTCGGACCGGTGCCCTGGTGGGCCTCGGCCTCACCCCCCTGCGCATCTCGCGCATGCGCCTCGCGCGGGCATCGCAGCTCGAAGCGGCCTGGTTGCGCGACACACTGGACCGCATCAGCGCGCCCTTCGGCACGCGTGTGGCCCTGGACGCGGACAACCGCCTGACCGTCGCCGGAAACCCGGCAGGCCGCGGCCCGCTCAGGCCCGACGCCCGCTGATTTGCTGGCGGAACCGGCTGGCAAGGCACTTGAATGGTATGAGGGTGGAGGGTCCGCCCATGGCCCACAAGAAGCTCTCTTTCCGTTCGGAGGCCCGCGAGAAGGTGCTGCGCGGCGCCACTGCCCTGGCCGATGCCGTGCGCGTGACCCTCGGGCCCAAGTCGAAGTCGGTGCTCATCGGCAAGCGCTGGGGCCGGCCCATCGTCTGCAACGACGGGGTGACCATCGCCAAGGAATTCGATCTCGAGGACCCCGAGGAGAACCTTGGCGCCCAGATGCTGAGAATGGCCGCCGAGCGCACGGGTGAGCTCGTGGGCGACGGCACCAGCACCGCCACGGTGCTGGCGCACGCGATGCTGGCGGACGGCATCCGGAACATCGCCGCCGGCGCCAGCGCCATCGACCTCAAGCGTGGACTGGATCGCGGCATGCGCGCGGCCGTCGAGGCCCTGCGCGAGCTGTCGCGCCCCGTCCAGAGCCTCAAAGAGAAGGCACAGGTCGCCACGATCTCCGCCCACAACGACGAGTCGATTGGCACCATGGTAGCCGACGCCATCGAGCGGGTGGGCGCCGAGGGCGCGGTCACGGTCGAAGAGGCGAAGGGCACAGAGACCGTGCTCGAGGTCGTGGAAGGCCTGCAGTTCGACCGCGGCTACCTGTCGCCATACTTCGTCACCGAGCCGGAAAAGATGCGCGCCGTGCTGGACGATCCGTACGTGCTGCTCTACGAGAAGAAGATCAGCAACCTGAAGGATATGCTCCCGCTGCTCGAGCAGGTGGTGAAGGCGGGCACACCGCTCCTGGTAGTCGCCGAGGACGTGGAAGGCGACGCGCTGGCCACGCTCGTCATCAACAAGCTGCGCGGCGTGCTCACGACGGTGGCGGTGAAGGCCCCGGGGTTCGGGGACCGGCGCAAGGCCATGCTCGAGGACATCGCCGTCCTGACTGGGGGGCACCTCATCGCCGAGGAGCTGGGCGCGCGCCTCGAGCACGTGGGCCTCGAAGACCTGGGCCGGGCCAAGCGCGTGCTCATCGACAAGGACACGACCACCATCATCGGCGGCGCCGGCGCGCACGAGGCCATCGAGGGCCGATGCGTCGAGCTGCGACACCAGATCGAGAAGACGACATCGGATTACGACAAGGAGAAGCTTCAGGAGCGGCTGTCGAAGCTGACCGGAGGTGTCGCGGTGGTGCGTGTCGGTGCGCCGTCCGAGGCCGAGATGAAGAGCCGTAAAGAGGCCTTCGAGGACGCCATCAGCTCCACGCGGGCGGCGGTGGCCGAAGGCGTCGTGCCCGGCGGCGGGCTGGCGCTGCTGCGCGCGATTCCCGCCGTGGAGAAGGTCGCCGAGGGCGTGACGGGGGACGAGCGGACCGGCGTGCTCGTGCTGCGGCGCGCGCTCGAGACCCCCGCGCGGCAGATCGCCGAGAACTCGGCCGTGGACGCGGGGGTGGTGGTGAAGGAGATGCGCGCGGGCACGGGCGCCTATGGCTTCGACGCGTCGAAGGGCACGTACGTGGATCTGGTGGAGGCCGGGATCATCGATCCCACCAAGGTGGTGCGCCTGGCGCTCGAGAACGCGGTTTCGGTGGCGAGCGTGCTCCTGCTCACTGAGGCGACGCTGACCGAGGTGCCCGAGAAGGAGGCGCCGGAGCGCGGCGGCGTGCGGGAGGACATGTAGCAGGGATGCCGGGGCTTCAGCCCCGGCGTCCTCACTTTCTCAGCAGCGCCCGGGACTGGCGTCCTGGATCTCGAGCAGGTCCGCGTCCTCGTCCAGTCCGGGCGATCTCGATGTTCGCCACTGACCCTACGGCGCGCCGGAGCCTCGGGCCCGACGGCGCCGTTACGGCTTCACGGTGATGGTCACCATCCCGTCGGCGGTGAGCGCCCCATCGTCCGCACGCGCGCGGATGACGTATTCGCCGGGCGCGTGAAAGGTGGCCCGCACGCCGACCTTGCCATCAGGGGGCAGTTGCGGCGGCGTCCACAGCGGGGCCCATGGCGAGTTGCCGCCCGTACGCGTGTCTTCCCAGGACGCAATCTGATCCTGATCGAAGGTCACCTTGCCGGCGCCACGGTAGACGTACCACCCCACGTGCAGGCCGACGATCTTCCCCACCGTCACGCGCGAGGGCGGCATCCACACGCGGCGGGCGCGAATGGCCTCGAACTGGGCCGCGCTTGCGGCCGCCGCCACTTCGCGTGACGATCCGGTGTTGCTGACGGCAGCACCGGCGCCGATGGCGCGGGCCTTCGGGATGCCGTCGTCGGTGACCGTGGCCACCAGCATGACCGGCTCGCCCACGCGGGCCTCGATGCGCTTCTGCCCCTGCACCTCGAGCATCGGCGGCTTGTTGGCGCGGATCTCGGGGCTGCTGCTGCCGGCGCCCAGCGCGCCGGTTTCCGACGCCCTCACCACGCCGTCGATGCGGTAGTCGAGCGCCAGGCTCGCGTAGGCCTTCTCGGTCTTGCCCTTCGTCGTCAACGTCCAGACCAGCTCGTCCTTCTCGGTGAACCCGGCGGGCACGGGCACGCGGACTACGAACCGGTTGCGCCGCGGCAGGAAGTGCGTGGGCTGCCCCTGGTCGGCACCGCCGACGCTGAAGCCATTATCCGGCCCGGGCGGCACGTCGATCTCCTCTTCCCAGTTCCGGTTCATGTAGCCGAAGACGAAGTAGCGCGTGCCGTCGGCGTCCTCTTCCCAGCCCTCATACGCGGGCGAGACGTTCTGCCCGCGCGAGTAGGTGAGCGACTGCGCGCCCACGCCGATGCCCGCGCCCGCCAGCACCAGGCACATCCCCACGAGGATCATCCGTCGCATGGTCTCTGCTCCCGCTGATCGCTCTGCGTCCACCGGATCAGCCCCTGCCTGCAGTGTGTTGAGTCTGCGCCATCTGCGCCATCTGCGCCATCTGTGGCCTCTGTACCATCTGCGGCCTCTGCGGCTCCTGCGGCCCCGTCATCAGCGTTGTGGGCGGGCCGCCGTCGTTGCGGCCGGCGGTGCCGGGATATCGATGTTGCAGAGCGGACACCCGATCATCACCGAGCTCCGTGACAGCTGCAGCTTCTCTCGGCGCGCCTTCATCTCGGCGACGAACTGCTCGTCGGTGAGCGACACGCGGTTGCCGAGGTCGATGAACATGTTCGCCACCGACCGATTGCCCGACCCCTGCCAGTTGCGCGGATCCGGCACGTTCTTGTTCTTCGGCGAGTTGTCCATGTAGCCGGTGATGTGCAGGATGCTGCCCTTCGGCAGCAGCGGCGCGTGGTCGTCGTCGTAGTCGTAGCCGCGCACCCAGTTGTGGTCGTAGCCGACACAGTTCAGCGTCTGGATGGTGTAGCCCCAGATGGCTTCAAGGCACATGCGGGCGCCGGGCGCGTGGAGGTGAGGCTCGAACGAGAGGATCTTGGTGTGCTCGGTGAGCACCGCATAGGCGTGGAGCTCCTGCCCGCCCTCCATGGCCTTGATGTCGATGTCCACGCCGTTGCCCAGGCTGATGCGCGACGCGCGGTACTCGGGCTTGTAGCCCTTCGGCATGAACTTGAACCCGATCTCGAGGCGAGCCTTCGTGTCGCGGCCGTTCGAATGCAGGTGCACCGAGTCGGAGATGACGTAGGAGCCGGCCTTCAGCAACCGGGCCGACTTCGGATCGAAGAAGTCGGGCTCGCGGCCCACCTCGTGGACCGGCCACGTGGTCTGGCCCGAGCTGCCGCCGGTCAGCGCCGCGAGGTCGAAGGGATCGTTGGCGGCGCTGGTCGCCTCCTGCTCGAGCGGGCGCGTGTTCCAGATCATGTGGTGGAACACGTAGCGGCCGCCCACGGTCTGGCGACCCGAGCCGGCCGAGCCCACGTCGTTCAATTCGCGCACCTCGACCGCGGACACATAGCGGTCCTCGGTGAGCCCGGTCGGCGTAGGCGCGATTTCGCCCCACCAGTCGGGGGCGCCCGCCTTCACCGTGATCTCCTCGGTCCGCACCACGAGATCCGGCTCGCCGATGGACCACCGCGTGCTGTCGTTCCACACCCGGGCGGGCGGCATGTCGGCCGGGGTGCCGCGCGGCGCGCCCGCGTCCACCCACCGGGCGACGAGCGCGACCTCCTCCTCGCTGAGCGACGGGTCGTTCTTGAACTTCTGGATGCCGATCTCGCGCTCGACGTACCACGGGGGCATCACCCCCGCATGCGGGCCGACGCCCGTGCGCTGCTTGATGGCGCGCGCCCAGGGGCGCACCTCCTCGTAGGTGGAAAGCGACATGGGCGCCACCCCGTCCTTGCGGTGGCAGTGCTCGCAACTGCGCTGGAGGATGGGCGCGATGTGCCTGGTATAGGTGACTTCCGTCGCCGGGGCCTGCGCCCCGGACGAGGAGGACTCGTCCGTGCCGGCGGGTGCGGCCGCCAGCCCCGGTGCTGTCATCACCAGCACGCTCACCAGCGCGAGGGCCGCCGCGCCGACCGCCAACCGACCGCCGAAGCCGTGTGCACCAGTCATGTCTTCTGCTCCCTGGGTGGCCGCGACCTGCCGTGTCGCCGCGCCGGTGACCCCGTCCGCGGGGTGGGCCCGATTGTAGGGCCCGGCGCGGCCGTTGTCGAATCCGGCCGCCGCCGGTGGGATACAATCCGCCGCCGTGTCCCGGACCATCGCCCCTCCGCGTGTCATCAACGTCGACGACCTCCGGCGCGAGGCGAAACGCCGCCTGCCACGGATGGTCTTCGACTATATCGACGGGGGCGCGGAGCGTGAGATCACGCTGCGCGAGAACACCCGCGCCTTCGACGATGTGGTGTTCCGTCCCCGGTCGGCGGTGGCGACGCGGCAATGCGACCTGGCGACAACCGTGCTGGGCACGCGGATCGACCTGCCCTTCATGCTGGCGCCGGTCGGAAGCTCCCGCATGTTCTACCCCCGCGGCGAGGAATGCGCGGCCCGAGCCGCCGGGAAGGTGGGCACGGGTTACATCCTCTCCACGCTCTCGGGATGCAGGCTCGAGGACGTGAAGGCGGCCACGCCCGGCCCCGCCTGGTATCAGCTGTACCTCGTGGGCGGGCGCGACGTGGCACTGAAGACCATCGCGCGGGCGAAGGCCGCGGGCTACCAGGCGCTGGTCGTCACCATCGACACGCCGGTGGCGGGACTCCGCGAGCGCGATCTGAAGAATGGGACGAAGGAGCTGCTCTCGCCCAGCCTCCTGACGCGGCTGCCCTATCTGCCCCAGATGCTCGCGCGCCCGCGGTGGCTGGCGGCCTACCTGCGCGACGGTGGCCTGATGCACTTCCCCAACATCGTCCTGGCCGACGGCCCCATGGGCTACGCGGACGTGGGCGCGGCGCTCGAGCAGTCGATGGTGTCGTGGGACGACTTTCCCTGGATTCGGGAGGCGTGGCAGGGTCCCATCGTCGTCAAGGGCGCCCACACCGCCGACGATGCCCGTCGCGCGGTGGATGTGGGCGCGGCGGCCGTCGTGGTGTCGAACCACGGGGCGCGTCAGCTGGACGGCGTGGCGCCGACGATCCGCGTGCTGCCGGAGGTGGTGGCGGCCGTGGGCAGCCAGGTGGAGGTGCTGCTCGACAGCGGCATCCGTCGGGGAAGCGACGTGGTGAAGGCGGTGTGCCTGGGCGCCCGCGCCGTGCTCATCGGCCGAGCCTACGCCTATGGGCTGGGCGCGGCGGGCGAGGCCGGTGTGACGCGCGCCATCGAGATCCTGCGCAGCGACGTGGTGCGGACGATGAAGCTGCTCGGCTGCGCCTCCGTCTCCACGCTGGACGAGTCGTTCGTCGACGCGAGGGGGTTGGCACGGTAGGAAGAGTGCGGAGTGCTGGGTGCGAGCGCTGAGTGCGAGCGCTGGGTGCGAGCTGGGTTCACGGAGCGCCGGGCAGCCCCGGCGAGCTGCTCGTTCCAGCCCCCGAAATCCCGGCCGCCCCCCCGGCATCCTACCGGACACGAACGGCACACCCGCGAAACCATCGTCGGGAGCCGATCGTCAATCGGTACAGGAGGTCATCATGACAACGTCCCCACGAGTACTCCGGGCGGTCACCCTGGCCCTGGTGCTCGCGCTCGGCGCCCACGTCGCCACGCCGGCCGCAGCCCAGGGCGTGGACGACAAGCGGCGCGCCGACGACATCCGCATCGCGCTCATGCGCCTGCCCTACTACGGCGTCTTCGACTTCCTCTCGTTCAAGTACGAGAAGGGCACGGTCACCCTGCTGGGGTTCGCCTACGCGCCGAACCTGAAGGACGACGCCGAGGACGCGGTGAAGCGGGTGCGCGGCGTGGACACCGTCGTCAACCAGATCGAGGCCGCGCCGGCGTCGCTCAACGACGATCGCATCCGCCGCGCCACGTTCTACAGCATCTACACGGACGACTTCCTCTCGCGCTACTCCCCCGGCGGCGCGCGGGGCGCGTACATCGACGCCGTGGAGTTCGGCCGCTTCCCCGGCACCCAGCCGCTCGGCAACTACCCGATCCATATCGTCGTCAAGGGCGGCCGGGTGACGCTGCTCGGCATGGTGAGCAACGACTCGGACAAGCAGATCGCGGGCGTGCGCGCCCGGGAGGTGACGGGCACCTTCGGCGTCGAAAACGAGCTCATCGTCGAGAAGAAGGGGAAGTAGTAGGATCGGCCCTCCCCCCGCTGTAACGTTCGGGCTCCTCGTCGCACCAGTTGGACGCGCCCCGGCCACGTGCCGGCGGCGCGGCCAGGGAGGGCATCATGCGACACCTCGCGCTCGTCGTCGGGCTTGCCGTCTTTCTCGCGCCGGCGCGGATCGGCGCCGACGCACAAATCGCGGAGTGGATTGGCGACTACGCCATGATCCACGACGGCCACCAGGGGACGCTGCGCATCGCCGACTCGAAGGCGGACTGCGCAACCAGCCCGTGGTGCCACCTCGTCGTCGCCTACACCGGCACGGACGGCGCGCGCCACCCGGCGCGCATCCTTCGGATCGACCAGGCGTTCCAGCACATGATCCTGGAGATCGGGTTCCCCGGCAACCGCCAGCGCTTCGACGCGTATCTGTTCAGCTGGGACAAGTCGCGCATGGCGGGCACCACGGTGTGGGGCCGCCGGACCTTTGGCTTCTACGCGGTGAAGCGGGGCGCGGTTGACGTCCGCACGATTCGCGATCGACGCGGCGTCATCGACGCCCGGCCGGATCGCCCGGGAGTGGACCAGCCGCCAGACTCGCGAGACACGACATCTCAGCCCCCTGCATCCTCGACGCCCGGCACCCTCACCATCACCGCGGATGGCGCCATCGAGACCGCCATGCCCGACGGCAGCAAGCGCCTCACCCGCCCCGGGGTCTGCGGCTGGACCATGGTGTTCCCCGACGGCCGGCGGAGCACGGTGAGCTGCAATCAGGTGCAGCCGGCCACGCCGCCCGTGCCGGACGGCGCAAGCGCGACGTGGCTGGACGCGCACGGCACGTCACTGCTCGACATCGCGCGCGCGCTGCTCGGCGGCAACGCCGCGTCGATCGACAACTACCTCAACACGGCCGAATCGGGCCAGCCGGGCATCTACGATCGCATTCGCCTGCGGACCGATCTCATCGCCAAGCTCACACAGCCCCAGTGATCGAGGTGCCTTCGATGGTCTCCGCGCGAACCCTCGGCTCAGGACTGGCCGGCTCGTTCTTCGTGGTGCTGATGGCAAGCCTGGCTGCCGCGCAAGGAGGCACCGCGCCCCAGTCATCACCCACGGGCCAGGCCCAGAGCCCGGGCGCACCCGCGCCCGGCATCGTCTCCCGTGCCATTCAGCCCGACGGCACCATCGAGCTCACCTACTCGGACGGCACGAAGCGCCGCGTGGCGCTCGATTCCGCCGCGGCATCGGGCGCCGGGTCGGTCGCCTCGGAGGCCGCCTCTCCCGTAGCGCCGCCCGAGTGGCTGAAGGACCCGGCCACCAACCAGGCGTTCCTCGACGCGATGGGCGAGTACTACCGCTATCGCGCGTCGGGCCTGCGACACCGGAGCCGCGTGTTCGAATGGCAGCTGGTGTCGTCGAAGCTGATCTTCGTCACCGTGCTGATGCTCGTCGGCGCGGGCATGGTCTTCGCGGCCATCCAGTTCCGTGTGGGTTTGAAGCGGCCGAGGGTCGAGGGGCCCGACGGCGCGAGCCCAGGGGCCCCGACGGCCGTGGCAGCCGTGGACGTGGCGACGCAGATCGATCTCTCGGCCACGAGCGTCAAGGTGAGCTCGCCCGTGCTGGGCGTGATCATCCTCGTCATCTCGCTGGCGTTCTTCTACCTCTATCTCGTCTACGTGTATCCGATCAGCGAGATCCTGTAGCCAGCAGGTTGCTGAACGAGCCAGCAACCACTTCTCCTTTCGGGCTGCGTTCAGCAGCCTGCCTACTGTGCGGGATCGTGCGGGTGCTGCCGCAACTTGAAGCGCTGCGTCTTGCCCGTGGCGGTCTTCGGCAGCTCGGACAGGAAGCGAACCCACCGCGGGCGCTTGTAGTCGGCCAGGCGCGAGCGCACGTGTTGCTGCAGTTCGACCGCCAGCTCGGGGCTGCCCTCGACGCCTGGCTGCAACACGACGTATGCGGCCGGCTTCACCAGCCGGTCGTGATCCGGATGCCCCGCCACCGCGCACTCCTTCACCGCGGGATGCTCGAGCAGCGTGTTCTCCACTTCGACGGGGCTCACCCAGATGCCGCCCACCTTCAGCATGTCGTCCGAGCGGCCGGCGTACCAGAAATAGCCGTCCTCGTCCTGGTGGTACTTGTCGCCGGTACGAATCCAGTGTCCCTCGATGGTGGCGTTCGTCTTCTCGTGCTGGTTCCAGTAGAAGGCGCACGTCGAGTCGCCCCTGATCAGCAGGTTCCCGACCTCGCCGCGCGCCACCGCCTGGTTCTCGTCGTCCACGATGCGCGCCTCGTAGCCGTCGAGCAGCAGGCCGCTGGATCCCGGCCGCACGCGGCCCGCTCGGTTCGAGATGAAGATGTGCAGCACTTCGGTGGATCCGATGCCGTCCAGGATCTCCACGCCGAAGCGTTGCCGGAATCGCTCGAAGAGCACGGCTGGCAGCGCCTCGCCGGCGGAGACGCCCTGGCGGATGCTCGAGAGGTCGAAGTCGGGACCCTGCTCCCGATGCAGGGCCAGCAGCATGCCGTAGTTGGTCGGCACCGAGAAGAACAGCGTCGGCCGGTGCTTCTCGATGACGTCATACACGTTGGCCGCCGTCGGCGCCCCGGGCCACAGGATGGTGGTGGCGCCCACCGCCAGCGGGCAGTAGCCGCCGTTGCCGAGGCCGTAGGCGAAGAACAGCTTGGCCACGCTGAAGCAGCGGTCCTGCTCGTTCATCCCCAGCACGTTCTCGGCGTAGAGCGTCGCGCACACCCGCATGTCGTGCTGCAGGTGCACGCAGCCCTTCGGGTGGCCGGTGCTGCCCGACGAGTAGAGCCAGAAGGCCGTGTCGTCCTTCGAGGTGGCCTCGGCCTCGACGACGGGTTGTCCCTCGGCCAGCAATGCGCCGAAGCTCGTGTGCCTCGCAGCGTCGCGCGACTCGCCGACCACCACGATGTGCCGCAGGCGCGGCCGGCGCTCCGGGGGAACCGCGGCGATCACGGGCAGCAGGCTCTCGCCCACGATGGCCACGCGCGCGCGCGAGTCGCCGAGCACGTACTCGACGTCGGCCGAGGTCCAGAGCGTGTTCACCGGGACCGGCACGGCACCGATCTTGATGGCACCGAAGAACGCGTAGAGGAACGCGGGCCCGTCCGGCAGCAGCAGGACCACCCGCTCTTCCATGCGGACGTCCAGCCGCGCCCGGAGGGCGCTCCCCGCGCGACTCACCCGCTCGGCCAGCTCGGCGTAGGTGACCTGCTCGTCGCCGCACTCGATGGCCACTTTCGCGCCACGACCTTCGCGGAGATGGCGGTCCACGAAGTAGTCGGCGGCGTTGAACGTGTCGGGTATCGTCACGCGTGGCGGAGCCCCGCGCGTATTGGACCCGAACTGGCCACGGTTCGCAACCGGCCCGGGCCGCGGTGACCACGGCCCGCAGGCGCCTACTTGGCCGTCTTCGTGTCGCGCCGAAGCTCGCGCTCGGCGAGCAGCCAGAAATCGACGGCACCGGCGCTGTCGCGGTGTTCGAGCGAGAGGAAGTACGCGCGGACGCGGATCTCCTCGTCCGTGACCACGCGCGGTGCCGGAACGGCTTCGGGCATGGCACCTGCCGGCTCAACCGCGTTCGGGGCGATGGCCGTCGCGCGGTCTCTGGGCTTCGCAGCGCGCGGGGACCGCGCGAGCGGATCGGCCTGCCGGGTTCGCGACGCACGTGCGCTCGCGGCCTTTACCGCTGGCTCGGGCTTCGGCGTTGGCGCAGCGGCGGCCTGGGTGTCGGCCGGCGCCGCGGTCTTCGCGGCGGACGCGGCCGCCGTAGCCCGCCGGCGTGGCGTGCGAACAGTCTCGGGGTTCTGTTCCTGTGGAGTGGTGGAAGCGGGCGAGGTGGAGCGGGACGACTTCTTCGAGGTCACGACGTTTTTGTCCTTGTGCTTTTGCGGTCGCGGTTCACGGAAATGCTCACCGATCGTAGCACTGGCTGATGACAGCCGCGCAACCTCCGCGGCCGGCCCCCGGCCGGGACCCGTGCGGCTACGGCACCACCCGCACCCCGCGCGCCTCCAGCGTCGTGCCCGTCGCGCGGCGGAGGGCGGCGGTGGCGACGTTCAGGTCGGCCTGCGCCTGGATCTCGCGAGCCTGCGCCGTCACCAGGTCGCTTTGCCGCTGCAGCACCAGGAAGACGGTGGCCAGCCCCGACTCGAAACGGCGCTGCTCGCTCTCGTACTGCTGTTGCGCCGAGGCGCGCGCCACCCCCGCCGCGGCCACCCGCGCCTCGAGCGAGCGTACCGCCTGCAGCGAGTTCCGCACCTGGGCCTCAACGGTCTGCGCCAACTGGTCGCGCTCGCGCCGCAACTGCGCGCCCGTCGTCTGGGCGATGGCCACGTTCGCCTCCGCGGTGCGATTGCCGAGCGGCAGCCCGATGCGGAGATCCACGCGCGCGGTGGGATAGCGCGCGGCCCACACGTGGTCAATCGACTCGGGGAAGCCGCCGATGAACGACGGGTTGAGGCCAGAGGAGATCGGCTGCCCGGTGATCGGGTTGAGGGCCGTGGATGCCGTTCCGGCCAGGCCTGCGAGAGCGTAGGTGCCGACCAGGTCCAGCTGCGGCCGCGTCTGATCGCGAAACAACCGCGTCTCGATCTCGTTGATGGCCTCGCTCACCTCGAGTTGCGCCAGTTCCGGGCGGTTGGCCATCGCCAGCGCCACCGCGTCCTCCAGCGTCACGCTCACCACCTCGGGCACGATGGGCGTGGTCGGCCAGATCTGCTGGTTCCAGATCACATCCGTCCGATCCGGGGCGATCAGCAGCTTCAACCGGTTCTCGGCGAACGTCACCAGCTCCTGCGCCGCGTAGACGCTCTGCTCGAGCGTGGCGGCCTGCGTCTCGGCCTCGACGATGTCGATGGGCGCCAGCAGGCCCTGCCCGGCGAGGCGCCGGTTACTCTCCACCTGCCGGCGCGCCTGGGCGAGGGCCTGGCGCTGGACATCGAGGTTCCGCACGGCGAAGCCGAGATTCCAGTAGGCCTGTTCCACGCCGGCCACCGCGTCCATCGCGCGCTGGCGCAGTTGCTCGTCCGACAGGTCTTCCGATCGGCTGGCGATTTCGACCTGCGCCCGCGTGGGGTCGATGGCCCGGCCGCGGACGAGCGGCTGGACGTAGGTCGCCGACAGGCCGGTCGCGACCTGGGGTGTCAGGGTCGTGAACGGATTGTCGTTGGTGAGGCGCGCGCTCGAGAAGGACACATCGTATGCGGCCCCTCCCCATTTCGAGAGACCACGCAGGCCGGCGTTCGACACCCAGCCCGTCGTGGTGAGCTGGCCGTCCGCGCCCCCGGTGAAGATCGAGGCCTGTGGCGTCACCGCCTTCTCGTACAACGTGTTGCCGAAGACGATGGCGTCGTAGGCGCCGCGCGCCCGGAAGGTGCGCGAGTCGGCGGCCTCGGTACCCAGGCGCGCGATGACGATGTCGGCGTTGTTGGCCAGCGCGCGTGTCACGGCCTCGTCGAGCGACATCTCGGTGATGGCCATGGTCACCCCCACTCGCGCGGGCACGTCTGCGCGCGGCAGTTCGGGCTGCGTCGGTGTCTGCGCTCCCGCCGGAGCCGGGGCCAGCAGGGCGAGAACCATCGTCGCGGCCGTGGAACCGGCGACCGCAGCCCGCCGCCCGGGCACCGTCGCGCGACGCCGCCGCCACGGCGACCACTGGCCCAGGTCCTCGAAGAGCGAGTAGAACACCGGCACGGCGAGCAGCGTGAGCAGCAGGCACAGCGTCTGGCCGCCCGCCACGAGCAGCCCGATGGACCGGTTGGTGGCCGCGCCGGGACCGCTGCCCAGGATCAGCGGCACCATGCCCGCGACGAGCGCGATGGTCGTCATCAGGATGGGCCGCAGCCGGTTGCGATTGGCCTGGATGATGGCCTCGTACCGCGGCATGCCCTGCGCGCGCAGCTCGAGCGTGTGATCGATCTGCAGAATCGCGTTCTTCTTGACGATGCCGAACAGCAACAGCAGGCCCAGGATCGAGAAGATGTTCAGCTTCTGCCCGAACACCAGCGTGGTGAACAGGCCGAACGGCACCGCCAGCGGCAGCGTGAGCAGGATGGTCACCGGGTGGATGAACGACTCGAACTGCGCCGCCAGCACCATGTACATGAAGATGAACGACAGCAGGACCGCGGTGGCGAAGGCGGTGCCCGCGCGCTGCAGCTCCCGCGACTGGCCGGTAAGCGACGCCCCGTAGCCGGCCTCCATGCCGAGGGCAGCCGTGGCGGCCTCGATGGCGTCCAGCCCCTGCGACTGTGATCCACCCGGCGGGACGTTGGCCAGCAGCGTCACCTGCCGCTCGCGGTTGAGGCGATCGATACTGGCCGGAGCAGTGCCCGTCTGCAGGCGGACGACGCTGGCGAGCGGCACCGTCAGGCCGCCCGTCGCGGAGACGGTCATGCGCCGCAGGCTCTCGGGGTCGCGCCGGAACTCGCCCTGCCCGCGCAGGACGACGTCGTACTGGTCACGGCCCTGGTTGAAGGTCGTGACCTCCTGCCCCGCCATCATGAAGTTGAGCGTCTCCGAGATGCTGGCCACGCTCACGCCGAGGTCCGCCGCGCGCTGCCGGTCGATCTCGACGCGCAGTTCCGGCTTGCCGGGCAGCAGCGTGCGGTCGACGTCGACGAGGTTCGGGTTGGCGCGCATCACCTCCAGCAGCTTCGACGAGTACTGGTCCAGCTTCGAGAGCTCGGCGCCCGACAGCACGTACTGGATCGCGGAGCTCCGCATGCCGCCGCCGCTGAAGGCGGCGACCGGCTGCACCGACGTGGTGAGGTCCCTGGGATACGCGGCCACGATCTCACGCGCGCGACGGATCAGCTCGGACTGCGGGGCCTCGCGATTGTCGATGGGCACCAGGCGGACGAAGATGGTGCCGCTATTCACCACCTGCTGCGCGCCGAAGCCCGCGATGCTCAGCGTGTTCTGCACGCCCGGCATCTGCCGCACGTCCCGCGCGATGCGCTCCATCACCGACTGGGTCGCGGCCAGGCTGCTGCCCTCCGGCGCCCGCAGCGTGATCTCGAACTGCGACTCGTCCTCTTCGGGGATGAAGTTGATGCCGGCCATCATCGCCAGCGGCACGATGGACAGGACCGTGACGACCGAGACACCCACGATGGCCCATCGGTGCGCCATCGACCACTTCAGCATCCACGTGTAGACCCGGTCGATGGGCCGGTACCACCACGAGTCCTTGGTGGAGTGGCCCCCGTCGCCGCCCGCGCCACCGTGGGGCTTGATCCAGCGCGCCGCCAGCATCGGGGTCAGCGTGAACGACACCAGGAGGCTGATGGCGATGGCCGCCGCCGCCGTCAACCCGAACGACGACATGAAACGCCCGACGATGCCGCTCATGAAGCCCACCGGCACGAACACCGCCAGCAACGACAGCGTGGTGGCCATCACGGCGAGCCCGATCTCGCGCGTGCCCTCGATCGCCGCCTGGAAGGGCGACATGCCCTTCTCCTCCACGAACCGGTAGATGTTCTCCAGCACCACGATGGCATCGTCGATCACCACGCCCACCATCAGCGTGAGCGCCAGCATCGTCATCTGGTTGAGCGTGTACCCGAGCGCCGCCATGAGCGCGAAGGCGCCGATGATGGACACGGGGATGGCGATCGCGGCGATGATGGTGGAGCGGATGTTGCCCAGGAACACCAGCACCACGATGGCCGCGAAGATGGCGCCCAGGATGAGGTGCTCCTTGATGGCCTCCAGCGAGTGGTTGATGAAATCCGACTGGTCGCGGATGAGGCTCACGGAGAAGTCACCCGGCAGCAGCTGCTGGATCTCGGCCATGCGTTCCTTCACCGCGGCCGCCACCGCCGCCGTGTTGGTGCCCGACTGCTTGCGGATCGCCACGACGACGGCCGGCTTGCCGTCCAGCTTGGCCGCCGAGCGCGGCTCGACGCCCGCGTCCTCGACGGTGCCGATGTCCCGGATGCGGATCGGATAGGCGTCCTGGGTCTTGATGGTAACGTTGGCGAACTGCGCGGCGTCCACGAGGCGCCCGAGCGTGCGGACGCTCACCTCGCGCTCGCCCTCCTCGACCCGTCCACCGGGTAGTTCGAGGTTCTGGGTGCGGAGCGCGCGCGCCACGTCGCTCACCGTGAGGTTGTAGGCGCGCAACCGGTCCGGGTTCACCGACACGTGGATCTCGCGACGGCGCCCGCCGTAGATGATCACCTGGCCCACGCCGTTGATCGACTCGAGCCGCTCCTTGAGCACGTTCTCGACGATGGTGTTCACCTCGATCGATCCGCGGGGCGCGCCCACCGCGTACATCATGATGGGCGCCGCGTCGGGGTCGAGCTTCTGGACGATGGGCGCCTCGGCGGTGTCCGGCAGCTGCGCCATCACCAGGTTCACCTTGTCGCGCACTTCCTGCGCCGCGACATCGACGTCCTTGGTCATGTCGAAGGTGATGTTCACCATCGACATGCTTTCGAGCGACGTCGAGCGCAGCTCGTCGATGCCCGAGACGGTGTTGACCGCACCCTCGATGACGTCGGTGATCTCGGTCTCGATCTGCTCCGGCGCCGCGCCCGGGTTGGCCGTCATGACGCTGATGATCGGCAGATCGACGTTCGGGAACCGGTCCACGCCGAGTGTGGTGGCGGAGAAGCCGCCGACCACCGTCAGCGCCAGTACGAGCATGGTGGCGAAGACGGGCCGGCGGACGCAGATTTCAGCGAGTTTCTGCATGGCGCGCTACCGCGAGACGGGGAGCACGGCGGCCCCGTCGAACAACTGGTCGAGTCCACTGACGACCACCCGGTCGCCGGCGGCGATGCCCGACAGGATCCGGACCTGCCCATCGGCCTGGGCCGCGGGCTGCACGATACGCAGCCGCGCGGTGGTGTCGGACACCGTGAAGACGCGGAAGGAGTTGGTGTTGGGGTCGTTCACCACCGCCTGGCCCGGCACGAACAGGCCCCGCTCGGTGGTCCCGAGATCCACCTGCGCGGTGGCGAACATGCCGCTCCGGATCGCCCCTCGCGGGTTGGCGATGGTCGCCTCGACGATGGTCGCGCGCGTGGCGGCGTCGAGCGCCGGGTTGATGGCCGTCACCCGACCCGCGAACTGCTGGTTGTCCAGCGCCTCCACCGTGGCACGTACCTCCTGGCCCACCCGCAGGCGCGATGCCTCGAGCTCGGGCACTTGCAGCCGCAGGCGGATGGGATCGAGCTTCATCACGGTGGCCACCGTGGAGCTCGTGGAGACATGCTCGCCCACGGCCGTGGGCCGCTCGGTGATGAAGCCATCAAAGGGGGCGCGGATGGTGGTGTCGTCCACCGCCTTCTGCGCGAGTGCCACGCGCGATTTTGCGTCGGCGATGGCGGCCTCGGCGGTGGCCACGCCCTGACGGGTGGTGGCCGCCTCGGTGGCCGCCTGATCCCGCAGCGTGGCGGAGACGTCGCCGGTGGCCGCGAGCGCGTCGTAGCGCGACGCGGTCGCGCGCGCGAGGTTGTAGCGCTCCCGTGCCTGCGCGGCCGCTGCCTCGGCCTGCAGCAACTGGGCTCGGGCCTGCTCGAGCCGCAGCGTCGCATCCGCCGGGTTGAGGCGCGCGATGACCGCGCCGGCCGCGACGCGGTCGCCTACGTTGACCGGCGTGGACGCCACGGTGCCGGCCATCTCGGGCGCCACGTCCGAGACCTCGTCGGCCACGAAGGCGCCGGTGGCCTGCACGACGAGCGGCACATCCCGCTCCACGACGGCGACGGTGGCGACATCGACGGGATGGCCGGGCGTCCCGGGCGACGCCGCTTCGACGGCACCCGCCGGCTCGCGGGAGGTTCCGCACGCGGCCAGCAACGTCGCCAGGAAGAAGGGCAGCAGGGTCAGGGGAATGCGAAGCAGCGCGTTAATCACGGGAGGACTCCAATAGAGGGCGCTCGACCGGCGCAGGGCCTGCGAGCAGGCCCTTCAGGATGAACGTGGTGTATGTGTCGACGGCATCGTCATCGTTGACGGAATCCTCGGGCATCAGGGTCTCGCTGAGACCATGGTGGGCGGGAATGCCGATGATGGCGCGGACGAGCGTCTCCGGCGGGCCCGCCTGGAAGCGTCCCTGCTGCTGACGGGTGCGGACGTACTCGAAGAGGAACCGCAGGAACGGCGCGAAAGGACGCGCGCGATACTGACGGGCGAACGAGTGGCCCTCGAGGCTGGAGTGCAGCAGGAGTCGCAGGAACTCGGGATCGCGACGGTGGTGCTCGATGATCTGGCTGACGATGGCGCGAATGACGCCGGCATCGTCGCCGCTGGCCGCCGTGTCGCGGAGGGCGCCGATGAGGGTATCGGTGCGCGCCTCGGCCGACTTCCGTTCGAGAATGGCGGCGTAGAGGTCGTCCTTGTGCGGGAAGAAACGGAAGATGATGGCTTCGTTCACGCCGGCGGCCCGGGCAATCTCGCGGGTGGTGGTGCCGCTGAAGCCGCGGCGGGCAAAGAGACGGGTGGCCGTATCGATGAGCTGCTGGCGGCGCTCATCCGCGGAGAGGCGCGCGGCCGGGGCGTGTCCGTCAGTATTCATAAGTAAGCACTTACTTACATTACGCCCCGCCTGGGGGCCTGTCAAGCCGCCGCCTGTTATCATCCCGCCCGATGCGCCCCCTGCTGCTCGCCCTCCTGGTCGCCGTTTGCCTCTCGTGGCCGCTCGACGCGGGTGCCGGCGTCGTGCGCCTTCGGATCGAGCGCCGCGAGGTCGTGCTCTCCGGCCGGCCGTTCGGCGCCGCCGGGCCTTACGAGAAGCTCGTGGGCAAGGTGGACTTCGCGCTCGATCCCGCGCTCCCGCAGAACGAGGCCATCGTGGACCTCTCGCGGGCGCCGCGAAACGCCCAGGGCCTGGTCGAGTTCTCGGCCGACTTCTACCTGCTGAAGCCGGTCGATCCTGGGCGCGGCAACGGCCGGCTCTTCTACGAAGCCGGCAATCGCGGGACCATGCGCATCCTGTCGACGTTCCAGAACGCGACGAACTCGGCCGACCCGGCGACCGATGCCGAGTTCGGCAACGGCGCGCTGATGCGCCAGGGCTTCACGCTGCTCTGGATGGGATGGCAGTGGGACGTGCCCGCGGGCCGCATGCGGATGGACATTCCCATCGCCACCGATAACGGCAGCACCATCACGGGGTGGGTGCGCGGCAACTTCATCCCCGGCGCGAACTGGACGACGGCATCCATCGCAGACCGCGGCCACCAGGCCTATCCCGTGGTCGATCCGGAAAGCGCCGAGCATCGCCTGCTCGTGCGCACGCTGCCCACCGACACCCCGCGGGAGATCCCGCGCAACCGCTGGCGCTTCACGGGCCCCGGCACCGTCACGCTCGACGGGGGTTTCGAAGCCGGGCGCATCTACGACGTCGTCTACCGCGCGCGCGACCCGCGCGTGGTGGGCGTGGGCCTCGCGGGCACGCGGGATCTGATCAGCTTCTTCAAGCACGCGGACGAGGCAGGCGGCAACCCGATGCCGGGCATTCGGTTCGCCATCGGCTGGGGCGTCTCGCAGACGGGTCGCTTCCTGCGACATTTCGTGTACCAGGGGTTCAACGAGGACGAGCGCGGGCGCCAGGTCTTCGACGGGGTCTTCGACCAGGTGGGCGGCGCGGGCCGCGGGTCGTTCAACCACCGCTTCGGCCAGCAGTCGCGT
>Ga0209705_10000071_pt1 | contig 49212 bp, 40 predicted proteins | sample PPLLaktember2015_5_FD_187262 | JGI IMG/M metagenome (GOLD analysis project Ga0209705, IMG submission 187262) | Freshwater sediment microbial communities from Prairie Pothole Lake near Jamestown, North Dakota, USA - PPLs Lake P8 Core (1) Depth... | ecosystem: Environmental > Aquatic > Freshwater... | reverse complement strand
ACAGTCAAACTAAAAACTCCGGGATTGACATTAAAGCGCAAAATCCTGGGAGTTTGGGCGCAAAGCCCCCATGAAGAAACCAGTCATTTTTTGGCATATCCATGTACAGATTCTTATGAGGAGCCACAAAAGTATCCACAAACCTCCATTAGTTTTCGTTAACGGCATATTAGCAAATCACATTTCCTTTTGCGAGCCTTTTTTTATTATTTTTCAACAAATTTATTATTATTATTCAGCAAATGACGTAACTCATTGCTGTTGCTTAGCTTCTGCGTAGAATTTGGGTGGGTAGAAATTGAAAATCAGGTTAGTGCTGTTGTAGAAAACCCAGCGGAAGACGGCCCCCGCCTTCGCGGGGGTGACAGGTTCATTGGCGGGGTTGACAATTGTGGATCGAGTTGAGGGTGTGCTTTTCGCGGGGTTGACAATTGTTGGGTGGTATGGTCCAGGTTACTGAACAGAGGCTCTTTGAGCCTGTAACTTTCTCCGTTAGCTTCGATTATATGGATTTTGCGTGTCAATCCGTCCAGCAACGTGCCGGTCAGCAATACTTATTTTGGAATAAGCAGAAGCTCCTTCGTTTCAAAAGGAATTGGATAAGCTGTGATCCATGCCTCCGGTTTGAAATTGATATTCTTACTATCCAGGCCCAGGACCACCACTTCGATTTGTTTGTTCAGCATTTCTTTTGTTACCGGCACATAATACGTATAATTGCTGTCAGTGCGGCTGACGGGATACTCCCAGGCATTGCTCTGATAAGAAACAGCCCGGCTCGGTGCGCCGAGATATTCGCCCCCGATGCGCATTGCGGCGTAAGCACCTTCGCTGCCATGTCGGCCGGCGAGTGGAATGGCCAGGTAAGTGCCCTTAGGCGCTTCTGGTAAAGTAAACGATAGAGACCATGCCTTAACGGCCGGGGCTGATGAATATGATGCAAACAGATTGGAAGCACGCCAAGTGGATCGGTTAAGTGCGATATTGTTTCGATACCCTTCTACTTCAGCGATTTCGCGCGGCGCACCGCTGATTCGTATATACCTGATCGGCTTGTCGGCAGAAGGTTTTGCGATTATGTCTTTTTCTACCCGGATATCTATTCGCATCCAGGTTGTCAAATCGGGTGAAACTTCCGCCGATATTTCATCATTTTTGAGAGATTTGGAAAAATCTCCGTCGGCTGCCCCGATGAGAAGTTTGTCAATAGCGATAACCTTTCCAAAATCGAGGCGGAACAGTCCGCCTTCTTTACGGGCCTTGAAGATAGTCTGGCGATTGCCGTCGAAAAGGAACTTGTCCCATATACCGCGATCGATAAACATTTCCTGTTCCATAAAAGCCTTGCGGGCCTTTCGTACCTGCGGGATTTTGGTCGGACCTGAATTCAGCAGTGAACGAACCTCAAGCGCGTTATTGTCCGCGGCAAAACAAGTTGCCTCATAAAGGGCTTCCGCATCGGCGGGTACGGGGCATGGTTTGAGAGCACCGAGTTTTCGATGCCAAGGCTGCCCGAACCGCTCGCCGGGAAATTTTACCTGTACCGTGTCCTGAAAAATGTTTACCGGGCTACCATCTAATGTGGCTTTAGCGTATTTGGTTGTGGTGGGTGCAAGTGTTATTGACGCCTGGCTGCCTGGGAAACCCACAAGTTTAATAAGAGCCGGCTTTCCGGGCGTGTCGCGCAGCACCTGGTAATCGCAACCGATCACGCCCAGTTCGCTGGTCGGTTTGGTCGTGGCCAACAGCAGACAAGCACGGTAAGGCAGTACCTCAACATCTACTTGCGAGCCATAAGGAAAACGACCAAATATTTTTTCAAAAGGATGGAACTGACGCAGTTCGATAAGTCCTTTGTCGGCAAGGCCAACGGCGGCGTCTAGTTTTATCTTGTATTTGGTGGGAAGCCAGGAGAGATTACGCAGTGAAATCAGTCGTGTGCTCTCATCACCGCGTGAAATGGCGAACGGACCATAGTCAACATCGCCATGCTCCTTCCACCCCAGTTTGACAACCGCGTCGCCGCCGTCTTCGAAGTACTCAAGCTTGATGGGATATTTGGTTTTTGCCTTTAAGGTGAGTTTGCCGGTATTGGTTTGCGACGCATGCGAGTTCCAGTCGTCGATTATGAGATTATTGTCCACCCATAAACGAACACCATCGTCGGAACTAGTGGAAAATGTATATTCTCCAGCCTGGTTAGTCAGAACTGAGCCGGTCCACCTGACGGAAAAATCGTTATTGCTTATGCCAGCGGCGGGTGAATCTTCTTCCCAGTCGAAATTGATGCCCCGGTCCACCCTGCTCAAGACAGGTGTCTGAAAATTCTGACCGTTGAAATACTCTCCGCTCAACCCGCCTTTTTCTCCGTTCGCGGTGAACAGGTTAGAAGAAGGGATATTGCTTCCGTCGCTGCCGGGCAGAACGATACCATTGACAAGAATATCACGATAGCGGCGATGGAGGTTATATATCCGTGCGAATTTGGGATATTCCTCGTCTCGCAGAAACCAGGGACTGCCATAAGTTTCCGGCGCCAAAATCAGAGATCGTGCAAAAGCCTGAAGAACCAGATCATCATCCCAATAATCCAGGCACGATGAAATACATACGCCATGGTCCTCGCGCAATCGCTGGAGGTTTTCGGTTAAGCCTCGCGATACCGCTGCGGCGCGATTGTGCGGAGCGTACTGCCAGTTGGGCAGGTGAACGTCGATATAAGCTTCACTGCCCCAGAGTTCGGTGGTGACATGGTCCTTGGCGTCGCCGAGGTTCAACCGATGATTTAGAACAATCAGATCGGGACTGTATTTGCGGCATTCGGTCATAGCACGTGCAAAAGCAGGCTGTTTCTCATTGCGAAGCTGTCCACAAACAGCGTCAACCTTAAATAGTGCAAACTCATAATCACGGCACAATTTCACCAGCATATCGATGCGGGCCTGTTCTTCCCCAGGCGTATCGCCGAACCCATCCGGTCCGAGCCACACGCCCAGCCGGGTTCCCATAGCCTTGGCTTTCTTATAAATAGGATCAAAACCGTTGGGAAACTGTTTTTTGAATTTGTCAGTCTTCATGCTTCCATAATAGTTAGGCCCGTCGATATTGCCGGCGTCAAAGGCGTATATATCCAAAATCATACCGTATTCATCGTGGAGCCATTGGAAAAAATCCAGATTGAGCATGGTTTGCGTTTCGGTTGACCCCTCGTTGGTGTTGTTGATCCAGGTAAAGTAGTGTGCCAGCGACGGAGTTTTCTCATCAGCACCGGGAAAAACCTTTTCCTGGGCCCTACACAACGACGTCGTCCAAAATCCAGAAACGACCAACATAGCTACAATAGCCACTCTAAAGAATTTCTTACAATTACTCATTTTTGTTTTTCCTTTGTGTGCGATTTCGCTTACGCGGTTCTACATATCGAATTTTATACGCAAAGTTATATCTTCCGGGCGATGGTTACCATCCCTGTTCTCCTGCCCAGGGACCAACAGGGCCTTTGGCTTTTGGTTGGGGCCTGGATTTCAGGATAGCTGAGGCTATGGCCAAATCCGCGGCGGTTGTGATTTTGACATTGCCGGTGTCGCTTTCCACAACTTTGACAGGTACGCCGAGCAACTCGACAATCTGAGCATCGTCGGTGATGCTGTTGTCGATCTTATCCAACTGCTGATAAGCGGCACGGATAATCTGGGGCTTGAAAACCTGCGGAGTTTGCGCTTCCCACAGCTTCGAGCGATCTATGGTTTTTGTGATGTTTTTATCCTGATCGACCTGTTTGATGGTGCCGACCAGAGGACCGGCGAGAATGGCAGCTCCCGTTTTCGCCGCAGCGGCAAAGACCGCGTCGATCTGCTCTTTCGTAACGCACGGACGTACCGCATCGTGCAGAGCGATCAGATCGACATCGCTGTCGTCAACCTCGCTGAGCAGTTTGTTTATCGTTTCGCAGCGATGTGACCCGCCGATAATATGCTTTACCCCGTAAAAACCAAGATTGGCACCCCACTTGACCTGAAAAAGCTCTTCATCGTCAGCGGGAATAGCGATAATAACCCTCTTGACATCCTGGCGGTCGGCAAATATTTCGATACTACGTAGAAAAACCGCTCGACCATTGAGATCGGAAAACTGCTTTTTCTTCTCGCCACGGAATCGATTACTCATTCCCGCAGCCGGTATTAAAACAACTACTTTCAGTGCCATAACGCCTCTTATGCCTCCTGTCAGACAAGTGGTGCCGCCAATAACAAACGCCCGGTCATCTTAACATCCCAATATGTTTTGTCAAGTTCATTACGGGTTGTGAATACGGTGTGGAGATGGTATGATTATGGGGGATGATATAGAACAGGAAGTATAGGAAATCAAGGCAGCGATTTTTATAATATCTTAAAAACAAATGAGTTACAAAGAAGCAAAGCAAGCCCAAAAAGGATTGGTATATAAACGTGAAGCAATGTCGGCCCATCAGGCGGTGTTGAAGGTGGTGCGTGTGCTGCGTGAGAGTGGTTATGAAGCGTTGCTGGCTGGTGGTTGCGTGCGTGATAAGCTGCTTGGGGAAGTGCCGAAAGATTATGATGTGGCGACCAACGCGGTGCCGGCGGAAGTTGGCAGGCTGTTTGACCGGACGCTTACGGTCGGGACGCAGTTTGGGGTGGTAGTGGTTCTGCTGGGCGGCAGGCAAATCGAGGTGGCGACGTTTCGCAGTGATATGTCATATAGTGACGGCCGGCGGCCAGAGAAGGTGGTTTTTACGGATGCACGGCATGATTCGGAACGTCGCGATTTTACGATCAACGGGATGTTTTATGATCCTCTGGCAGATAAGGTTATAGATTATGTGGGAGGACAAAAAGATCTGCAAAAAGGGATAGTCAGGGCGATCGGCAATGCTGATGAGCGGTTTGCGGAAGACCATCTGCGGATGCTGCGGGCGGTGCGGTTTGCGTGCCGGTTGGATTTCGAGATTGAAGGTAAGACATGGCAGGCGATTTGTAAACATGCGGCAAAAATCGAGCGGATCAGCGCAGAAAGGATTGCGGGTGAGCTGGAAAAGATAATGGTCGATCCGCATCGGGTTAGGGGTTTGGAACTGGCGATGGAGTGCGGGCTTTTGGAGAAGATTGTTTGTTCGGTTGGCATCAACCAGTTGCGTGTGGGCCTAAAAGTGATGGGTCAACTGCCGAAAGACTGCAGTTTTGCGGTGGCGATGTCGTCTCTGCTGGCGGAGTGCGGCGAAAAAAAGGCAGGACAAATATGTCGAAAGCTTAAAACCAGTAATGAAGTTCGCCGGCAGGTGCAATGGCTGGTGGGGCAACATGGCAAATTGCTGGAGGCGATACCACTGGGGAAAGGGCAACTGAAGAAATGGCTGGCTGAGCCGTTGTTCGAACCGCTGGTGCAATTGGTCCGGTGTTATCTGCGGGCTATGGGCCGTGATGAGGGTAAATTGCGGCAGCTTCGCCGTCAGATCAGGGATTTGGGTGATGAGCCGATATCGCCGAAACGGCTGCTGGACGGCCATGAACTGAAACGACTGGGTACGCCGTTGGGTCCGATGATGGGTCAACTGACAGAAGAACTGTATCTGGCGCAACTGGGAAACGAAATTAAGAACAAGACAGAGGCTCGCAGGTGGGTCAGGGGGTGGCTGGCAAGGCATAAGACGGCCCCTAATTCTTAGAGGCTGTCAGGCTCGGGTGGCAGGTAGCATTGATGCAGGATGCCTATCTGGGGCCGTGATCCTGATGAAGAAGCCCTGTTGAGTGAAAATCAGGCCAAAAAAAAATGTGAAAGTTAATCTTGTAAAATTGCTTGCAAAGCTGGGCCAATGAATATATATTGTCGGTTGACTGTGGCACGGACGGCTGAGTTCGTGCGTTTTTTAAGTATGCGGCACTAGCTCAACTGGTAGAGCAGCTGACTCTTAATCAGCGGGTTCGGGGTTCGAGTCCCTGGTGCCGTATTGTTTTTTTGTGTTTGTCGGTTTGGTTTAGGAGAATGGAATGACAGGTGAAAGGAGTTTGAATGGGGCGGAATTAGATGAATTATGCGTACAGACGATACGCTTTTTGGCAATGGATGGCGTGGAGGCGGCGAAATCGGGCCATCCAGGGATGCCTATGGGTATGGCTTCAGCGGCATATACACTTTGGACAAAATTTCTGAGGTACAACCCGAAAAACCCTAAATGGCACAATCGTGACCGATTTGTATTGTCGGCCGGGCACGGTAGTATGCTGCTATATGCTATGTTGCATCTGAGCGGATACGATCTGTCGCTGGATGAGCTGAAAAACTTCCGTCAGTGGGGCAGCAAGACGCCTGGGCATCCGGAATATGGCGTTACTGAGGGGGTGGAGGTGACTACCGGCCCGCTGGGGCAGGGGATAGCCAATGCGGTTGGTATGGCGATAGCACAAAAACATCTGGCGGCGAAATTCAACCGCGATGGATTCGATGTTATCGACTATAACATATACACGATGGCTGGAGATGGTTGTCTGCAGGAAGGTATAAGCTCTGAAGCGTGTTCGCTGGCGGGGCATCTCGGTCTGGATAATCTGATCGTAATCTATGACGATAACCATATAACCATCGATGGTGGCACAGAACTGGCGTTTACCGAAGATCGAGCCAGGCGATTCGAGGCGTATAACTGGTATGTTCAGATTGTTGGCGGCGATGGTAATGACATAATCGCCATTGAAAAAGCTCTGCAAAAGGCGAGAGCGGAAAAGGGCAGACCCAGCATAATCCAGTTGCGCAGCCATATCGGGTTCGGTAGTCCGACCTTTCAGGACACCCATACGGCCCATGGGGCACCGCTGGGCGATGATGAGATTAAGCTGATAAAGAAGAAGTTCGGGTGGGATCCTGAAAAGTCGTTTTATGTGCCGGCGGAGGTCAAAAAGCAGATGGGTAAAGCCGGGGTAGAAGGTCGGGAACTCGAAAAACAATGGAAGCAGATGTTTGAGGCATACGCAAAGGCCTATCCGGAACCGGCTGAGCAGTTTCGCCTGGCGGATGCGGGTAAGTTGGCGGTCGATATTGATGAGATTCTGCCGAAATTCAAGGCGGGTGCGTCGATAGCGACCCGTAAGGCGTCAGGGGTGACACTGAACAGCCTTATGCCTAAGCTGGAAATGGTGATGGGCGGCAGTGCCGATCTTACGCCTTCAAATAATACGTGTTTCGATGGTGCGGTTGACTATCAGAAAGACTGTCCGCAGGGCCGGTACATCCGATATGGGGTGCGTGAACACGCGATGGGCGCGATAATGAACGGTATTTCGGCGAGTAATCTGCTGAGAGCTTATGGCGGGACGTTTCTGGTGTTTTGTGATTATATGCGTGGAGCGATCCGGATGGCGGCGCTGTCGGGGCATGGCAGTATATTTGTGTTTACGCACGATAGTATCGGCGTGGGCGAAGATGGTCCGACGCATCAGCCGGTGGAACATCTGGCGTCGTTGCGGACGATACCCAATCTGATTGTGATTCGGCCGGCGGATGCCAACGAGACGGCGCAGGCATGGAAATACGCATTGACGCACAGCGACGGTCCGGTAGCTATGCTGTTGACTCGGCAGGGGCTGACGGTACTGGATCAGGATACATACGGTGCGGCAACTAATCTGGAAAAGGGGGCATATACACTGGTAAAGGCTCCAGGCGGTCAGCCGGATGTGCTACTGCTGGCAACGGGTTCGGAAGTGGGTATCGCTGTAACAGGTGCAGCCGAGTTGGCGCAAGACGGCATTAAAGCTGAGGTGGTGAGTATGCCGTGCTGGGAATTGTTCGAAAAGCAGGATCAGGCATATAAAGACAGTGTTCTGCCACCGACGGTAAGAGCCAGGGTCGGCATCGAAGCTGGTGTGGAACAGGGCTGGTGGAAGTGGCTGGGCTGTGAAGGGGAGTTCGTTGGTATGTCATCGTTCGGTGCTTCGGCGCCCGCTGCGGTGTGCTTTGAGAAGTTCGGTATAACGGTCGAAGCGGTAGTGGTCGCGGCCAAGAAAGTTGTAGGAAAAAGGCACACGGCACGAGGCACGAGTCATTAAAAGAAGGGCCGCAGATTATTAATCCACGGCCCATTGCTCACAGAATCATTACGTAATAACTCTTCAAAATTTGAAGCTAGCAAAGCTATTCTATGCTTTGCGCCTCCGCAATAAAGCCAATCCACCAAGACCCAGTAACGTTAAGGTCATGGGTTCGGGGACACATTCGTCGTAAAGACACACAAACACATTTGGGGTTGCATCGGGGATGTCAAAGCTTAGGTACGCCCAGGCGGGGTTCCCGATCTCGAAACGATCTCCTCCCCACGGTGCACCACCTACCGGCTGGGTACCGTAGTTGAACCAGTCGGTTTCTCTTGTGTCGGCAGTAAAAGACGTGTAGCCGGGCATATCAATTATGCCCGGTCGGTCCTTCTCCATTGGGACGGCCGCCGCCCCTGCCAGCCAGACCTCTTCTGCGTCGTAGTAATCGACATAATCGAGGTTTTGCGCAGCGGGCGCATACCCGTCCGGAATCCAAACCGTTATCGCCCAATTTTTCCAACGATTCTCATCGACCATGTTCTCAACATAGAACTCAACCGCCGAAAAGTCATTGATTTCCATTTGGGGGATGTCAACGATGTAGGGATCAGGATTTGTGTCGCGTGGATCATTCAGCGTTATTGTGACGGAAGCACCCCACGAATAGCTTGTTACTGCGAGCACCAAACAAACACTCGTAAAAATTACGTGCTTCATATCCTTCACTCCTTAGTTTTTGGACTCTACACAAAATCCAAACAATAAGCCATCCTTGGTCTATCAACAGTCGTCAACTTCAAGTGAGTTGAGGCACGGCCGCCCATTTGGCAAGACACGCGTCCATTCATGGTTACGCAAATGGGCAAAACCCACACCTGAAATTGCAGAACACTTCCTCACATCCATATTCGATCAGACTTGAGACGGACAGGACACTTCTTCCTTCTCCTTGCACTGATCTAACACCTATAGTACTTCGACATGCGATTTACTTCAAGGGAAATTTTGGAAAATTTTTGAGGAAATTCCGAATATGCGGGGGCGACCTAGTGGGCTTACCAAAGATGAATGAGTGTAATTTGTTTGGCACGGGGGGGTTAGTGCGTTTTTTTTGGCGCAAGAAAATGCCATTGGCCTGGTATTTGGGCAGGCCAATGGCAATAAATTTTTTCAGATATTTTTCCAGTTTGTCAAATTTTATGTGGAATATGCCATCAAAGTTTGTGTATTCCGTTTGTTTTGGCAGTATTTGGTGCTACTTTGTGCCCGTATTTATTATCTATTTTTTCGTCGGTTCAGGAACGCCAATCCGCCCATCGCCAGCAAGCTCATAGTTGTCGGTTCTGGAAGTATGGTCAACTGTGCACTGCCAAGCGTGGTGAAGTCCACCTGGTCTTGAGTCAATTGGGAACCCCCGTAAACGTTGAACAGTTTAGTGGCATCGTCTTGACCAGCATGGGCAGTCAATGTTCCCGGTGTGCTGATTCCATCGCAACGAGTCTTGAACCACCAGTCACCGTTGGCAGCGAATCCTGAGAGTTCCGGAAGAGTCTGGCCTCCAAAATTGGAGAATTGTGGCAGCGTATCCTGAAGGATGCTACGACCAAACCCGGTTCTCTTGTACGGTAAAAGCTCGTTGATGTAGTGGGGGGGCAGTTCGTCTGTGTCTATCGCCCAGATGCTCTTATCGAAGGTGAATTCGGCACTTGAGACAGTGACATCGATATATCCCTGGCTTAACCCTGCCGCCGGGCCATCAACTAAGACCCGCATCCAGAATGGATCATCCAAGGGAATTTCGGTAATTATGGAGTTCATGTCGTCAAGGAACTCCACACTCACAGTCGCTTCTATGTTCGCAAGAGCGTTAGAAGCCGATCCGCCGATAAATCCTAAAACAACAATACCAACAAAACCAAATTTCATCCAAATGTTTCCAGTCTGCATTACAAACTCCTCTCTCTCATCTCTACAAAAAGAATTTCCAGATATTATGTTTTTTTACATTTTCCGCATCCAGGAGATTGGACTAGAGTTGTTGACGGGAAGTGATTGTCAAAGAGACCGTATTCCTGGCCACAGTTGGCCTGCCATGGCTGGAATAAGATTCTTCGGGGACAATGCTCTCTCCCAAGACATCTCATCTCTCTCCTGTCGATGGCGGAAGTTCTTTTTCCGCTATCATGTTCTCTCCAGGCTTATTATAGGCAAAGGAGATGCCAAGCGTACTCTGGCGGGTGGCCGATGGCGGATTATTTTTGTAACCTCTTTTAGTTTAAGGGTTTGGGAATAGTGGATTTTTATTTTTTATTTAATTTTCGCATGGTCCGCATAATGGAGTTTGGTTACGGGAAACAACACCGGTTGATCGCTGATCAACATAAAATCTGTATTTTCAGGGGTTTATCAGCGATATTAGTTTGCTGATTCAGAAAAACGACATTGTTTGTTTTGCACAACGATTACTGGTCAGTGACCTTCATGAGTTGGCAAGACGAACATGGTTGCTTTTCTGGGTTTATTTTGTTATTTTGCCGGGCAGAGTTTTTTGTCGCAGGCTGTTGGATAACGGTAAAAAGCATAATGGAGCGGCTGTTATGAGAAATGTCAGATGGGTCGGAAGCGTGTGGTTTGGAATTGCGGTTGTGTTGTTGGCCGGTGGTGTGCTGTGGGCGTCTGGTGAGGATGAGGATCAGAAGAAACGTGGTAAACGGTCGAATGAGTTGTTTGAAGTGCGTAATATCGAGGGCTGGACAGTATATATCAATAAAAAGGACCTGGCTGAGCATGAGGCGGAAATGTCTGAGCCGCTAGAGCATCTGGGGCATCAGTTTTATCAGATCAGATTGAATGTTCCTTCCGCGGCGCTGGCTAAGATGCAGGAGGAGGTGCCGGTCTGGGTGGAATACGATACGCTCGGTATTGCTTATCACGGCTGGAGCTGGCTGGTGGGGAACGGTTATGATTGCCCGGATGTGGACACAATGGCTGGGTTCTGCAGAATGAAGAGTTTTCTGCACGGGGCACTCGATCAGCCGTGGGTGGTGTTTCATGAGCTGGCTCATGGGTACGATTTTCGCTATGTGCAGGCCGGCAAACACGGCATCAATCAGATAATGAACGAGGCGTTCGAGCAGGCGAAAGCCAGCGGCAAGTATGATGCGGTTTTGTGTCGATATTCCGACAGTACCAAGCATTACGCTCTTACCAGTCGGGCGGAATATTTTTCGGAGAACTCCGAGGCGTATTTTGGGGCCAACGATTTTTATCCTTTTGTTCGTGCCGAGTTGAAAGAATATGATCCGAAATGGTACGCGGCCCTTGAGGATGCGTGGGGCGTTGACCGCGAGGTACAAAAACGCAACACCAATGCCCTGACACGATTTATAGATTCGACAGATAAGCCAAAGTCGAAAAAATCAAGCTCCCGCAAAAGCCGAGGGCGGTATGCTCCCACAAAACAATACGATCAGCGTCAGATCGAGGGGTGGACCGTTTATGTCAGCAAGCAATTGCATAAGAGGATGGGTTACTGCCAGGAAATGTGCAAGCTGTTGCGGCACAAGCTGCATTTGATCAAACGTTATGTGCCCGAGGCGGCGGTGAAAGAGTTGCAGAAAGTGCCCATCTGGCTGGAACTTAACGATGAGCACGTTCGATATATGACCTATCATAGTGATGCGGAATTATTGAAAAAGAACGAGCAAAATCCCGACAAGCTGGGGGCCGTGGAGATTGGTAATGTCAGGAATTTTCGGCTGTGGCAGGACCTTCAGCCGTCTATGGTGCTGCATCAGTTGGCATACGGGTACTATGATCGCGTTGTCGGCTCGGATAATGCCCGGCTCAAAGAGATTTACCAGAAGGCAGTTGACGGCGGCAAGTATGATTCTGTGCTACGTTTCGACGGCAAACATGTTCGTCATCCGGCGCTGACTGATGTGAAGGAATATTTCGCGGAGATGAGCGAGGCGCGGTTTGGTATCAACGACCATTATCCTTTTATACGGTTCGAGTTGAAGCAATGCGACAGCGAGGCCCATGAAGTGATTTCGGCCTTGTGGAAGGCCGAAGGCGAACCGGCCACAGCACGAAAGAAAGAGTAAAAACCTGAAAAAGGATGTGGGCAAACGAATAGTACCCAACCGGGTGTAAGGTCGGCCTTTGATTATTCGTGGTCTGCTGCGGTGGGATTTTGTTTGTGGTTTGTGTGTACATCATACGTGTAGTATAGTATAATCGGTTCCGGAAAGGATATGGCGATGCGTCCGCCGGCACAGATAAAACCGTGGCTTTCGATTGAAAAGATGTTCCAATGGCTTCAGGGATCGCCGGATGGACCGTCCTATAATAGGCGTATGGCTATTTGGCTGACGTGTACGGGTCGGCTTCACGCTCATAAGGTGGCTGAGATTCTGGGGGTATCCACGCAGGCGGTTTGGTTGTGGATTCGTCAGTATAACACTAAAGGTCCGAGCGGTCTGGAACGAGTCGGGCGAGGCGGCAGACGGTGGGGCCTGATGAGGCGGGGGCGGGAAGCAGAAATGTTGAAACCTTTTTTGCAGAAGGCGCGGTCAGGTCGTGCGGCTAAGGCTGCCATGATAAAGCCGATTATAGAGAAAGAACTGAGTAGGGCGGTCTCCACGTCCTATATCTATCGGTTGCTGCGACGGCATGGCTGGGCAGAGATAATCGCCCAATCTCAAACCATAACAGGCAGGTCGGACGATTTTAAGAAACTGTCTCGCCCCTGGCGTAGAAACGGCTAGAGTCCAGTATTGTCATGTCAATTTTAATACTCTATGGTTGTTGTACAAAATTATATTTTTATTGACATGCGTAATGTCATGGGCGAGAATGCCTGGTTTCCGCTGTTGGTGTTTTGGAGCAGCGGATGTAAAAGAGGATAAGATCTTACAAAAGAGTTTGAAAGATACAGGAAAGGTAATGGCAGATATAGTAAGGGGTTTTGAGGAGAAGGTCAAAGGTCGTGGTCTTTCGGTTGTTTTGCCCGAGGGAGGCGATAAGAGGATCATCCAGGCAGCCCGGCGGCTCAAAGATGAAGGAATTGCCAGGCCGATCGTGCTGGGTAAGCCGGAGCAAATTGAAGCGGCTATGGAAGAGGCGGGCGTTACGCTGGACGGGATCGAGACTATAAACTGCCGGAGTAGTGATAAGCTCGATGTTTATGCCAAGAAGTACATCGAGGGGAGGGATGATCTGTCGATCGGCGTAGCGAAGCGGATGGTTATGAAGCCAATGTTCTATGGGGGGATGATGGTAGCCTGTGGCGATGCCGACACGATGGTGGGGGGGGTGGCACACGCAACGGCAACGGTCATCCAGGCGGGCACCTTAACCGTGGGGTTGGCGGATGCTATCAATACGGCTTCGAGTTTTTTTGTTATGGTTATCCCGGAATTTATGGGTGAAAAAGATAAACCGTTTATTTACGCTGATTGTGCGGTCAATATTGATCCTACGGCCGAGCAGCTTGCCGATATAGCGGTCGCTTCGGCTGCCAACGGCAGGAAACTGCTCGGAGAGGAGCCGCGGGTTGCGATGCTTTCGTTTTCCACCAAGGGCAGTGCATCGGGTGATCGGGTGGATAAGGTTCTGGCGGCTTTGCAAATAGCCAGGGGCAAGGCGCCGCAGCTTGCTATCGATGGGGAATTTCAGGCGGATTCAGCCATTGTTCCGAGGGTGGCGGCCAAGAAGGTAAAGACCGAAAGCGCGGTGGCGGGTAAGGCTAATGTGCTTATATTTCCCGATCTTGACAGTGGTAATATCGCATATAAGCTCACACAATATATGGCCCATGCTCAGGCTATCGGCCCATTTCTTCAGGGATTTGCCAAGCCGATAAGCGATCTTTCGCGCGGGGCCAGTGTAGATGATATAGTTTCTACGACAATTATAACTCTGGCGCAATTATGACGCCAACGCCAATTATGGGATTGTTCTCAGGCGAGAGAGACTATGTCACAATCAGGCGCAGTTAAGGACGTGGAAAAAGATGATAGTATTGGTTATTAACGCGGGTAGCTCCTCGATCAAGTATCAGTTGTACCAGATGCCGGAGGCACAGGTTCTGGCCAGAGGTATTGTCGAGAGGATCGGGGAAGAGACTTCGAGACTGACTCATTATTATAACGACAGCACTCACAGTGCGGAAACAAAGATCAAAGACCATCAAAAAGGTATGGAACTGATACTGGATACCCTGACCGATAAGGATGTAGGCGTCATAGAGGACATTTCCCGGATTGGCGCTGTGGGTCATCGGGTTGTCCATGGTGGTGAAGAGTTTACCGGTTCGGTGGTCATCGACGAGAAGGTGGTGGCCTCGATCGAGAAATTCGCGGACCTTGCGCCGCTGCACAATCCGCCCAATCTGACGGGTATCAGGGCGGCGCAGTACAATCTGCCCGATACGCGGCAGGTGGCGTGTTTCGATACGGCGTTTCATACCACGATTCCGGAAGTTGCCTATATGTATGCTCTGCCGTACGAGTTTTATGAGAAGCATCGGGTGCGTCGATACGGTTTCCACGGGACATCGCATCGATACGTTGCCCGGCGTGGGGCGGTTCTCATGGGCAAAGGCAAATATGACATAAATGTTATCACCTGCCATCTCGGCAACGGCTGTTCTGTTACCGCGGTCAAGAAGGGTCGATCGATCGATACTTCTATGGGGCTTACGCCGCTGGAAGGCGTGGTGATGGGGACCCGCTCCGGCGACTTCGATCCGGCTATTTTGTTTTATCTCGCCGAGAAGGGTTACGATATGAAAACCCTGAACGATCTGTGTAACAAGAAAAGTGGTTTGCTGGGTATATCGGGCAAATCCAATGACATGCGGAACCTGACCGCCCTTGCCGAAAAGGGCGAAAGCCGGGCGAGACTTGCTATTGATATTTTTTGCTATCGGATCAAGAAATACATCGGCGCCTATACGGCCGTTCTTGATACTCTCGACGCGGTGGTGTTTACCGGCGGTATAGGTGAAAATGCCGTTGAGGTTCGTGCCGGGATTTGCAGCGGGCTGAGCTGGATAGGAATTGAAATCGACCAGGGAAAAAACCGTGCCGCCCGTGGAAAGGAAAGCGAAATAAGCTCAAACAACAGTAAAGTCAAGGTGTTTGTTATACCAACCGATGAAGAGGCCGCTATTGCTCACGATACTTACGAACTTTCTCGATGAAAGGTATTATGATGTCGAGCCAAAACAATTATCGCCGCCTTAGTCGATCTGAAAGAGAAGCTCTTGAAAATCGGGGCTGTGATGCTCAGAATTGGGATGAGATTTATGTATTGGAAGGATTTAACCCTAATTCTGTCAGAAATGTACATTTTCACGGTAAAGTTGAAATCGGCAATTTTAACGATAAGATAAAAACCATTCGGGGCATTGAGATGCCTTGCGGGATATATAACGCTGTAATCGCCGATTGCAGCATCGGCGATCAAGTTCGTATCGCTAATATCGGTGTTCACATTTCCAACTATGATATAGCTGACAATGTGTGCATCGAGAATGTCGCTACCATGCAAACCAACCCCGGCGCCACGTTCGGCAACGGTGTTGAGGTCGATGTTCTTAATGAGGCCGGCGGACGAGAGGTGGTGTTGTTCGACGGGCTTTCGGCTCAATTTGCTTATATAATGTGTATGCACAGGTATCGGCCGGAAGTTGTCACGAAACTAAAGGCTATGGCTAAGAAATATGCGCAATCGGTACGATCCGACCGTGGCAAAACAGGCCGCGGTGTGCGTATCTGCTCAACAACAGAAATCGTCGATGTCAATGTTGGCTCCTACGCAACGATAAACGGTGCGGCAAGTCTTGTAAACGGTACGATCCTGAGTTCTCGGGAGGCGCCGACGACTATAGGCGCCGAAGTGGTGGCTGAGGATTTTATTATCGCGGAAAGCTCTTCGGTGACCGGTGGTGCTGTTTTGGGCAAGGTGCTTGTCGGTCAGGGCTGCCAGGTTGGCAAACAATATTCCGCGGAAAATTCTCTTTTCTTTGCCAATTCCGAGGTTTTTCACGGTGAAGCGTGTTCGGTGTTTGCCGGTCCTTATACGGTTACGCATCACAAATCGACGCTTTTGATAGCAGGGTTATTCAGTTTCTATAACGCCGGCAGTGGGACGAACCAGTCGAACCATATGTACAAGCTTGGGCCAGTTCATGAAGGCAAGCTCCTACGCGGCGTCAAGACTGGTTCGTTTTCTTATATGATGTGGCCGTGCCGGGTTGGACCGTTCAGCGTGGTGCTGGGCAAGCATTCCGGCACTTTTGACACGGCGGACTTTCCATTCAGTCATATCGAGGCCCGCCCCGATGGCAAGGCTCACATGGTGCCGGGTTTGCACCTGATGACCGTGGGGACGGTTCGAGACGGTGCGAAATGGCCCAGCCGGGATCGGCGCAGGGGTTCTGTCAAACGTGACGTGATTTCATTCGATGTTTTCAGTCCCTATACAGTCGGCAAGATGCTCATCGCCAGCAGCAAATTGAAAAATCTTTATGAGAGTACTGAGAAGTCCATCGAAGAGGTGTCCGTCGGAGGGGCGATTGTAAAGAGACCGATACTGCGCACCGGGCAGAAATATTATCGCACGGGCGTAGAGATGTATCTCCTGGAAAAGGTTGTTCTCAGGGTTGAAGAAAATATTGGAAGTGGAACGTTGCGGATACGCGACGCGTTTGCCGTCCAAGCGGATGTTGTTTATAGTGACCAATGGGTGGATATAGGCGGTCAACTGATGGGCAAACAGCGGCTTGTAGATTTAGAAGAGGCAATCGAAAACGGGACCATCAGTACTGTAGAAGCCTTTGCCGCGGAAACAGATAAAATCCACCATGCTTATGCCGACGATGAATGGATATGGGTGAAAAATACGTACCAGCAAGTCTTTGGTCTTGACCTGGATGGCGCAAGCAAAGATGACATTATCAAATGTGCTCAGGCGTATCTGAAAGTGAAAAGCAAGTTTCTTAACCTGGTGATTGCCGATTCGGAAAAGGAGTTTGACCAGTTGAGCCATTGCGGCTTTGGCCAGGACGGGTCCGAGGGTGACATAGAAGAAGATTTCAAGCAAGTCAGGGGTAGTTACGAAGATAACAAGTTTGTCAAAGAAATGAAAGACTCGGTCAAAGAACTGCAACAGCGGATCGAACTGCTGGAACAGAGGCTTTCAAGCCTGTAAATTGACAAGGAAGGCAAGTTGATCGTTTAAGTAAAGAAGTATTTCGATAGAATGTGATTTTTCAGAAAGGATGAGTGTGTAATGAGAGTTATCATACAAGAGGACTATGGAAAAGTGAGTAAATGGGCGGCGGCATACGTGGCCCGCAGTATCAACCGGTTCAAGCCGAGTGCCAAGAAGCCTTTTGTGCTTGGGCTGCCTACCGGCTCATCACCTTTGGGGATGTACGAGGAACTTATCCATCTTAACCGTGACAAAAAGGTGAGCTTTGCCAATGTCGTAACGTTTAATATGGACGAATATGTAGGCATTCCGGAAAAACATCCGCAAAGCTATCATTCGTTTATGTGGGACAATTTTTTCAAACATATAAACATCAAGAAATCGAACGTCAATATTCTTAACGGGAATGCCAAGGACCTCGAAAAGGAGTGTGATCGATACGAGAAAAAGATCAAGCAATACGGCGGGATCGAGCTGTTCACTGGTGGTATCGGCGCCGATGGTCACATTGCCTTTAATGAGCCCGGGTCTTCTTTGGCAAGTCGTACGCGGGTTAAGACCTTGACCAAGGATACTATTATCGTCAATTCCCGATTTTTTGGCGGCGACGTAACCCAGGTTCCCAAAACCGCACTGACGGTAGGAGTAGGGACGGTGATGGACGCCCGTAAGGTTATGATCATCGTAAGCGGTCATAACAAAGCTCGTGCCCTTGAAGAAACCGTTGAAAATGGAGTGAACCATATATGGACGGTCTCGTGTCTTCAGCTTCATCCGCATGGTATCATTGTTTGTGACGATGCCGCTACGGTGGAATTGAAGGTGGGCACAGTAAATTATTTCAAGGAGATCGAAATGGGCAACCTCGATCCCAGGAAGATGCTCGAAGATCGGTAAGTTTGAGTAAATAATGTATGCCTGGCTTTGATTTTGTAGAAACCTTAAGAAACAGGAGACAGACGATGTCTGATGTTGGAAGAAGAATTAAAGATGTGGTTGCCCGGACACTCAAAGTCGATATCGGCCGCGTAGTCGATGAGGCCCGCTTTGTCGAGGACCTTGGGGCGGAATCCATTCAGAGCGTCGAGTTGATCGCCGCATTTGAAGAGGAATTCGATATCGAGATGGACGAAGAAGCGGCCCTGGCGGTAAAAACTGTTGGCCATGCTAAAAAATTCATCGAGAACATATTATAGTACCCCACAATTGTGGCGGATATATGTGTTTTGTGATGTTCAGGGACGAACAAAGGAACAACAACAAACAGATATGGGATTTCAGACGAATTATGGGGGGGGGGGAATCGAGTCGTTACTGCTAAAACATAATAATACCCATCTTTTTGTCGGTAGTCTCATTGGAAATGTGCAAATGCTCAATTTGTCACATACTAAGGGGGGTTGTCGGATTTTGCCGCATTTCCATATAACCCCTTACGTGATAATAGGTTAGGGCGGATTTGCTCGATTTTGTCCGAAAATCCGGCGTTAATCAGGTTTACTTTTGGGTGATCTGAGATTATCATGCCTGTTGTGTGGATGATTGGTGGAAATGCAAAGGTAGAGGTTGCAAATTGGTGACGAGAAGAACCAGGAGATTGATAGGTGTCAGCAAAATTGATCAAAGGAAACGAGATAGCGGCGCAGATTCGCGAAGAGATCAAGGAAGGCGTTAAACATCTCAAGGCAGCAAAAGGAATCACTCCCGGTTTGGTGACTATACTGGTGGGCAATGATCCGGCTTCGGAAAGCTATGTTCGGGCCAAGCAGAAAGCAGCCCATGATCTTGGTTTTAACTCGGTCCAGGAATCTCCGCCGACGGATATCAGCGAAGATGATTTGCTTAAACTGGTGGATAAGTATAACAAAGACGAAAAGTTTCATGGTATCCTGGTGCAACTGCCGCTGCCGAAACATATTGACGAAAACAAGGTTCTTTATGCGATCGATCCGAATAAAGACGTCGATGGGTTTCATCCGGTTAACGTGGGTAGGATGGTGATCGGCAAGCCGGTATTTTTGCCTTGTACTCCGTATGGTATTCAGCAAATGCTGATCCGTTCGGGCACAAAAACAGAAGGGGCCGAGGTGGTGGTCGTCGGACGGAGCAATATAGTCGGTAAACCGATCGCTAATATTCTGCTGCAAAAAAAAGAAGGCGCCAACGCGACAGTTACCATTTGTCATACGCGAACCAAAAACATAGCAGAACATACCCGCCGGGCTGATATTCTGATCGTGGCAGCCGGCGTACAAAAAGCAGTGACGGCTGATATGGTAAAGCCGGGAGCGGTTGTCATTGACGTAGGCGTTAATGAAATCGGACGAACCGCAGGGGGTAAACGTATTCTGGTGGGTGATGTGGATTTCGAGGCGGTTAAAGAAGTTGCCTCGGCGATTACGCCGGTACCCAATGGCGTAGGGCCGATGACGATTACTATGCTGATGCTTAATACGCTGCACGCGGCGGAACGGACGGCAAAGTAAAAAAACGAAAGCTAAGTAAGGGACTGGTTAGTGAAAAATATAATGGCAACGTTGTCCCAGCGTGGGTTTGTCAGTCACGAATCTGACGACGACATGGCGGGGAAATTGGGAAAGCCTGTAGTGTTGTATGCAGGCTTTGACCCGACGGCGGATAGTCTGCATGTTGGTCATCTGATGCAGATAATGCTGTTGGCGCAATTTCAACGGCATGGTCATACGCCGATCGCGCTGGTAGGCGGGGCTACGGCGATGATCGGCGATCCCAGCGGCAAGAGTGAAGAGCGCAACCTGCTTAGTGAAGAAACTATCCAGCAAAACATGGAGGGAATCCAAAAGCAGTTGCACAGGTTTCTGGATTTTAGTTGCGATGGGAACCGGGCTATTATGGTCAATAACGCCGACTGGATCGGCAAGTTTAGTTTTGTGGAATTTTTGCGTGATGTGGGCAAGCATTTTCGCGTAGGGGAGATGATGGGGAAAGAGTCGGTGCGGAAGCGACTGCAAAGTGAGGTTGGGATGAGTTTTACGGAGTTCAGTTATCAGTTGCTGCAATCGTACGATTTTCTGCATCTGAGCCGGGAGTATGACTGTACGCTGCAGGTGGGGGGGGACGATCAGTGGGGCAATATCACGGCCGGGATCGATCTGGTACGAAAACTGGATGGGCGAGCGGTTTATGGTTTGACGTCTCCGCTTCTGACTAACGCAGGTGGGCAGAAGTTTGGCAAGACCGAAGCCGGAGCTGTGTGGCTGGATGAGCAAAAGACCAGTCCGTACGAGTTTTATCAGTATTGGGTCCGCACCGATGATCGTGACGTGGTGGGACTGTTAAAGCTGTTTACATTTTTGCCGATGGAACGGATTGCCGAGTTGGAAAAACAGGTACATGATGAGCCGGAGGCCCGTCAGTCGCAAAAAGTGCTGGCCCAGGAAGTGACCAAACTGGTACACGGTGATGAACAGGTAGCGTTAGCGGTAAAGGCGTCGCAGGTGCTGTTCGGACAGGAGATCAGCGGTCTTTCGGATGAGATTTTGAACAGTATATTTAATGACGTACCCAGTTCAAAGGTTTCGCGGCGGCGGCTGTCGGAAGGAATTCCTCTGCCGGAGGCATTGTGTGATGCCAAGCTGTGCAGTTCTCGCGGCGAAGCGAAAAGACTTATCAAAAGCGGTGGGGTGTATGTGAACAACGTCAGAATAGATAGCATCGATTATACGTTAACAATGGAATCGCTGGCGTCGGAGAGTATGGTGGTATTGCGCAGCGGCAAAAAGAATTACCATCTCTTAAGATTCAGATGAAAGTTATAAAGTAAGAGAGTTCAAGCATGAAGTTGCCTAAAACAGATGAACCCGCCAAATATGTCGGACTTTATGTGGTCGATTTCGGCGATCAGTGCGGTCTCGGCTATACAGCGGAAGAAGTGGCGGTGCTGTTGGAATCGGAGGCGCTCGCTGGGGTGAAGGTGTACAAGATACATCGTGCTCAGCCGGACGGTACGATGGAGTTGGCGGGCGTGGCGCGAGATAAATTTTTTCTGGAAAGCGGGATGTTTTTCCACTGCCTGGACGACGTGAGCGGACGGGCCGATTATCAAAAGCTGGCAGCCTGGAGCGAGCGGCAGTTGCCGCCGTGTCGAGCGAAGCTGCATTTGGCACGAGGGTCGGATAATGAGTTGCTAATTGCGTTGGTGTACCCGGCTGAATATGAGCACGAAATGGGTTGTTGGCTGGCCGAGAGTGGTTTTCGCGGCAGCGGTCCGGTGGACGCGGGGGTGAGCCAGGTCGAGCGGTATTATCAGGGCGGATACGAAGTGCTGGAAAGAAATCAATTGTGGCCTCAGAAGTCAATAATCCCGCGTGAGCGGGAAGAGCTTTTGGCAAGTGCCGGCAGGGCAGTACAAAGGTAAAAAGTTATGATAGCCGGTTTTTGGCAGAAATGGTTGAGTTGGATCGCCTCGCTGGGGATTGGGGCAATGGCTGCCGGCAAGGGCAAAGATAAGATCGACCGTATGCGGCGTTTGGATTTTGGAACGAGCAGTCAAAAAATGGGAGTGCGTTTTACGGAGCGGCTGCGTGACCATTGGCGGCGACATTGGCTGAAAATACGAAAATAAGGTTATTTAGAACAATTATGACATTACCAATAGTTGCAATAGTAGGCCGGCCGAACGTGGGCAAGAGCAGTCTGTTAAATTCGCTGGCCGGGAAAAATATAAGTATAGTTGAGCCGACCGCGGGGGTAACGCGGGATCGGGTCAGCGTGGTGGTCGATCTGGATGAGAAGTATTTTGAACTGGTCGATACCGGTGGTTACGGAATCGAAGACCATGACGATCTGACCGAGCACGTCGAAGCACAAATCAAAATAGCCATAGATCGGGCTGATGTAGTGTTGTTTGTGGTGGATGTGCGTGAAGGGGTGACACCGTTGGATCAGGAAGTGGCGCAGCTTCTGCGGCGGCCGCAGTTGCGGGTGTTACTGGTGGCTAACAAAGCCGATTCACCGGCGATGGATGATATGACGGGCGAGTTTTTCGCGTTAGGTTTTGGCCAACCGCTGACGGTTTCGGCTCAGCACGGCCGTAATCGTCAGGAACTGGTTGAGCGGATTCTGGAAGAATTGGAAGGATGCCAGAGTGATCGGCCGCAAGAAATAGAAATGAAACTGGCGGTGGTAGGTAGGCGCAATGTAGGCAAAAGCACGTTTATCAATAATATTGTCGGTGAAGATCGTGTGATCGTCAGCGAAGTGCCGGGTACAACGCGTGATGCAATAGACGTGCGATTCGAAAAAGATGGGCAAAGTTTTGTGGCAATCGATACGGCCGGGGTGCGCAAGAAAAGCCAAATGATCAAGAACAGCATCGATTTTTACAGCTATACCCGAGCTACTCGTTCGATACGACGGGCAGACGTAGTGTTGTTTTTTATGGATGCCATCGAACCGGTTTCGCAGGTGGATAAGAAGTTGGCCCGGTTTATCGCTGATGAGTATAAGCCGTGCGTTATTGTAATAAATAAATGGGATATGGTGATAGACCAAACCGACACCCAGAAATATGGCGATTATCTGGACGAAGCTCTGCCGGGATTGGGGTACGCTCCGATCAGTTTTATTACCGCCAGCGAAGGCAAAAACGTTCCCAAACTGCTGGAGTTGGCCAAGCAATTATACAAGCAGAGTACCACCAGCGTTACCACCGGCAGACTAAACAAAGCGTTAAAACTAGTAACTTCTCAGCGAGCTCCTTCGGCCCGGCGAAAAACAGGACTGCCGCGCATATATTACGGTACGCAGGTAGGAACCCAGCCGCCGACGCTATTGTTATTCGTAAATAATCCTTCGGCCATTGACGATAATTATCGGCGTTATCTGATAAGTCATCTGCGAGAAATCCTGCCGTTTTCAGAAGTGCCCATCCGTCTGCTGCTGCGTCATCATAGAGGCGAGGGCGAAGACCTATAAGATTGGCCGATTTGGTAAGTGGTGAGAAACACGGGACAGGAATCCGGCAGGTTATTGTACGTGTTCGGCAGCCGGCTGACCCTTGAAGTTGTCGGGTTTCTTTTCGTCGGACTAGATTTTGAATTTTAGGGTTCCGGTTTTTGTTTTTTTATCTTGCTGTTTGGCTTTTTGCGCCCCGGCCTTCTGGGTTTTCTGCTGGGCCTCTTCGGCCTGGGCGGCGGCTTCGGCGGCCTTTTGTTTTTCGGCTTGCGCCTGCTTTTCAGCATCGGCGGCTTTTTGCGCATCGGCCTTTGCCTCCTGAGCTTTCTGTTGGGCCTCTTCGGCCTGGGCGGCGGCTTCGGCGGCCTTTTGTTTTTCGGCTTGCGCCTGTTGTTCAGCATCGGCAGCTTTTTGATTTGCCTGCTGGATCTGTTCTTTTGCTTTTTGGGTTTCCTGTTGGGCCTTTTCGGCCTGAGCTATGGCTTCAGCGGCCTTTTGTCTTTCGGTTTGCGCCTGTTCTTCAGCCTGAGCGGCCTCCAGCTTTGCATGTTGGGTTTCTTCTTTCGCCTTTTGGGCCTCGGCTAAGGCTTCTTCCGCTCGCTTGATGGAGAGTCGGGCCTTTTGTTTTTCATTTCTGGCCTCGGCCTGAGCATGTTCAGCATCGAGGGTACCACGGAGATATTTTTCTTCGCGCGCTTCCAGCCCCCATGGGTCCGAAACGGCTTTATACAACGGATCGGAAGAAATAGGCAAATCGTGTTTTTTCTGGAGCATATCAACCATTTCATAATTGGGAGTTCCGCCGGAGGAGATGGTGGGAGTTAATATGAATATGACCTCCTTGGCCCGATCTTCGTAATCCTTGCTGGAGAAAAGAATGCCGAGCAGTGGTATATCCTTAAGGAACGGGACGCCCCGGACGATGGAGCTTCTTTCGATCTTTCTTATTCCTCCGACCACGAGGCTTTCACCGGGTCTGATCCGATTTTCGTCAATTTCGATAGATCGTTTGGTGATAATTCGTATCTGCTTTACACCTTCCGGGGTGGATTTGGAGCCGATGGTCGCGCTTGTCTCCATGCCTATAGTGCCATCGGCAAAGACATAGGGGGTAACCTCAAGAATATCTTCTACGTCGATGTACTCCGTCTTTTCGGAAACAAAACCGTCTCTTTGGTAGAGAAATTCTTTTTGCAGTGGTACGTGCTCGCTGGCATGAAATCTTGCGGTTTTACCGTTAACGACCTCTACCGACGGGTTCATCATAATTTTCAGATAGCCCCTGGAGACCAGCAGATCAACCAAGGCCCTGAACTCACGTCCGGGGACGCCTTCATTTCGAATATATCCGGTCTTAAGGCCAAAGGAAGCGCGGGCGGTTTCCCTGAGCGCGGCGCCGGGAAATGCCGGTAGTAAGTCGCCTCCAGTTGTTTTACCTCCCAGATAGATCGTTTCACCAAAGAGATTTTCTATCTTTAAGGTGGTTTCCCAGTCCATGGTCAGGTCTGCGTAAACCTCAGAGACAAGACAGTCGATTTTGACCTGGATGGGTTGGACATCAACAAGAACCAGGAACTCAAGGACATGCTGGGCCTCCTGCGCACTGGGGCACCTGACTATTAACTGGTTGACAGCAGGGTTGCAGGTGACGGTATAGTTTGGGGAACCAATGGTTTGTTTATCCTTCTGCATAATAACAGCGAACTGTTTGTTGACGATATCTTCCAGGTCTTTGGCGATGAGGTTACGGCAATAGTAAAATAGTTTCGTCTCTTCTTTGCCGTCAATTGTCTGTTGGATGATTTCCGGTGGGATAGTGTATATCTGTGGGATAGGGGTATTTGGTTCAGCCACGGGGTGAATCTCAGCCAAGTTGGTGAGTATTCTTTTAGACTCCATTTCAGTGGGTTTCTGGGAGAAGAGGTTCCCACAACCATAGGGGCAAAACGCCACCACAAAGATTAGAGGCGTAAGCAAAGCATTTCTGCTAAATTTGGCGGCGTGATTTAACATTGCGGCGCTATGTCTACTCATTTCGACAAAACCTCCACTGCTATAGTCTATACCGTTATCGGAACAAATGTCAAGCTTATTACAAAAAAGAACTGTATTTATTTGGAGTGGTAGAGGCGTTTTTTCTTTTTGTAATCTGGGGCCGTCCAAGCTGGAAGGTCGGCCAGCCCAGGCGATATCGCCGCAAAATCAGCTAATAACGGCTTTTCAGCCTTTTCGAATCTTACGGTGCTGCCTGAAAGTCTGTTTACAGTACTGATATTGGGGGATAAATTTGTTTGACCGGGCGGGATTACTTTGGTAGCGTGTTGCGTTTGGGTGTAAAGAAAAGCCGCTAAGACAGTGGTTGTTAAAGGAAAGGTCAAGAATGAATATCTGTGTTGTTGGCTTGCAATGGGGCGATGAAGGCAAGGGCAAGGTAATTGATCGTATGAGTGAATCAGCGGATATGGTGATTCGCTATAGCGGGGGAGCCAATGCGGGCCATACGGTTGTGCGAAGCAATAGCGAAACGGCTTTTAAGCTGCATCTTCTGCCCAGCGGCATTCTGCGGGAAGGGTTATTGTGTGTGATAACCAATGGGGTGGCGCTGGACGGCGAGGTTCTGTTGGGTGAGATAGCAGGGCTTGAGGAGCGGGGGATGAAGGTTGGAGACAACTTGCGGATATCGGGGCGTGCTCATCTGGTGATGGATTATCACAAGAAGCAGGATCGGCTCAGCGAAGAAGCGATGGGTAAGGCTAAGATTGGGACCACCGTCCGCGGTATCGGTCCGTGTTACAGCGATAAGGTTGCGCGCAACACCGCTTTACGGGTGGCCGATCTGCTGGACCTGGAGATTATGCGTGAGAAGTTGAAAAGGATATTGGAATATAAGAATAAACTTTTCGCAGCGATCTATCATGACCTTGAGCCGATGGATTTGGAGGAGATTTTTGAGAAATGTCGAGGTTGGTCGGATCGAATTGCCCCGCTCATTACCGACACCACGTTTCTTTTGCATCAGGCCTGGGGACAGGGCAAAAGGATGCTGTTCGAAGGGGCTCAGGGAACATTGCTGGATTTGGATCATGGCACATTTCCGTATGTAACATCGAGCAATTCCAGTGCGGTAGGACTGCCGGCCGCTACGGGACTGCCGGCTAAAGCGATCGACCGTTATGTAGGAGTGGCCAAGGCCTATACCACACGTGTGGGAGGCGGCCCGTTTCCCACTGAGCAAGACAACGAAGTCGGTGATTATATTCGCGAAAAAGGTCATGAGTATGGAACCACCACAGGTCGGCCAAGGCGTTGCGGTTGGTTTGATGCCGTCACTGTGGGCTATTCAGTCAGGATCGGCGGTATCGATGAGATAATAGTGCAGCATCTGGATACTCTAAGCGGTCTGAAAGAACTGAAAGTGTGTACCGCATATCGCTATAAAGGCGAAAAGTTGGAATTTTTCCCGGCAGAAGAGGTGATACTCAAAGAGGTTCAGTGCGAATATCAGACGTTCGAGGGTTTCGATCAGGATATCAGTGGGGTTGGTTCTTTCGAGCAGTTGCCCGAGCAGGCGAAAAAGTATATTCTGTTTCTGGAAGAGATATTACAGGTTCCAATTCGGATGGTCGGCATTGGTCCGAGCCGAGATCAAATGCTGTCGGTGACTCACTAATGCGAGGATAACGAAAGTTAAGACCGAATATATGAGTAATAACTGCCAATTACATCCTGTTTTAGGGATTCCCATGAACAGGCTGCCGAGGCATATTGCCATAATTATGGATGGTAATGGTCGTTGGGCCCAACATCGCGGTTTGCCGCGTATCGAAGGACACCGTAACGGTAGTAAGGGTGTTCGTTTTACCATAACCGAAACAGCTCGGCTGGGTGTCGAGTGCCTGACGTTGTATTCGTTCAGCACCGAAAACTGGAAACGACCGCCCGAAGAGGTGGCAGGGTTGATGGATCTCTATGAACAGTATCTGATCGAAGAACGGCCGACCATTATGAATAACAATATAAAGGTACGTCATATCGGGTTTGAGCAGATACTGCCTGATCGCGTTCTGCGTGAACTGCGCGAAACGGTTCGGATCAGTCAAGACAATACCGGTATGACACTATGTCTGGCATTGAACTATTCAGGACGGTCGGAACTTGTCGCCGCGATTCAAAAGATGGTTAATGACAGCCGGGATGGATCACTCAAAGCCAAAGATATAGACGAAACAATGGTCAGTTCGTATCTTGATACCGCAGGTCTGCCGGACCCGGATCTGCTGATTCGCACGGCAGGTGAAATGCGGATCAGTAATTTTCTGCTGTGGCAGATATCTTATGCGGAACTATACGTGACGGACGTTTTATGGCCCGATTTTGACGGTGACGTTTTGTATGGGGCAATAAAGGATTATGCTGGTCGTGACCGCCGATTCGGTGGCCTTAAGGTAGATGCCAAATAAATCAGGGCACGGTGTGCGTAAAGCCATGCCCTTACATAAATACTGTCATCGCATATCTGTTGGATATATATGCATGGGAAATAGGTTGTAGAGAGTATGGCATTAAAATCGGCAATGGCCAGGCGGGTGGTATTGGGTACGCTGATGAGCGTGGCTCTGGCGGGGGTGCTGTTGGGTGAAGGTTGGCTGGGGAGTCGGGACTATTTTGTTTTGTCGGAAAAGTTTCGGGGGATTGGTTTTGCCCTGTTGGTTATGGTGATGCTCGTAAAGGCAGTGGCGGAGTTGGCCACTATGGCCCGTGCTAAGGGGATAAATCCTGTGGTTTTGGTGATAATTCCGGCGGTGATGCTGCTGGTGACGGGGCCGTTTTGGTCTGCCGAAGAGTCGCTGGGATTGGCTTTGGCGGGGGTGGTGTTCGGCAGTCTGCTTGCAGCGGCCCTGGTCCAGGGGGCAAAAAACGGCACAGAAAACACACTGGTCAATCTGGGAGCGAGCTGTTTTTCGGTAATTTATCTGGGCTTTGGAGGATATTTTTTAGTTGCGATCAGGCTCATCGGCCGGGACGGTGGCGATCTATGGAGTCAAGCGGGCACAGTGGTGATGTTTCTGGCGTGCGTAAAGTCTGCTGACATAGGGGCTTACTTCACAGGTCGATTTATAGGACGTCACAAATGGGCGCCCTCGATCAGTCCGAAAAAGACCTGGGAAGGTTTTTTCGGGGGAATGGCCCTGGCGGTAATTGTGGCATCGCTTTTTGCCGGGTTTTCTGATATAATGTATTTTGAAAAAGCGGTAGTATTCGGCATTGCGGTGGCGGTGAGCGGACAGTTGGGTGATCTGCTGGAATCGATGCTCAAGCGTGACGCCGGTAGTAAGGACTCGGCGAATTTGGTGCCGGAGTTCGGTGGAGTAATGGATATGCTGGATTCTCCCTTGGTGGCGGCGCCAGTGGCATATATGCTGTTTATGTGGTGATCCGCCCTGCGAGGTTTTACTAAAGATGGATTCCCGCGGTAGCGGGAATAACAAATGGAACTGACCTTAACGCTGGAAAATCTGGAAAAACGCGTGCAGTTGTTCGGCACGGCAGACGATAATCTGCGGATTATGCGCGAGATATGCGATGTGCGTATCACAGCCCGCGATGGTCGGATCAAGCTCTCCGGGACTAGAGATGCGGTGGCCAAGGCCGCCGGCCTGTTAGAGTCGATGCAGGAACATCTCAATAAAAGCAATGTCATTACGAAAAAAGACATGCTGCGATTGTTGGGCAATGCGGTTGTCATATCAATGCAGGATAAGACCCATCAGATCGAAGTTTACGTACGGGGCCGGGCAATCGAAGCACGGACCGCCGGTCAGGAAAAATATATTGGGGCGATAGAAGAGAACGACATGGTTTTTTGTACTGGGCCGGCTGGTACCGGCAAGACCTATCTGGCAGTTGCCATGGCGGTTTCTATGCTTAAAGGTGATAAAATCCGTCGGATTATTCTGGCTCGGCCGGCAGTTGAAGCAGGGGAAAAACTGGGTTTCCTTCCCGGTGATATGCAAGCCAAAGTGAACCCCTATCTGCGCCCGCTGTTCGATGCCCTGGGCGATATGATGAAATACGATCAGGTCAAACAGTTTATGCAAAATGACATAATCGAGGTGGTTCCGCTGGCGTTTATGCGGGGCAGAACGCTTAACAACGCCGTGGTGATTCTCGATGAAGCACAAAATACCACCAAATCCCAAATGTTGATGTTTCTGACACGTCTGGGACACGACTCAAAAATGATTGTCACCGGAGATGATAGTCAAACCGATCTGGGAGACGGCCAGATCTCCGGGCTAGTCGATGCCATGGTTCGGCTGAAAGGTATCAAAGGGATCACTTTTGTACGATTAACCGATGCCGATATTGTACGTCATCGGCTGGTGCAAAATATCGTCAAGGCTTACGAGGGAAACAAGAGTAAAGAGTAAATGAGTAGATGAGATCAGTGGATAAGTAATGAAGAGCTTGGGTAAAAAGAAACCAAAACGTTTCAGCAAAGGACGCGCCAACGATAGTGAATTTGCTTCTTGGCTGCAGAAGTTCTCCGACTCGGGCGCCTTGGTTTCCATATTGTTATTGGTGGTGTTTATCATCATCGCCAGCGCAATCCTTTCGGCTGATAGCAGGCTGTACGAGTCGAAGGCCGGTTTCTGGGCATTTGTCAAGTCGCTGCTCGTCATAGGATCCATTATAACGTTCTTAAGCATCGGACTGGGCCATTACGTGATGGCGTATGAGCCGCGAATCGTGAAAAATCATCTGCGAGGCAGTGTATTACTGGCGTCACTGTTAATTATGATCGGCCTGGTCCGTCTGGGGGTGATTCGGGGTTGGCCGATGCATCTGCTTGTGGTGCCCGTAATGATTACCGCGATCATGATGACCATCGCCTACTCACAACGTTTGGCTCTGGGCATTAGTGCATTCTTGGGGTTGATTAGCGTACTGGCATGGGCGGATATGGCCAACACCTTTAAGGAAGGACTGGGTATTCTCCTGGCCACCGGCAGTGGGGTGGGCATCGCTATATTGTCCCTGCGTGAGATACGGACCCGCACCAAACTGATCGAAGTATGTGGGATGGCGGGTATTGTTGTTTTTGCGATGAATTTGATTCTGTCGCATTGGCATAGTAAAGATTGGCAATTTTGGAACAGTCTCCTGGTAGGCGGGGCAACATGGGCGGTCGGTTTTCTGATGCAGGGATTTCTGCCGGTGATCGAACGAGTTTTCCGTACTGCCAGCAATATGACGCTGCTGGATTACGGTGAAGCGACCAAGCCGCTGCTAAAACGTTTGGCCGTGGAAGCACCGGGAACCTTCAACCACAGTTGGCAGGTCGGAATGCTCTCTGAGGCGGCGGCCGAGGCGGTGGGCGCCAATGGACTGCTATGTCGGGTGGGAAGTTACTATCACGACGTAGGCAAACTGAATAAACCACGATACTTCGTGGAAAACCAGGCTGAATACTTCAATCAGCACCGGGAACTGTCGCCAACCATGAGCCGTATGATCATCGTCGGACATGTCAGAGATGGGCTTGAATTGCTGCAGGAATATAAGATTCCACGTATTCTACATCAGTTTACGGATACGCATCACGGCACAACACTGGTGGAGTTCTTCTACTATGAGGCGATAAAAAAAGGGCCGGACTCCGGACGGAAAATCGCCGAGACGGAATTCCGCTATCCGGGCCACAAACCGGCCTCCAGGGAAGCAGCAATTGTCATGCTGGCCGATGCCGTGGAAGGCGCCAGCCGTGCCGTGAACGAACCAACTCCAAGCCGTATCGAAAACCTGGTGCACGATATAGCTATGAAACGCCTTCAGGACGGCCAGTTCAACGATTGTGATCTGACTATGCGTGAACTACACCTTATCGAAGAAAGCCTGATCAAGAGTCTGTGTGGAATGTATCATGCGAGGATTGCCTATCCGAAACAGGAACTACCTAAACCGGCAAAGACCGCAACCAAATAGGGCGCCATATATTGAGTGGAATTGAGATCGAAATATGCGACAATCAGGACGCTTTGGCAATTGACCGTGGCCAGTTGGTCCAAACCGTTAAGTATGTTTTGCAACAAATGAGCGTAAGCAAGGCACAGATCAGCCTCGCAATTGTGGATGAGGCGACCATCCGCGAGCTAAAAGAGAAATATTTTGGCGTATCGGAGGTCACAGATGTGATTAGTTTCGATCTGCGTGACCAGAACCGACAAGAGCCGAATGGCCTGCAGAAGACTGTAGATTGTGATATTGTGGTTAACGCTCAGGTTGCGATCCGAACAGCCAGGCAGCAAGGCGGTGATCCGTTGGCAGAGTTGAATCTCTATGTAGTGCATGGACTGCTGCATCAGTTGGGCTATGATGATCAGACGGACCGGCACGCTGAAATTATGCACAAAAAGGAAGACCAGCTACTGGAGGAGTTGGGTTTTGGTAAAGTATTTGGGGGCATGGAGTAGATAGCCGTGCCTGGATCGTGGTGTTTGCTGATCGCAACGATCTTTATTCTGCTGACGTTGTTTTTTTCCGTAAGCCATTTGGCTCTGCGCCATGTTTCGTGGGTCAAGCTCGAGGAGGCGTTTTTGGCCCAGGGATGCCCACAACGTGCGCAGACACTTCGGGATCGCCAATCTAAACTGGTTTCCAGCACCGCTACCCTGAGATTGCTGTCTAGTTTGGTATTGCCTTTGTGTGTGGTGTACTATCTTGCCATGGATGACGGCGGGGCGGGCGTTTTGTTGCTGGTAGAAGCGTTCATCATTTCTGCCTTGATGTTGAGTGTTTTTTCAGTGGCCATTCCATACGCCTGGGCCAAGTATGCCGGGACCTTGCTGCTGGTCCGTTGTTATCCGGTTCTGCGACTGTTGGAATGGATCGTTTGGCCGTTAACAGCGGCTCTGGATTTTATTGATCCGGTGATTCGCCATTTGGCGGGCGTTTCGGTTGATCAGTCCAACGGCCGACTCGATGAGAAACAGGAAGAACTGCTCAACGTTGTCGAAGAAGGCGAAAAAGATGGCGTAGTCGATGAAGAAGAGCGGGAGATGATCACCTCGGTACTGGAGTTTCGCGATACCACCACAGGTGAGATTATGACGCCGCGGACCGAGGTGGTTGGTATTGATACCAAGTCATCTCTGTCAGAGGCCGTAGAGATTGTTATGAATAAAGGTCATTCGCGTTATCCTGTGTATGAGGGAACAATCGATAAAGTTGTTGGATTACTATATGCCAAGGATCTGCTCAGCGAGGTGAATCATCCAGACGGTATCAGTGACATTCGCCATCGGCTGCGTGAACCTTTCTTTGTTCCGGAAAGCAAAACCGTACGAGATCTGCTGCACGATTTTCAAAATCAGAAGATTCATGTAGCCGTAGTGCTCGATGAGTATGGCGGGACCGCCGGGCTGGTAACCATCGAAGACGTTCTGGAAGAACTGGTCGGCGAAATAGTCGATGAGTACGAGCCGCCACAGAGTCAGCCGATCAAAAAGATCAACGAAAATACTATAGAGGTCGATGCCCGTTTTGAAGTCGATCAACTCAACGACGAATTTGACCTGAAGATACCTGATAGTGCCGACTACGAGACCATTGGCGGCTTCGCCTTTTCCAAACTGGGTTACATACCCAAGGCGGGCGAGACTTTCGAGCACGAAAATCTTCACTTTACGATAATTGACGCCGGAAATCGCAAGATCAATCGGCTGCAAGTTGTAATTACTCCCCACCAGGAAGAACCGCAAGACTGAACGTTATGAGTACCGTCAAAGATCAGGCGATCTGTATTCGCAGTGTTAATTACTCGGAGAGCAGTCAGATTGTCACTCTTTTTGGCCGTGGTAACGGTAAGATTCGTGCCATTGCCAAAGGTAGTCGTCGGGGGCGCGGTAAATTCGGCGTGGGAATTGACGTGTTGACCGGCGGGGCAGTTATCTTTGTACCGGCTCGTAACGAAAGCACTTTGGCCACGTTGACCGAGTTTGATGTGCAGGAACCGTTTCCCGGGCTGAGACGCGATTTGCTGGCACTGCACTGCGGCCAATATATGTGTGAACTGCTGGGACAGTTCACCGAGGACCTTGATCCGCACGAAGCGCTTTATGGTGCCTTTGCAGCGGCGCTTGAGCAACTGCAGGCAACCGATCGGGCCGAGGTGACGCTGCTCGGGTTTGAACTGATACTACTACATGAGATCGGACTAAGCCCGGTATGGAACCGATGCAGCAGTTGCCAGAGGGATCTGCCGGCTAAAGGGCGTATTTATTTCAGCAGCAGCGCAGGCGGAGTGCTTTGCCGTGACTGCGAACCGGCAGTAATCGAAAAACGGTTTGTTGAACCACACGTATTGCAAATACTACAAAATCCCACTATGGCCAAACGTGCCTCCCGACAAAACGTAATCGAGGCCCATGAGTTGCTCAGTTATCATCAGCGGGAGTTGGCGGGCAAACAAACCGCTGCCATGAAGTTCCTTAATCAGTTGTTGCATAACCACACCGGCGAGTCGGTGAATGAGTAAGTGAGTAAGAAATGGGTTTTGTTGACGACAGTGACATTTGGGAAGTGGACGAAGAAAATATCGACGAACCGATCAGATTCCGTGATCGCGTTACCGAATGTCCAAATTGTAAGCAATCCATTACCGAAGATATGGACAGTTGCCCGTTTTGCGGCGACATATTGTTTCGCCATCTGAAAGATGGTACGTTTAGCCCACGCAGAGGTCCGCTGGCGAAGGTCGTTGCTGTCATAATTATCACGCTGATACTAATGGGCGTTTTGGCATTTGTGCTAACGACCCTTGGTGTTCTTTGATCCCCATTCGGTCTCGAAAAAAAAATGGTGGTAAATTAAGCCCGTACGCATTGCCCTGTCGATAGAGGTTACGACGAGGCTGTGTGGGTCTCCCAGCTATGGCTGGGACAGCCTGGCTTGGAGGGTCCGGGTTACGGCGAACTCGGATCCTTCCTTTTTTCTCCAACCTCCATACCCAGTTGGTCATTACGCAAATCTTCTCGCGTTTCTGTAATTCACTTATTTGTAATAAGTTACGAAAATTAAGCCGTAAAAGCATCAGCACCACTAAGGACCAGATTCCTCAAAGTTGCTGTTGCATTTGGTAAACGTTGTCATCCCACAAAACAGACAATTCATAACATTATGATTGAAAAGCGATTATGGCAGGTTTTCAGCCTGGCTCTGGTAAACTATGTCTCACAAAAACAACACAGCTGTTTGGCAAATGGTTTTCGGTCTTGGAATGGTTGTTCCCGCGTACGAATATAACTCTTTACAGCACAACAGGTTAAGGAATATTTGCGGTTTATGTGCGATTTGCTTTGTTTAATGGTATCGATTTTGCGTGTTATAACAACAGAGAGTAATCTGGCGAAGCGATCTATAGTTTCACCTGTGCCATGCGTTTATGATCAAGTTTTGTCTTCCGTGTGGAATCCATACGGCATTGGAGAGGAGAAGAGATTTGCAAGAAGCTCACCTTGACAGATCTTCGGCGGCCGTTTTTACGGTTGACCCTGATCTTCGCAACGAGATTTTGGCTTGTCTGAAGCAATTAAAGGGTGTCAACCCACGCGTGTTAAACCATTTAGGCGATTTTGAATCGCTTCTTCAGGAACAATCGGTCTGTCTGGTTTTACCGGTATTGTCAAACGGCCATGGTCCGGGTGGAGTGTCAACGGCGGCCGAGTTCGATAAAATTATGCAATTCCTCCCGCGGCTGCGGAATCAACATCCTTTTTGCCAGGTGCTGCTGATAACATCATCCAAGCTGTCACTCCATCAGAGTTGTCAGGCGGTGGCGAATGGTGTGGCAAACATTGTTGACCGTAATCAAAGCGATTTTTGCAAGGTCTTTCCCAATTACATTAATACGTCTTATCGGCATTTCCAGGAACTACAGAGACGCCAACGATCGGAGGAGTTGTCCTCACAATTTGAGCAATACGGTATGGTCGGCAGTAGTAGCGCCTTGGCGAAGGTAATTAAGAAAGCCCGTCAAGCTGCGCGGATTTCTGATGCCTCCATAATCATCTACGGTGAATCGGGGACCGGAAAACAGCGATTAGCGGAAATGATCCACGAACTGGACGAAAAGCGTAATCTCCATCCGTTCGTTTGTGTAAACTGTGCCGCAATAGCCGGAACGCTGGCCGAAAGCGAAATGTTCGGCCATAAGAAAGGAGCCTTTACCGGCGCCAGTGAGGACAGACCGGGCTATTTTCGTACTGCCGATGGCGGTACGATCTTGTTAGATGAAATTGGAGAACTGGATATTTCTCTACAGCCAAAAATTCTGCGGGTTTCACAGGAAAACCGAATTTTGCCGGTGGGCAGTGACCAGGAATATCATGTTGACGTACGGTTGATCGCCGCGACACATCGCGATCTCGAACAGATGGTCCATGAAGGTCGTTTTCGTCTTGATCTTTACCAGCGACTTAACGTAATTCAATTGAAGGTTCCTCCACTGCGCCAGCGTAAAGAAGATATTCCCGTCTTGTTCGAGAGCTTCCTGAAAAAGTATGCCCATTACAGTCCATGTGGAATTACGTCTGTCGATCCCTATGTGTACGAAATTCTGGCTCAGGTCATAGGGCCCGGAAATATTCGCGAACTGGAAAACATCGTAAGACAAATCCTGGCCTTCAAAGAAAGCGGTCAACGGATTGAAATAACCGATCTGCCCAGCGAATTGGTCCAGAAAAGCGACTTTGGGTCCGACAAAACAGATATTGAAGTTCCAGATAAAATCATCGAGGCTATGGTCAAAGGCAAAAAAAGTCTTGCCGATGCTGTTGACGAATATGAAAGCTTTATGCTTGCCCGTCTGGTAGAGCGAGGTGTCAGCCGAACCACTTTGGCCGGCAGCTTAGGTATCACTCGCAGGACGCTTTATAATAAGCTGCAAAAATATAATCTGAGTCAGGGTAAGTAAACACGCGAAACCCACCTGCGGCAGAAATTGACCCTATAAAGCCAGAATTTGCCTGTCTGCGGAAGATTTCCGGTCACTCAGCCAGGACACATCGGCCATAAGCCCAATTTCGCAAAGCATCAATTCGCTCGGCCATGGTTACCGATAACGGTGGAGATGTCCCGATTACTTTGAGAATTGTGTCGGTATTGAGTTCGATCTTGTTCATATATGCCTCATGCATACCCGATATTATGGCCTGCTCGATTTCCGCGCCGCTGAACCCTTCCGCCGAATCAGCCAATTTGTCCAGATCAAACTTATTCGGATCATGAAATCGCTTCCGCAGATGTATGGCGAAGATGTCACTGCGGGTCTGGCGTTGGGGAAGATCCACAAAGAAAATCTCGTCAAACCGGCCCTTACGAAGCAACTCCGGAGGCAATGCCTCGATATCATTAGCCGTCGCAACCAAAAAGACCGGTTCCTGATGCTCCTGCATCCACGTCAGTAGTGTACCGAACATCCGTTGGGAAAGGCCTCCATCGGTGTTCCGGCTTGCCGCCGAGGCAAACGCCTTTTCGATCTCATCGATCCACAAAATGATCGGCGCCATCATCTCGGCCTGCCGCAGTGACATACGTAAACGTCGTTCCGATTCGCCGATGTAACGATCATAAAGCGCTCCGGTGTCCATACGCAGCAGCGGACGCTGCCAGGCGGTGGCAATCGCTTTAGCACATAAACTCTTACCAGCCCCCTGGACACCGAGCATGAGAACGCCGCGAGGTGCGTCGATTCCGAACTTCAGTGCGTCATCGCCTAAAGCGTTTTGTCTCTGCGACAGCCATCGTTTGAGCCGACACAATCCGCCAATCTCGTTCAGATTGGCCGGACTTTCCACATATTCGAGCAATCCGTCGGTGTGTAACATCTGGCGTTTCCGCGCCAAGACGCCATTGATATCATCACGGTCGAATCGATGGTCTTCGGCTACGGTCTCGACAATGATCTGCTCTGCCTGACGGCGGGTCAAACCACGCAAATTACGAATGATAGTCTTGAAACCTTTGCGGGTTATATCGACCTCAATTGGTTTTTGCTTATGTAAACTGCGTAACGTTCGCAGCACAATGTCTTCCAGTTCTTCCTCACCCGGCATAGAAATATCGAAATGAGTGGTATAACAACTTATCTGTTTAGGCAACTCCGAACTGGTATCAATCAAAATCAGAGTACTGCCCATCCGCTCGAATTTATAGATCAAGTCACGCATTACACGTAGCGTTCGCGCATCGTTGAGATGATCGATCAGATCCAAAGCTACCGCGATAAAACGGCCATCCTGATGGGACAGATAAAGCATCGCCGCCGCTGGATTTTCCGTTTCCGGCACCGACTCACTGTTAGAGAGCAAACCGTCCCGTATGCCTTCGGTTATCGTCCACAACCGTAAGTCCAGTTGCAGGTTTACTGCCGCTTCCACAACCAGTTCGCGAGTATATACCTCTTCGGTTGTGGTGATCAAAACACAGGGATGACGTCCATCGAACATCTGTTCCAGACGAGCCGAATCATCCATAGCAAACCTCTCTTACTCTGAGTTTCATATATCAAATCGTCATGACCCGCCGCCGTGACCACAATTCGCAATCCTACACGATCCATCCTGATTATGCAAGCTAACGTGCCAATAGTCCTTTAAATCGCTCGTCCGAAGGGTATATTGCCAAAGCTCTTTTCAGGGCCGTCAGGGCCATTTCACGCCGATCAGCCTGCTTGAGTGCCAGTACCTGATTGTACATAACCACAGCGCTACGCTGGCCCAGATCGATGGCTTTTGTAAAATGCTCGGCGGCCAAATCATAATGTTTGTTTTTCATTTCGAGTTCGGCGATGGCCAAATGAGGCTCAGGTAAAGATGGATCGATTCGGGCCACGGAATGATAATAGTAAAGTGATTTTTGGGTCTGTCCACTTTCAGCGGCGACGTGCCCCAGATACAAAGCAGCCTTGACATGGTTAGGATCCGTTTGGACAGCTTTGCCAAACGCCCCCTCGGCAGAAAGCATCTGACGGGTTTGAAAATAACAATAACCCAGCCGATAGTAGTCTTCCGCTGTAGGTTTCTTAGCGGAACTAATCAGCCGCGAATAGCAGGCCGACGCTTCCTGGTACATTTTTTCGTGAATATAAAGGTCGGCCAGTAACCGATTGGCCTCGGCTCTCGGGCCTTCGCACGTGCGACGGGCAAACTCCAAAGTATCGATAGCAGTGCCATAGTAACCCGCGGCCATCTCTGCCTGCGCCAAGTTTATATGTAACGGTATTTGTTCCGGACGCTTTTCAATCAGATCGCGATAAACAGCAGCCGCCTCGGCCGGCTTGTCGCTACGCATAAAAATATGCGCCAAAAGCTCCAGGGCCTCGACATTTCCAGGATACGTCTTCAGATAATCGATGATTTCATCCTGTGCCCTGGACCATTGCCCCAATTCAATAAGACAACGTGACATTAAAATACCATATTCCCTTTTCAGCTTGGATGTATCCATTTTCCGAAGGGTCGCCAGCGCCTTCTCGTACCGACCGGCCATATATTGCGCTTGCCCGAGATAGCCGAACAGTTCAGGGTCCGTGGTCTCTTTCTCAAGCTCGATTGCTTTTTGATAAGCGTCGATGGCCTGTTCCCATTGGTTCAATCGGGCATACGCGTGGCCCAGATTGGTATAGAGATCGCTTGTCTTTTTCTTTGCCGGCGTTTGTTCATAATGCCGGACAGCATCGACAAAACGCCCTTCCTGAAAAGCACGATTACCCGGATCGGTATCTTCCCGGGCTGCCACAGACGCCAAAGCCATAAACACCACCGATAATATAAGTAAACACCTTAAGTAACTCATATCCATTATCTGCTCTTAACAGGCCATTCGAAATGTATCTGTTGAACGCACCAGACAGCCACAGGCTTGTTGTTATATACTGCCGGGCTGAACCGCCACTGAGCGACACACTGCCGGGCTACTTCTGCGAAACGCTCGTCGCCGGTAACCTGCTGCACCTCTATCGTGCTGACATTCCCCTCGGCATCTACCAAAAAACGCAGGGTCACAGCGCCTTCAAGTCTGTATGACCCGGCCCATGACGGGTAGTCCGGCAACTTGTAACTGATTTTACGCGGCGGTTCGTCCACCGCGGATAATCCCGCCAGACCTGTCGCTGCGGCAGCAGACTGTGATTGCGCCTTGGGCGGGATCACAATTTCCATTGCCTCAATCGCCAGCGGCAGCGGCATCAAAGAAATCTCCGGCACCCACTCGGCCACGCGGGGATCGAACCGCTGAGGTTCCTGCTGCAACATCTCCAGCGGCTTTGCTTCGGGTCGGCTCAGATATACCTCGGAAAACTCCGGAACAACATTTTCTACGGCCTGTATCTCCTGATCGGGAAGGGCTGACGGAAAAATTTCCATCGTGGAGTAAGTTAGTCGCTCCGCCGGTTCACGCGGAGTACGATTCAGCCGGCCGAGCACGAAAAAAAACACCCCGTTAGCGACGACGGCTATCATTACCATCAGCCAGCCCAACCGATGCATACGCCGGCCTCCATACAGCACATCAGCGTAGTTGCCGCTTGGCGGCGTCAATCCTGGCGAAACCGTCAGGTTAGTATTGTCAGAGTTTATATTCATCATTTGTCTTTTTGTCGGGTGGCAAGGGCGACTCGACTGATTCCGCTCAGACGCAATTCATCCATAACACGAACAATAACCTCTGCCGATGCCGCCTTGTCCGCCACCAGGACTACGGAAGGTTTTGATTGTCTCCTCAGACGGGTCTCCACCTGACCGCGAAGCGAAAATATTCCTATGCGGTTACCGTCCAGATAGATTTCACCCAACGGCCCGATACCGATCAAAAGTGAATCTTCCTCCAGCGTTTCCGACGAACGAGACTGGGGTTTTTCCACGGTCAGACCGGTCTGGGAAACAAAACTCGTCGTTACGATAAAAAATATCAACAGGATAAAAACCATATCGATCAACGGCGCGATAGAAATCTCCGGCTGTCGTGGCGAACGTCTTTTTAACCGTATCGATTGAAACACTTGTACTCCTTACGCCTGTGTTCTAACTTTGCGTATAAGCAACACACAAGAAAAAGTGCGAGGTCGCACCCTGGCTATCGACTATTTTATCTGCCTGTTCTTTCGCACAGTTTCTAATTTGTGAAATACCAACTCCGCCATGGAAGTCGCTTTACGCATCTGAGAGGAGATCCTTTCATGAAAAAGAAGCACCGGAAGTGCCGCCCAAAGCCCCGATTGAGTCGTAAGCAGAGCTTGCCGTATCCCCTCTGCCAGCATACTCGGCTGACTGGTACCGTGTCCCTGGATTACCCTGAATGTGACAAGCATTCCCAGCACCGTCATCAAATGTCTCGATCGCCGCCAGATGTTAATCGCCATCGCCCATGCTATAATTAATACGCCCCCAATCAACCACATAACCGCGCCGCCTTCTGTAAAATATTCTATCAGTAGTTTCATGACTTTTCACTTTGAGTCTTGTCGTCCGGTCTGTCCTCCGCCGGAGATTCTTCATTGAGGAGGTTAAGCAGCGTCGCGGAAAATCGTTCCATATCGGCCATCAGATTTTCCGTGCGGTCTGAAAGATAACTATGGACAAACAGTATGGGAATCGCAATCACCAGACCTGTTGCGGTCGTTATGAGCGCTTCGGATATACCGCCTGCCATCAGACGCGGCTCACCGCTGCCAAAAATTGCGATCGTCTCGAACGTGGAAATCATACCCGTAACTGTACCCAACAGTCCCAACAGAGGCGCCACCCCGGCCAAAAGGGCGATTGTCGACATAAAACGTTCCAATTGCGGCAGTTCGTGCAGAATTTTCTCCTGGACGGCATCGGACATCACCGCCGCTCCGCGTTTTCGCTGTGACAGACAAGCTCGCAATACTCTCGAAATCAATCCGCCGGTTTCGTCCAGTATTTGCTCAGCTTTTCTAAATTCACCCGCGTGACAGGCTGTCAATACGGCCTCGGCCAACTCCTCACCGCCGCGACCCTGACGTATCAGAAAAACGAATCTCTCCAAAATCAATATGACCGCCAGAAACGCCACCACTCCCAGCGGAATCATTACCAATCCGCCCGCGGAAAGCGTTTCCAAAAAGGCTTCTTGCCCGTAATGCCGCTGCGATGCCAGCTTTTGGGTAACGTCCACCGGGAGATAGCATACCCCGCCTCCGGATTGGGCCTTGTTAATCGCTTCGATAATATTATCCCGTGCCCACTTCGGCAAATTCTCATTCCACCGGTAACTCTTTTCACCTTCCGGGCCGGCTACCGCAAACGCTACCCTGGATGAGTTCTGCGATCTGTAAGCGAACAATATCTGGCCGAGACGCAAAATCTCCACAGCCTCTTCATATCCATCCGCGTTGCGAATGGTTTCGTTGAAGATAGCGGTCGAATGGCTTTCCTCCAGGAGCAGCCCAAGCACATCAATAAGTGGATACATATAGTCGAGCGGTTGCTCTGACGTCTTCAACGCAGATTCGAATTCCAGGAACAATCGCTCCTGGCGGTTGCGAAGTTCGGACGGCGGCAGTATCTCGAGAAGGTCTGAAAGTTTTTGACGGGCGTCAGCACCGATAAGATGTATTTCCGTTCTGTCCTTTTGAAAACGTGCTTGTCGCTGGCGTAACTGATCCCGATCTGTGCGAAGCGCATCCATGACTGGTTTTTTTTGGGCAATTGAAAGGCTGCGGTCCACGATCTCGCCAGACAAATTGTGTAATTGCGCGGTTATTTCTTTAAGTTCTTTTTCTTGCGATTCGTCTTCAAGACGAATTCGCTCCCGTTCAGAGGCAAGCTCCAGACGCGCATCCTCCAGGGCGCCTATAAGACGCTCATGACGGGACGACTCCTGGGCATGCAGCACCGTGCCTTTTGCGATAAACCATGCCAGAAAAAGCACAAGCCAGCGTGCAATATTCATTGAAAATATGCTATTTGCCTTAAACATTTTATTTTTTGTCGACTTCCTTTTGTTCGGTTGTTCTGCCTGAAGTAATTTCTACAGGAACGGAAATAAGTCGGGGCCGCTCCCGATGGTCTAGAATTTCGACCGCCGCACGAATCGCCTCCGCCTCCGGTCCGCTCGACGAATGTCTCCAGCACAGCCCATCCTGCCCCGGCAGCCATATTCCTGTTTCACTGCCGTCCTCGGTGAGATACCCCAAAATCTGATGCCCCACCCGGCAGAGCCGTGCATGCCGGAGGCGGTCATCTCCCACAGAAACCTGACCGGTAAAGCTTTCTCCCGAACCGGCAATCCGCATCTCCTCCTGAAAAAAACTCCAACATCCGCCGAGTTTATCAGACAAGTAAGGCGTTTGACGGGAATTTTCATTTTCGACGCTTCCCGTCAATCGTTTCAGTCGTTCTTCTTTTCGGTACGGAATCCCTTGCTCAACCATTTTAGCCGCATTGAAAATCCATTTGTCGATCTTATCGGTCAGTTGCAACTGCGCTGAAACGTTTGCCTGTTCTTCCTGACGCAACTGTTCGACGTCATTTTTCAGCTTGGCCAGTTCCCGATCGATATCCTCTTCACGCTCACGAAGCTCGGTAAGTTGTTTCTCCAGTTTTTGTGAATTGCTGTGTGCTTCCTCGATTTGCCCGGCCCGATTCCGCTGTCTTTCATAATAAGCCGCTCGTTCTTCCCGCAGCTTCCCCAGAACAACTCGCAACTCCTCGGAAAGCACGGACTCTTCCTCGGACTTGCCAATTACGGCCTCTTCACCGCGCGGCGAGGAAGAATCCGTCTCCTGAGCTGCTAAACTGTTGAGCCAAAGAACAAACAACATAAATACTTTTACTGTTATGCCAAACCTGTTTTTCTTCATTAACTGTTCCATTGTTTATGTATAGCGGTTTTAAAGGAAATACACCAGGTACTTGTCCTTAGAGAAGTCATAGTTCCTATAGTAAATGGTTATGAGCCGTTTCACTCCTCAATTGCTGTGGCTATAGCTGGTGTTTCTGATTGTGCCCTAAATCGCAGTTCGTCCATTCCTGGAACTGCTCTTAAAACTTGTGTTCCAATCCGAGCAGCAAATTCAGGCCCACTTCATTACTGCCCGAACCGTGGATGCGGTAATCTTCATCAGTCACATTCTCAATGGCCAATGTGACGGCGGTCTGCCTGGTTATCTGCCAACCACTGTAGAAAGACAACACCGAGTAGCCAGGGGTTCCACCGGAAGGAATCCGCGAAGTGTCCGACCGGTCACTGGTGGAAAGGTCGTCCTGACGCCGGGCTGTCTGTACCAGACCTTCTATCCAAAAATCAATATCGGGATGGTCCCAGCGAAGACCCGCCAGTCCAGTCAAAGGCATAATGCGATCCAATGGCTCATCCGTCAGAATCTGCGCTGAGGTAGGATAGGTCGAAACCTCTCCATCCATCCACGTACATGAGGTGAAAAGTGTAAATTGCGGGTGGAATTTCCAATGAGCATCCATTTCCACGCCGTGAACGTATCCATCACCGATATTGCCCTTGGTTATTTCAAATTCGCCATCTCCATTTACGTTTCCGGTCGGGTACCGCATGATCTGGTTCCTGATATCTGTGTAGAAATAGGTCAACTGCCCGACGACGTTGTCTGTTTTGTATTTACTTCCGACCTCATAGGTCGTGTACTCTTCGGAATCAAGGTTGGTGCTGGGTATCTCGAATTCGTTGCTGCGAGCACTATCAAACCGGGTCAGGTCCGAAAGGTTCGGCGCCCGAAAACCCTGCGATACCCCGGTGAATAGTCTCAATCGGTCGTGATCATCTACATGCCAGAGCAAGCGTGCACTCCCGACAACCGAATCCCAATGATCTTTCACTGTGATTTGATCGCCGGATACCGGGTCGCGAACCTCATCGGCATCTGCCCCAACATAGGTATAACGGCTGCCGAGGATCAAATCCAGTTTTTCATCCCACGAGGAGATAGTATCCTGTATGTAAACTCCCGCCATATCATACGACGCATCATCGGCGATCGGCCCCTGAATAGGGTTCCTCGAAGAGAAACTATCGACAAAGTCATGATACCATTCTGCGCCATAAACCCAGTCACCTACTGGTGAATCACTCTCAAGCTGTGCGGTTAAACCCAGTTGGCCCACATCAAATCCCTGGAACTCCCGGCTGCCATTGCCTTTAATTCGATCGCAAACTTCCTCCTGGCTATGCCATGATACACCGAAGTGGCTGGTGTCGATGAATCCATCCATATTCACCTTGTGAAACTGAAGATAAGCCAGATCTCGTTCCTGGTCTAATTCATGCCGCAGGTCGCTGCCGACCGATAGGTTTTCCCAGTCGGTTCCATAGATGGTTTTATGAGTACGCGGCACATTGTTCTGTCGAGCCTGTTGGAAATATGTGGTTAGCCAGGTATCGGGATCAAAATAGTGTTCCAGTTTTAAATCGAAGTCATACTCTTCATAGCCGGTTCGACGCTGCATACCGACATCCCTGCCGCCTTTAATATCGCCAAAATCTTTTCCCGTTACGCCAACCATGTATCCCAGTTGCCCGTCCTTGCTCTTGGGTAAAACGCCATATCCTTCCAGCCGGCCTACATGTGAATCTTCGCCGGTGGAATGGCGGTAATACATGCGTCCGCCAATGGGACCGTCTGTCAGGTCAAAGGGAGAAGGCGTCCTGACATTGACGGTGCCGCCGATGGCATCCGAGCCGAAAAGTACCGAACTGGGCCCTTTAACAACCTCCATTTGTGAAATCGTGAAAGGATCAATAGTGTTCCAATACTGGTTAGGGCCGGGGCGAAAAGCGGTATTATTGAGCCGAATCCCGTCAACTAGAAACAGATTGTGGAAACTGGTAAATCCACGAATATATGGAGAGCCTTGGCCATAAGCAGTCTTCTGGATCATAATACCCGGTGTGTACTTCAAGGCGTCCGGAACAGTGCGAATCATGCGATCATCGAGGTCTTTGCGGCTGATGACATCAATTGTTGCCGGTTCTTCATGTGGTGATTTGGGAGTACGGCTTGCCGTTACCACCAACTCATCCAATACGATATCCTGCATCTCATCCGGGGATTTCGATGCGGCGTCATCCAGCGTATCTGAATCTATTCGCGCAGAGAGGTCGCCTCCTTTTCCGTCAGGGTCGGCGGCGGCAATTGTAATCCCTGTCAGGCAGACAGTGCATACAGCAAATAATAAAGCCGGCAATCGGTATTTCATCGACTGACATTTCCCATTTAAACGGTTAAAAAGCATATTTTTTCCCATAAGATACCGATAATTCTACAACAATCTACCTGAACTATCAAGAGTTTCCTTTTCTGAGGCAGTTTTCCTGCAAATTCATACGAAAGGCCAGATTTTTAGACCCATCTTTCTCCCAACACCTGATCTTGCACAGACCGTGACCGCCCGCACCTTTATAAATCCAAGTTTTTCAGCAATTCTTATCATTAACCATACCCAATGCCCGCAGGCTTCAATCGATGGATACGTTCAAGTATCTCATGGAATAACGATTTTGATACCATCACATCTGCCATCTGAAAGATCACATATCTTGAATGCCTTATCACTTTGGCGACGATTTTAGTAACCGTTCAGGCCCTTGGGGCCTGATTTTCCAGTTCAGCCAGTCAACACAACCAGCTACAAAACAACAACTTAGAATCAATATAAACTATTCTCACATCGCCGGCAAGGTTTTTTTAAAGCGGAGGGTCGCGAATGTCCGATAACATGGTTGGCAACAAAGTATCCGGCAACTGGTCATCGATCGACGGATCACACAAGGCAACCGTTCTCTGATGGGCAGACAGTGAAATGCCCGTATCTGTACGGTTCTGGACACCTGCCGTAAGCAAAGCCGCTCCGCCTGGGAATTCCTCCAAAATGCCTTGTCCCCCTATTATTTCCAAAGTCCTACTCCATCGCTCCTACCTCAGGCATGATAGGGGCCTGAACGGTTACAAATTGGGTATGTTTCCATCGCCTTGCGTCAAAATCCCAAACTCAAACCCGTTACAAACCGCCTGCCGTCATCTGGATAACCGACCACAGTGGCATATTTCTTATCGCCGATATTATCTACTCTGAAGAAGACATCATTCTGCTTTTCATTGCCGAAGGAATAAGCGATTTTCGCGTTCAACTCATTGAAACCGCCCAGACCCGCAGGCCCATCGGCTCCGTCAAAACGGTCATTCTCATAAGACGAGACATGCTTGGTAAACAGGGCAATCTCAAAATCCCGTAGCAGATAAGAAGCACCGCCGCCCAGAATAAACTCCGGCACCTCTTTATCCTCATACCATTTGCCGTCTTCCTGACGGCGAGTCTGCATCGCGGTGGCATTAAAGAAAAACTGGAGTCCGTTCTCCAGACGCCTCGAACGAATATCCAGCTCAACACCATAATTGTCACAGTCGGTATTTTCATAGACCGTATAGAAATCTCCGTCAGCATCCTGATAATCGGTATTGTCAGGATTTTTCAACTGTCCGCTGATCAAAGCGGCATCGTTCTGCAAGACATAAAAGCCGGTTAACATTGCTTCGCCGAAGTTCTTCCATCTTTTCCCGATACCAAGATCAAATTTGTTACGGGTTTCCCTTCCAGGCCTCTCAAGGTCCTCATTAAGCATACCCGGCTGTGAAGCGATTTGGCCCCACGTATAGTTGCCATGCAAAGAAAACCCTTTTGCCAGCTCGTATGATGTGCCAAACGTTACGGTATGCATTGGATCTTCCCACTCATTTTGTGCATCCACCTTAGTCAATCCGACCTCGCTGCCTTCGATACTGAATCCGCCGAACTTATTAACGTATGTCCGGCTGGCACGATAGCCGAGATTCACATCCAGATCACCGAAATCATGTTCGTCAACCACCACACCCGAATAAGTCCACAAATCACCCGCTCGGCCGACATAGTATCGTTTACCTGTCGGTGATTCCCAGTGATTGAACATACCGCCGAAGCGGATGATGTTTTCTTCCGTAAGTTTCAGGCTTTGAATGACCCTGGTACCGTATTCGTAATCATGTTCCAGCCAGTCGGACGCGGACCAGGCTTTACCAGGCCAGTCCGGAGGACTCTCCTGGCGATGACCGTCAAAACGATGCTGGGCATAGTTCATGGTTATTTCAGTCGATGCCTCGTCACTGGGCTTGTACCGTATCTTGCTGACGAACAGATATGTACGCATAGGATCGAAACTGTCTTTACGTACTTGCAGCGTATCGCTGGCCGGGGGCTCGGCCAACCTCAACTCACGACTGCCGTATATGGCAAAAGCGCTCAGATCGAAGGTAAGTTCCGGTGTAACTTTAAGAGACGTTCGGCCGTACAGATTGGTTATGTTTTCGCCGGCATTCATCTGATCGGGGCCGTCGTAGTGCATCTTGCCCGACCCGAACGCATAAGAAAAATTCTTTCCGGAGTTACCATGAGTAATATACGTCCTCAGCAGATTGTGCGTCCCGAAAATAACATCCAGATTGGTCTCCATTCCCATATAGGTGCGGGGAACAATATTTATCATGCCCGTCATCCCACCGGCACCGAGCAGCATAGCGCTGCTGGAACGGACCACTTCAATTCGGTCTATGTCGGCAGCGTTGAAGTAATAGTTCGTTTCATGGAATTCACGAAACCAAACACCGTCAATAGTATATTCAGGATACGGATACCGCTGGCCGCGAACGGAAAAAAACTGCTTGACCTTACGCCCGCGCGATTCCGTCCATCCGCCCGGTACATACTTCATAGCGTCAATTAAGGAATAAGCATTCAGTTGTTCTATCTCATATTGACCGATGAGGCTGACAGATGTTTCAAGGCCGGGCGATTCAGTGACAGGCCGCTCGATCAGGTCACGAGGCTGCGCAGTGGTAAAGTCCCATTGTTCACTGCCTGTAACCGTAAGGTCCGGCAACGTATATTCCTTAGCCTCGGACGCACTTGAGCTGCCGACCCCATTGCCAGTCTCCCCGGCCGTCAAAATCCCTGCCAACGAAAAGAAAAAAACAATACCAGCGATTAATCCATGAGCAGACCGTACAAACAACAATCCGGCCACCAAGGTCGCTCGGCAAATATGCCTAAAACCTTTCATAAATGCTCCTCATGTCAAAACTTTTTAATCTCGTTTCGCTCTTGTAATCTTCCTTAGCATTGGTATAGTGTTGACTTCAAACTGAACGATTCATTAGAATCGGCCAATTTGAGGTATTACAGTTGCCATGCAGGGAATTATCATACCCTCTGGGATAATTTCCGCAACCTGTTATTTTACAATGGACCAAACTACCGCATATATCGCTTTGGGCAGCAATCGCGGCGACCGTCGCGAAACAATCAACAAGGCCCTGAACATGCTCGGCGAGAGCGGCTCGGATAATATCACCATTGTCAGGGTTTCCACCCTGATCGAAACCGCTCCTCTCGGCGGTCCGGCCGGCCAGGACAACTACCTCAACGCCGTAGCTGAAATCCTGTCGCAAACTTCAGCGGAGCAACTACTCGGCATTATGCAATCAGTCGAAAATCGCCTCGGTAGAACTCGTCCGCAAAAATGGGCATCCCGCACTATCGATCTCGACCTGATCCTGTTCGGTGGGCGGATCATCGACAAGCCACACCTGAAAGTCCCTCATCCGCTGATGCACAAGCGAAGTTTTGTTATGGTTCCCTTAGTCGAAATCGCACCCGACCTGATCCATCCGGTGCTCGGCCAAACCATGCGGGAAATTCTCAATTCCCTCCAAAACCCACGCCGAGATAAAACCAATCAAATATAATAGGTAGGCCCAGAACCTATCTCACAGCAAAACGCCCTTATAAAAATGGTTCCTCATAAGAATCTGTACAGAACACGAGGCTAAGAACTGCTGTATCCTATTGACCTGCAAGGAGATACGTCATTTGTCGCGACATTCGGAAGCAACCCTTGGATTTATCGCATTGGTGTCAAT
>Ga0209705_10000070_pt1 | contig 49415 bp, 36 predicted proteins | sample PPLLaktember2015_5_FD_187262 | JGI IMG/M metagenome (GOLD analysis project Ga0209705, IMG submission 187262) | Freshwater sediment microbial communities from Prairie Pothole Lake near Jamestown, North Dakota, USA - PPLs Lake P8 Core (1) Depth... | ecosystem: Environmental > Aquatic > Freshwater... | reverse complement strand
GGCGACCTGGAAAGCGCCGGCGCGAAAGGCCATCAGGCCGGTATTGCGCGTCAGCGTGCCTTCCGGGAACACCACCAGCGAGGCGCCGGCGCGCACGGCGTCGACCAGCACGTCGGCATGCTCGGCGCTTTTCTGCACCTCGAAGCGCTCCACGAAGATCGCGCCGAAGCCCTTGAGCAGCAGCCGCATGAGGGGGTTCGCCTCGAACTCGCGCTTGGCCGCGAAGGCGTAGGCGCGCGGCCCCAGCACGGCCACCAGCACCACGGCATCGAGGTAGCTGGTGTGGTTCACGGCAAGCACCGCGGGCCCCGCCGGAATCTGCTCGGCGCCGCGCACCACGAGCGGGATGCCCGCAGCGCGCAGAAACAGCCGGCAGGCCGCACCGCCGACGCGCCACGTGACGGCCGGCCGGGCGAGCGCGGCGGCGGCGAGCGCCACGGGGAACAGCAGGCCGAAGGCCAGGTAGGCGCGCAGCGCGAACAGCCCGCCGCGCGCCGCACGCCAGCTGCGCCGCAATTGCGGCGCGGCGCCCGCGAGCACCAGACGCGCGAACTGCAACCACACCGCCTGCGGCTTCACCGAAGTCGGCCCGCGCTCGTAGAACGCGCGCGCCGCGGTGCGCCGGATCTTGCCGCTCGAGGTCTTGGGCACGGTCGACGGCGGCGCCAGCACGATGTCGTCAGCCGGCCCGCCGGTCAGGTTCACCGCCAGCTCGTTGATCATATGCCTCAGGTCGTCGTGGCGCGTCGCGTCGGTGTTGCGCATTTCGGCGAGCACCACCATGCGCTCGGTGCCCGAGGCGGGATCGAAGCTGCCGAACACGGCAACGCAGCCGCGGCGCACGCCGCCAAGATCGCCGACCGCCTGCTCCAGCTCATAGGGGCTGATGTTGCGCCCGCCACGGATGATGATGTCCTTCTCGCGGCCGGTGATGTAGACCATGCCCTCGTTGAGGTAAGCCCGATCCCCCGTGTTCACCCAGGCGCCGGCAAAGAGATTCTTGGTCGCCTCCGGGTTGCGGTAATAGCCGGAGGTGGCCGACGGACCGCGGAACTGCAGCGAGCCTTCCTGGCGCTCGGGCAGCTCGAAACCCGCGGCGTCCACCACGCGCAGGTCGTGGCCTTCGATGACATGGCCGCAGCCCACCACCCGAAGCGGCGACGGGTCGTCGGCCTTCGCCTCCACCGCCTCTGCGGTCCTGGAGAAGTGCTCGCGGTCGAGGGCGTCCATGCGCCAGGGCTCGCCGGGCGTCGTGAAGGACACGCCCACCGTACACTCGGCCAGGCCATAGACCGGCGAAAGGGAGTTCCTGCGAAAGCCCCAGCGCGCGAACTTTTCCGCGAACGCCGTGAGGGTCTGCGGGCTGACCGGCTCTGCGCCGTTGAAGGCGAAGCGCCACGAAGACAGGTCGATGCCTTCCATCTCCTCGTCGGCGATGCGGCGCAGACACAGCTCGTAGGAGAAATTCGGGCCGCCCGAGAGGGTGCCGCGATGGCGGTGGATGGCGCGCATCCAGCTGGACGGGCGCGACAGGAAAGCCAGCGGCGACATCAGCACCACCGGAAAGCCGAGGAACATGGTGGCGAAGCAGCCGCCGATGAGCCCCATGTCATGGTACAGCGGCAGCCAGCTCACGAACACGTCGTCCGGCCCCGCGCTCACCGCCTTGCCCATCGCCTGCACGTTGACCAGCAGGTTGGCGTGCGACAGCACCACGCCCTTGGGATCGCCGGTGCTCCCGGAGGTGTACTGCAGGAAGCCGATGTCGCCCGTCTTGCCGCGCGCCGGGTGAAAACCCGCGCCGCCGCCTTCAAGGTCGGCGGGCATCAGCACCGAGCGCAGGCTTTCGACCTGCGCGCGCAGCAGGTACGCGAGCGCCTTCGCCTCTGGAATGGTGATCATGATCGTCGCACCGGCGCTCTTCAGGATGCCGACGTGGCGCGTCATGTGGTCTTCGATGGTGGTCAGGCGCGCCGGCGGGTACAGCGGCACCGGCACGCCGCCGGCGAGCAGCACGCCGTAAAATGAATACAGGTACTCCTTGCAGGTCGGCAGCATGATCGCCACCATCTGCCCGGGCTGCAGGCCCGCTTCGGCGAGGCGCGCGGCGTAGCCGAGGGCACCTTCGTAGAGTTGCCGGTAGGTGATCGGTGTTTCGCGGCCTTCCTCGTAGAGATGCACCGTCAGGCGATCGGGCTGGCGCTCGACGTGATATTCGAGGGCCTCGGTGAGCGTTTGCGCGTGCACGGGCGGGCGCACATCGGTGGACTGCGAGAGGCTGGCGACGCTGGTGTCGGCAGCGCGCGGCGCGTGGCCGGCGCTGGAGAGCAGAAACCGCAGCAGATCGCGCGGCGTCTCGCTGGTGGCGAGCGCCTGCTCGGGAAGGCTGGTGGCGAACTCGCGCTCCAGGCGCAGCACCAACTCGACCCGCGCCAGGCTGTCCAGGCCCAGCTCCTTTTCCAGCGAGCTGTCCAGCGCCACCTGCGGCTCGGCACCCGGACGCGCTTCGCGCGCCACGGCCTGTACCACCGCCAGCACCTGGTTCGCGTCGATACTCGCGCTCGGCTGGTTCATCGAGCGGCGAGTGTACACTCGGCGGCGATGCCAACCGGCGAAGCGGCGCGGCCGTTTCTCGAGCGCCTGGATGTCGCGGCGCGCAATATGCTGCTCAGCATTGCGCAGCCGGTGTCCTTCGCGCGTGGTGCGCGCCTCGTGCGCGCGGGAGAGGCTTCGCGCGGCGCATACGTCATCCGGGAAGGGCAGGCGGAAGCGAGTGTGCTGTTGCCCGGCGGCGAGCGGCTCGTCGTGGCGAAGCTCGGGCCGGGCAGCCTGTTCGGCGAGATGGCGCTGTTCGAGCGCGGCATCGCCACGGCCACGGTGGCGGCGGGCACGAACCTCGATGGCTGGTTCCTCGATCGCGACGATTTCCGCGCGCTGGCGGCGCAGCGCACGCCGGAGGCGCGCGGCCTGCAGCACGCGCTGACGGTGATCCTCATGGGGAAGCTGCGCGCCATGAACGCCAAAGTGCTGGAGGCCGCCGCGCCGGAGGATGCGCCGGTGGTGAAGTCGCATATCGCCGATCCCCTGGTTGGGGTGAAGCGCATCGGGAAAGCGGTTTTCGACTTCCGCCCGTTCCTGCCGCTGTTGCCGGTATTCGACGGTTTCACCGACGCGGAAATCGCCGAGGTCATGGACGCTTCGCAGCTGATCGAATTGCAGCGCGGACATGGCGTATTTGCCGTCGGCCAGCCGGCCGCCGCCGCCTTCGTAGTGCTGCGCGGTGCGGTGGAGATCTATGCGCGACGCGAGGCGCGCGAGCGGCGCATGGCGGTGCTCGGCCCGGGCCAGATCTTCGGCTTCATGAGCCTGCTCGAAGGCGGCGCGCACGGGTCGGAGGCGCGCGTGCGCGAGACCGCGATCCTGCTGGAGATCCCGCGCAAGGCGTTCGACGGGTTCTATGCCGGCGAGGGTGCCATCTCGACCGCGCTGCACCACGCCATCCAGCGCAGCCTGCTGTCGTCCCTCGCGCAGACCAACCGCCACCTGACGCGCCTGATCAGCCTGGCGCGGCTGCGCGGCGCGCGCCGGGAGGGCGACAAGCTGGAGACCGCGCTCGGCGGCCAGATCGTGGCGGCGCCGCTGCCGGCTAGCTCAGTTCCCGCAGCGTGATCGCCGGTTGGCCGTTGCGGCGCATGCCGGCGTGCAGCATCGAATACTCGGGAATTTCGACCCAGGCCGAAACGTCGCGCGTCAGCGGCTCGGAGGCGACGAGCACCGAATCGGCGTTGTCGCTGCCGCCGGTCATCTTCCATTCGCCGTCGTGCAGGCCGTAGTCGCGGCCGAGGGTGACCCAGAGCGTGTAGTAATTGAAATGGCCGGATACCAACTCGGCCGGGTCCTGCGGGTAGCAGCCGAAGTCGAACGTGTAGCGCACGGCCGCCAGTTGCGTGCCGTCGGTTAGAAACAGATTCACCGGGGAGGCGAGCGCGATGCCCAGTTCCGCTCTCGCCTTGCGCACGACGCCCAGCATGTGCACCACGGCATCGTGCAGCTCTTCCGCTGACGGCCGGGCCTGGGGCGACTTGAGCCTCGATACCAGTATGGCGTACATCCACTCGCTGTCCGTGGTGCCGCGGATCTGCGCCAGGAATTCCGGCTTCACGTGCGGGGTGAGCAGCGGCCTCATCTCCGGGAAGCGGTAGAGGTCGCCGTTGTGCGCCATGGCGAGCGGCACGCCGGCGAACTGGAACGGGTGCACGTTCTGCGTCGAAATCTCGACCTTGGTGTTGTAGGGCACGCCGCGTACATGCGCGAGAAAGCACCGGGCGCGGATTTTCTCGGCGAGGCCTTTCAGGTTGCGATCGAAGACAGGAATGGCGTCTGAGGCGTAGGCAAAGGGCTTCTCGGGTTCGTGCGAGGCCGCGTCCCAGGCGCGCATGCCGAAGCCCGCGAGGTTCAGCAGGTGCAGCATCTTCGGCATGTAGCTTTGCTTCACCAGCGCGGAATCGGGCTGGAACAGGAAATCGTCCAGCAGCACGGGTTGCCCGAGGTAGAGCAGGGCGCGGCACATGGCGCTAGCCCTTCGGCGGCTTCAGTTCCTCGAGCCGGTCGGTGGCCGGCGGCGGCGTGCGCGACAGCGCCGCGATCTCCGCCCGCAGCTCGGGCGTCATGGCGACGTCGGCGGCATTCAATGAATCCTTCAGCTGGTCGAGATTCCTGGCTCCGATGATTGGGGCGGTAATCGCGGGATGCGCCCCTACCCATGCCACCGCGGTACTGACCGGGTGCAGCCCCCTCTGCCGGCAGAAGGCGACGAATTTCTCGGCGACCTCGAACACCCAGGGCTCGCCGTAGCGCGCCTCGTACATCTTGTTGGTTTTGAGACGCCCGGTGGCTTCACCGCTGTATTTCCCGGAAAGCAGCCCGGCGGCCGCGGGGCTGTAGGGAATGACGCCGATGCCGTTGGCCTCGGCCATCGGCAGGATCTCGACCTCGGCCTGGCGCTTCACCAGGTTGTACATCGGCTGCAGCAGCTGCAGCCGCGCCCAGTCGTGGCGCTCCTGCAGGTCCACCGCGCGCTGTGTCTGCCAGGCGGACCAGTTGCTGACCGCCGGGTAGAGCACCTTGCCCGAGCGCACCAGGTCCTCCAGCGCGCGCACCGATTCCTCGAGCGGCGTGCGCGTGTCGTACTGGTGCAGGAACAGGATGTCCACGCGGTCGGTCTGCAGGCGCTTCAGGCTCGCCTCCACCGCGCGCGTGACGTGCCGGCGCGAAGTGCCGCGGTCGTTGATGTCCTCGGAGGACGGGTTGTAGCACTTGGTGGTGAGGACGAGGCTGTCGCGGTGGCCCTTGACCAGCCGGCCGAGGATCTCCTCGGCCTTGCCCTTGTTGTACTGGTCCGCGCAGTCGAAGAAGTTGATGCCGGCGTCGCGGCAGGCCTGGTACATCTGCGCCGACATCGCCTCGTCGGCGTCGCCGCCGAAGGACATGGTGCCGAAGCACAGTTCGGAGACCTGCACGCCCGTCCGGCCGAGGGGTTTGGTCTTCATGGGGCGAGTGTACACTCGCGCGATGGTTTCCAAGGCAGCGGCGGTGGGCGTCATCGGCCTCGGCGCAATGGGAAGCGGCATCGCAGGCTCGCTTCGCCGCGCGGGGTACGAGGTGCACGTGTTCGACGTGCGGCGCGAGGCCGCGGAAGCCTTCGTCCGGGACGGGGGCACCGCGTGCGCCACGGCGGCACAGCTGGCTGCGGCCTGCGAGGTGGTGGTCTCGGTGGTCGTCAATGCCGCGCAGACCGACCAGGCGCTGTTCGGCGACGGCGGCGCGGTCGCGGCGATGCGGCCCGGCAGCGCGATCGTGATGTGCTCGACGGTAGACCCGAACTGGTCGATCGCACTCGAGGGGCGCCTGGCGGAGCGCGGACTGCTGTATCTGGACGCGCCCATCTCCGGCGGCGCCGCCAAGGCGGCCAGCGGCGAGCTGACGATGATGACCTCGGGCCGCCCGGAGGCCTTTGCGAAATGCCAGCCGGTGCTGGACGCGATGTCGGCCCGCGTCTACAAGCTGGGCGATCGCGCCGGCGCCGGCAGCAAGGTGAAGATCATCCACCAGCTGCTCGCCGGCGTGCATATCGCCGCCGCGGCCGAAGCGATGGCGCTCGGCCTGCGCGAAGGCGTCGAGCCGGAGGCGTTGTACGACGTGATCACGCACAGCGCTGGCAACAGCTGGATGTTCGGCAACCGCATGGCGCACGTGCTGGCGGGCGACTATGCGCCACTGTCGTCGGTGGACATCTTCGTCAAGGACCTGGGCCTGGTGCTCGACCTGGCCCGCACGAGCAAATTCCCGCTGCCGCTCGCCGCCACCGCGCACCAGATGTTCCTGCAGGCCTCGGCCTCGGGCCATGCGAAGGAAGACGACAGCGCGGTGATCAAGATCTTCCCGGGCATCGCCCTGCCGGGGAAGAAGGTTTGACGCTTGCGCTCTAGCTTTTCGGCCTCACCCAGGTTTCCGACCAGGCGAGGCACGCGCTGGTCGAGTCCCGCTCGCCGCGCTTTTCCGGATAGGGTTGCCCGGCGGCGGCACGGCCATTCAGCGAGATCCGGGCTACCTTCGCCGGAAAGAACGTGCTGAATACGCCGATCGGCCGGCCTGCGGTGCCCGGCGGCATGTTAAGGACGAAGGGCGCGAGGAAATCCTCCCACGACAACTCGATCTCGGCGTCCTTGGCGGTCACCCGTTCCGCAGCCCGCGAATCGATGCCGCCCGAGCGTACGAATGCGGCGCTCGTCACCGGCGTCGAGGCATCGGCGAATGCCGGGAACAGCAGCGACTCGATCTCCTTTTGCAACCAGCGCGCGACCGGCGGATTGTCAGACCAGATGCGCACCTCGCCGCCCGTGAGCGTGCTCTTGGCGAACAGCGCGTGACCGGCGCCCGCGGGGCACCACAGCACGCGCCAGTGGCTCATGCGGTCGGTCTGCGTCTTGCCGCCGTCGGGGCTGAAGCGGATGAAGGAATTCTCCCCGGTCATCATTACGTCGTTCGGATCCACTGGGCTCGTCATTTGCGCTTCCTCCTGTCGTGGTGCCGATGGTAACGCAGCGGCCGCGGAAACTTGACCGCTGTCAAGGCGTCCCCCGCAGCGGCGGAACGTAGAATGGCGCCGATGAAATCCCCGAAACGCGGCAGGGCGCGCGGCACGCTCAAGGGCCGCGGCGTCGACCCCGCGGCGCGCGCGGAAATTGCAGCGCTGCTCGGCGGCGATCCGCGCCGGCGCGATCTGCTCATCGAGTACCTGCACCGCATCCAGGACCGTTTCGGACACTTGTCCGCGGCGCGGCTCGCCGCGCTGGCGGAGTCCTTGCGGCTGTCGCAGGCCGAAGTCTACGAAGTCGCCACCTTCTACCACCACTTCGACGTGGTGAAGGAGGGCGACGCGCCGCCGCCCGCGCTCACGGTACGGGTGTGCGATTCGCTGTCCTGCGAGATGGCGGGTTCGGGCGAACTGCTGGAGAAGCTGCCGCGCATCCTCGGCAGGGACGTCCGGATCCTGCATGCGCCCTGCGTCGGCCGCTGCGAATCGGCGCCGGTGGCGGTAGTGGGCCAGAACCCGGTGTGCCACGCGACCGTGGACACGGTGCGCGAGTCGGTGGACGAGAACAGGACACGGTGTCCGGAAACGAAGTACCTCGACTTCGCCGCCTACGGCAAGCAGGGGGGCTACCGGCTGATCGCCGACTGCCTCGCCGGCAAGCGCAGCCGCGACGAGATCACGAAGATCATGGAAGACTCGGGCCTGCGCGGGCTGGGCGGCGCCGGCTTTCCCGCCGGGCGCAAGTGGCGCATCGTCGCCGCGGAACCGGCGCCGCGCGTGATGGCGGTGAACATCGACGAAGGCGAGCCGGGCACCTTCAAGGACCGGTGGTACCTCGAGCGCGACCCGCACCGGTTCCTCGAAGGCATGTTGGTGGCGGCCTGGTGTGCCGGCGTGGGCGAGATCTGGATTTATCTGCGCGACGAGTACGCGGGCTGCCGTGCCATCCTCGAGCGGGAACTGAACAAGCTGCAGCGCGCGACGCTCTTTGCCCTGCCGCCGATCCACCTGCGGCGCGGCGCGGGCGCGTATATCTGCGGCGAGGAATCGGCGATGATCGAGTCGATCGAAGGCAAGCGCGGCATGCCGCGCCTCAGGCCGCCGTACGTGGCGCAGGTGGGCCTGTTCGGTTACCCGACGCTGGAGCACAACCTGGAGACGGTGTACTGGGTGCGCGAGATCGTGGAGAAGGGGGCAGCGTGGTTCGCCTCCCAAGGGCGCAACGGCAGGAAAGGCCTGCGCTCGTTCTCCGTGTCCGGTCGCGTGACAAAGCCCGGCGTGCATGTCGCGCCTGCCGGCATCACCATGCAGGAACTGCTCGACGAGTACTGCGGCGGCATGCTGGACGGCCATCGGTTCTACGGCTACCTGCCCGGCGGCGCCTCGGGCGGCATCCTGCCCGCGTCGAAGGCCGACATTGCGCTGGACTTCGACACGCTGCAGCCGCACGGCTGCTTCATCGGCTCGGCGGCGGTGGTGGTCCTCTCGGACCAGGACAAGGCCGCGGACGCGGCGAAGAACCTGATGAAGTTCTTCAAGGACGAATCCTGCGGCCAGTGCACGCCGTGCCGTGTGGGCACGGCCAAGGCCCTGGGCCTGATGGACGAAAAGCGCTGGAACCAACCGCTGCTGCAGGAACTCTCACAGGCGATGATGGATGCCTCGATCTGCGGGCTGGGGCAGGCTGCGCCGAATCCGGCGCTGACCGTCATGAAGTACTTTCCGCAGGAAGTGGAGTAGGCCCATGGACCGCGCCAGCACGCAGCAGCTCGCCACCTTGCCGATCGAATTCAAGCTCAACGGCCAGACGGTGGTCGGGCGCCCGGACGAGACCCTGCTCGAGACCGCGAAGCGCCACGGCGTGGAAATCCCGCACCTTTGCTACGCGCCCGGCCTGCGGCCCGACGGCAACTGCCGCGCCTGCGTGGTCGAGATCAAGGGAGAGCGCGCGCTCGCGCCCTCGTGCTGTCGCTATCCGAAGGAGGGCATGGAAGTCACCAGCAATTCCACGCGCGCCGAGCTGTCGCAGAAGATGGTTCTGGAACTGCTGCTCGCGGACATGCCGGAAAGGGAATACCGCAAGGGTTCCGAGCTCGACCAGTGGGCGCGCAAGATGAACATGGGATTGCCGCGCTTCGCGGCGCGCCATCAGCCCAAGGCGGACCTGTCCCATCCGGCGATCGCGGTGAACCTGGACGCCTGCATTCAATGCACCCGCTGCGTGCGCGCCTGCCGCGAGGAGCAGGTAAACGACGTCATCGGCTACGCGATGCGCGGGGAACACTCGAAGATCGTGTTCGACTTCGACGACCCGATGGGCGCCTCCACCTGCGTGGCCTGCGGCGAGTGCGTGCAGGCCTGCCCGACCGGGGCGCTGATGCCGGCGCGAGAGGCGGGCCTGGAGGCCGTCGACAAGCAGGTGAATTCGGTGTGCCCCTTCTGCGGCGTAGGCTGCCAGCTCACCTACCATGTGCAATCTGCGACCAACGTCATCAAGTTCGTCACCGGCCGCGACGGCCCGGCGAACCACAACCGGCTGTGTGTGAAAGGCCGCTACGGCTTTGACTACGCACACCACCCGCAACGGCTGACCAAGCCCCTGATCCGCAAGCCCGGCATGTCCAAGTCCGCGCATTTCACTGTGGACCCGGCCAACTGGAAGGAGGCGTTCCGCGAGGCGAGCTGGGACGAGGCGCTCGATTTCGCCGCTGCGGGCCTGAGGAGGCTGCGCGACCAGGACCGTTTCTCGCTCGCCGGTTTCGGCTCGGCCAAGGGCTCCAACGAGGAGGCGTACCTGTTCCAGAAGCTGGTGCGCACCGGCTTCGGCACCAACAACGTGGACCACTGCACGCGCCTGTGCCACGCCTCGTCGGTGGCGGCGCTGCTTGAAGGCGTGGGCTCCGGCGCGGTGTCCAACCAGGTGAGCGACGTGCTGAAAGCCGAAGTGGTGCTGGTGATCGGCGCCAATCCCACGGTCAACCACCCGGTGGCCGCCACCTGGATGAAGAACGCGGTGAAGAACGGCGTCAAGCTGATCGTCGCCGACCCGCGGCGCGGCGAGCTCGGGCGCCACGCCACGCACTACCTGCAGTTCAGGGCGGACACCGACGTGGCGCTGCTGAACGCGATGATCCACGCCATCATCGACGAGGGCCTGGTGAACGAAACCTTCGTCAAGGACCGCACCAGCGGTTTCGAGGCGCTGAAGGAGAACGCGAAGAACTACTCGCCGGAGAAGATGGCCCCGATCTGCGGCATCCCGGCGCAGACGATCCGCGAGGTGGCGCGCCTGTTCGCCACCTCGAAGGGCTCGATGATCCTGTGGGGCATGGGGATTTCGCAGCACGTGCACGGCACCGACAACGCAAGGTGCCTCATCGCGCTCACGCTGATGACCGGGCAGATCGGCCGGCCCGGCACGGGCCTGCATCCCTTGCGCGGGCAGAACAACGTGCAGGGCGCCTCCGACGCCGGCCTGATCCCGATGATGTTCCCGGACTACCAGCGCGTTGACAACCCCGAGGCCAACAAGCGCTTCGAAAAGCTGTGGGGGTTGCCGCTGGAGAAGAGGCCCGGGCTCACGGTGGTGGAAGTGATCCGGGCGGCGGACGCGGGCCAGGTGCGCGGCATGTACATCATGGGCGAGAACCCGGCGATGTCCGACCCGGACGTGGAGCACGCGCGCGCCGCGATGGCGAAGATGGAGCACCTGGTGGTGCAGGACATCTTCCTCACGGAAACCTGCTACCTCGCCGACGTGGTGCTGCCCGCCACGGCATGGCCGGAAAAGGACGGCACGGTGAGCAACACCGACCGCATGGTGCAGCTCGGCCGCAAGGCAATCGAGCCGCCGGGCGAGGCAAGGCCCGACCTGTGGATCATCAACGAGCTCGCGCGCCGCATCGGCCTGGACTGGAACTACACCCACCCGAAGCAGGTGTTCGACGAAATGCGCCGCGGCATGAATTCCATCGCCGGCATCACCTGGGAGCGCCTGGAGCGCGATTCCTGCGTCGTCTACCCCTGCGAGAACGAGGGTGACCCGGGCCAGCCGGTGGTGTTCACCGAAGTGTTCCCGACGGCCACCGGGCGCGCGAAGTTCGTGCCGGCGGACATCATCCCGGCCGACGAGCGTCCGGACGCCGAGTACCCGGTGGTGCTGATCACCGGGCGGCAGCTCGAGCACTGGCACACCGGCGCCATGACCCGGCGCGCGGGCGTGCTCGATGCGATCGAACCGGAGCCGGTGTGCTCCATCCACCCGCTCGACCTCGCGGCGCTCGGGGTCAAGCCGGGCGAGATCATCACGGTGGCGTCGCGGCGCGGCAGCATTTCGCTCTATGCGCGGGTCGACGAAGGCACGCCGCGCGGCGCGGTGTTCATCCCGTTCGCGTTCTACGAGGCGGCGGCGAACGTGCTGACCAATCCGAAGCTCGATCCGTTCGGCAAGATTCCGGAGTTCAAGTACTGCGCGGTGCGCGTCACCAAGGGCGGCACGCCGCCGGGCGACCCCGGCTACGGCAAGGGCCGCTCGCTCGCGCTGACCTCGGGCGCTTGACCTCAGTCAAGGGGCGGCGCGCGCCCGCTCGCCTATAGTCCCGGCGGACAACTTCCGGGGAATCCGCCATGCCGTCCGACATCGAAATCGCGCAGGCCGCGAAGCTGCAGCGCATCAACAAGGTGGCGCTCGAGCGCCTGGGCATCGCCGAGGAGCACCTCGAGCCCTACGGTCACTACAAGGCCAAGGTCTCGCTCAAGTACCTGGACACGCTCAAGGCGAAGAAGAACGGCAAGCTGATCCTCGTCACGGCGATGACGCCCACGCCGGCGGGCGAGGGCAAGACCACCACCACCGTGGGACTGGGCGACGCGCTGAACCACATCGGCAAGAAGGCGGCGATCTGCCTGCGCGAGCCCTCGCTCGGCCCGGTGTTCGGCATGAAAGGCGGCGCCGCCGGCGGCGGCTACGCGCAGGTGGTGCCCATGGAGGACATCAACCTGCATTTCACCGGCGACTTCGGCGCCATCCAGCTCGCCAACAACCTGCTGGCGGCGCTGCTCGACAATCACATCCACCACGGCAACGAACTCGGCATCGACGTGCGGCGCATCGCCTGGAAGCGGGTGCTCGACATGAACGACCGCGCGCTGCGCAACATCGTGGTCTCGCTCGGCGGGCCGGGCAACGGCTACCCGCGCGAGGACGGCTTCGACATCGTGGTGGCCTCCGAAGTGATGGCGATCTTCTGCCTCGCCACCTCGCTGGAGGACCTGAGGAAGCGCCTCGGCAACATCGTCGTCGGCTACACGCGCGAGCAAAAGCCGGTGACCGCGAGCGACCTGCGGGCGCACGGCGCCATGACCGTGCTGCTGAAGGACGCGCTCGCGCCCAACCTGGTGCAGACGCTGGAGAACAACCCGGCCTTCATCCACGGCGGGCCGTTCGCCAACATCGCGCACGGCTGCAATTCCGTGATCGCCACGCAAAGCGCGCTCAAGCTCGCCGACTACGTGGTGACCGAGGCGGGCTTCGGCGCCGACCTCGGCGCGGAGAAGTTTCTCGACATCAAGTGCCGCAAGTCTGGGCTGATGCCGGACGCCGCCGTCATCGTCGCGACCATCCGCGCGCTGAAGTACCACGGCGGCATCGACGTCAAGGAAGTGAACAAAGAGAACGTCGAGGCGCTGGAGAAGGGGCTGGTCAACCTCGAGCGCCATGTCGAGAACGTGAGCAAGATCTACGGCATCCCCTGCGTGGTGTCGATCAACCGCTTCACCTTCGATACGCCGGCCGAGATCGAGCTGCTGCGCGCGCGCATGAAGAAGCTCGGCGTGCCCGTCGTGCTCGCCACGCACTGGGGCGACGGCGGCAAGGGCGCCGCGGAGCTGGCGGAAATCGTCGTCGGCCTCTGCGATCAGCCCTCCAAGCCGACTTTCGTCTACGAGGACGCGGACACGCTGTGGGACAAGATCAACAAGATCGCGAAGAAGGTGTACCGCGCCGCCGAACTCACCGCCGACGCCAAGGTCAGGGGCCAGATCCGCAAGCTGCAGGACGAGGGTTACGGGCACTACCCGGTGTGCGTGGCGAAGACGCAGTATTCGTTCTCCACGGACGTGGCGCTGCGCGCCGCGCCCAGCGGCCACGTGGTCAACGTGCGCGAGGTGCGCCTCGCCGCGGGCGCGGAGTTCGTGGTGATGGTCTGCGGCGACATCATGACCATGCCCGGGCTGCCGAAGGTGCCCTCGGCCGCGAAGATCGACCTGGTGGACGGAAAGGTGGTCGGGCTGTTCTAGCGCGGTTTGCGGCGCAACCGCAGGTTGAGCATCTCCACGGCCACCGAGAAGGCCATGGCGAAGTAGATGTAGCCCTTGGGCACGTGGAAGTCCAGCCCGTCGGCCACCAGCGCCATGCCGATCATGATGAGGAAGGAGAGCGCCAGCATCTTCACCGTCGGATGGCGCGACACGAAGCGCCCGATCGGCCCGGCCGCCACCATCATCAGGCCGACCGAGGCGATCACCGCGGCGATCATGACGCGCACGTCGTTCACCATGCCCACCGCGGTGATGATCGAATCGAGCGAGAACACCAGGTCGATGACGATGATCTGCCCGAGGATGGCGGCGAAGCCGGCGTGTGCTGCCGACGCCGGCTTGGGTCCGTCGCCGTGATCTTCGAGCAGCTCGTGGATCTCGCCGGTCGCCTTCCACAAGAGGAACACGCCGCCGGCGAGCAGGATCAGGTCGCGCCCGGAGATCTCGTTGCCCAGCACCGTGAACAGCGGCGCCGTGAGGCCGACGATCCAGAAGATCAGCAGCAGCAGCGCGATGCGCATGAACATCGCCATGCCCAGGCCGATGCGGCGCGCGATCTCGCGCCGCTCCGGCGGCAGGCGATCGACGAGGATCGAGATGAAGACGATGTTGTCGATGCCGAGCACCAACTCGAGCGCCGTCAGCGTCGCGAATGCGATCCAGGCCTGCGGGTCGAGCAGAAGTTCCATGCGCCAAGTGTACAATCGCCCGCGCGCCAACGGCACAACCACGACGACAGGACACCCGGCAGATGGACACCCTGAGCAGCGCGATTCTCGTCTTCCTCGTCAGCGCGGCGTTCGTCATCGCCGCGGGCATCGGCCTGGCGCGCTTCGGCGACGAGCTCGCCGAGGCCACCGGCTGGGGCAAGCTGTGGGTCGGCACGCTGCTGGTGGGTATCGCCACTTCGCTGCCCGAGGTCGCGGTCAACGTGTCCGCCGTGTGGCTGGACGATAATCCGGGGCTCGCGCTGGGCAACGTGTTCGGCGCCAACATGATCAATGTCTTCGTCATCGGCGTGGTGGCGCTCGTCTTCGGCGTGCCGAACCTCTTCGGCAACCAGGGACGCGACACCGAGCTGCTGATCCTCACCGGGCTTGGCTTGGTGGCGCTGGCGCTCGGCTTCGGCGCCTTCGGCGACGTCAAGGTGCTCGGGCCGACCAGCGTCGGCGGCCTGCTCATCGGCGCGCTCTACGTCTACGGCATGCGCCGGGTGTACCTGGCCGGCCGCGCCGCGGGCGGCGACGCCGGCGACGGCGGCGAGCGCCCCAGTGCGCGCAACGCCTGGATCGGCTTTCTCGCCTCGGCGGCGGTGGTGATCTTCGCAGGACGCTACCTTGCCTCCAGTGCCGACGCGATCGCGCAAGCCTCGGGCATCAGCGCGAGCTTCATCGGGGTGCTGCTGGTCTCCATCGTGACCACGCTGCCCGAGGGTTCGGTGACGATTGCCGCTTCTCTGCGCCGCTCCTACGGCATCGCCATGGGCAACGTCTACGGCAGCTGCGCCTTCAACATCACGATCATCTTCATCGCCGATTTCTTCCATACGCGCGGACCGCTGCTGCGCGAGATGCAGGCCGCCCATTTCGCCGCGGCGATCGCGGCGTTCGCCCTGATGGGCATGGGCTACCTGGTGTTCAAGTCGTTCCAGTCGCGTGCGCTCGCGCCGTTGCGTGCGCTGGCTCCGGCGATCCCCGTGGTCTACATCGGCGCGCTGTACGCGGTGTATGTCCTGGCCCAGGGGTGACCTGCGCCGGCGCGCCGTTTTCTTGACGCTGGTCAATGTGAGTCGTTTGGGGTAGAACCCAGAATCAGCCAGCGCAGCACCGCCCGGGCAATTCCCAAGAATGGTGCGCCGCGGCGACAGCAACAACCGACAAAGGAGGGAGTATGAAGAGGAACCTAGTGCGTGTTCTCGCGGCGGCGTTCGCCTTCGGCTGGCTCGGAGCGGCGCAGGCCTGGGAACCCAGTCGCAACATCGAGTTCATCATCCCGGCGGGCACGGGCGGCGGCGCGGACCAGATGGCGCGCGCCATCCAGGCCATCGTCGCCAAGCACAACCTCGCCAAGGTGGCGATCCTGCCGATCAACAAATCGGGCGGCGCCGGCGCCGAGGGCTTCCTCGACGTGAAGAACTCCCCGGGCGAGCCGCACAAGATCATCATCACGCTGTCCAACCTGTTCACCACGCCCCTGGCGACCAACACGCCGTTCAACTGGCGCGACCTGACCCCGGTGCAGATGCTGGCGCTGGACAACTTCGTGCTGTGGGTGAAGGCCGACGATCCCTACAAGTCGCCCAAGGACTACATCGCGGCGGCGAAGGCGGCGGGCCCGGGCAAGTTCCGCATGGCCGGCACCGGCGCCAAGCAGGAGGACCAGATCATCACGGTGGCGCTCGAGGTGTCCACGGGCGCGAAGTTCACCTACATCCCGTTCAAGGGCGGCGGCGCGGTGGCCACGCAGCTCGTCGGCGGCCACGTCAACTCGACGGTCAACAACCCCATCGAGGCGGTGGCACACTGGCGCGGTGGCAAGCTGAAACCCCTGTGCGTGTTCGAGCTGAACCGCTTGCCGTACAAGGCCAAGGTCACCAGTACCATGTCCTGGGCCGACATTCCGACCTGCAAGGAGACGGGGCTCGACATCGACTACCTGATGCTGCGCGGCATCTTCATGCCCGCGGGCGTCTCCAAGGAGCACGTCGACTACTACCTCGGGCTGTTCGCCAAGGTGTTCGCGACGCAGGAATGGAAGGACCTGATGGAGCGCGGCGCCTTCAACCAGACCAAGCTGAAGGGCCAGGAGTACGCGGCCTGGGTGGCGAAGGAAGAGGCGCGCCACGTCTCGCTCATGAAGTCCGCGGGTTTCATCGCCAAGTAACGCGGTACCGCGCAAACGGGCCCGGCACGTGCCGGGCCTTTTTTTGACCTGAAGGGAAGGGCATGCCCCAGCAATCGGCAGAGCGTGCGGCATTCAGCCAGCGAACTGCGGAGATCGGCATCGCGCTGGTTTTCCTGCTGTTCGCTGCGCTGGTGATCTTCGACAGCGTCCGCCAGGGCGCGCGCTGGCTCGAAGAGGGCCCGCAATCGGGCTATTTCCCTTTCTATCTGGGCGTCATCATCGCGCTCGCGTCGACGGTGACCCTGGTGCGGGCGCTGATGATGCCCGCCGCCCGGAACAAGGCGTTCGTGCAGGTGGGGCAGTTGAAGCTCGTGCTGAGCGTGCTGGTCCCCTCCGCGGTGTACGTCGCGCTGGTCGGCTGGATCGGCATCTACGTGTCCGCGGTCCTGTTCGTCGCGGTGTTCATGCGCTGGCTGGGCAAGTACCCCTGGTGGAAGGTGGCCGCGGTGTCGGTCGGCCACAGCGTGGTGCTGTTCTGCATCTTCGAGATCTGGTTCCTCGTGCCGCTGCCCAAGGGGCCGCTCGAGCGCCTGCTGGGATTGGGCTAGCGCCGTGGACGAGATCCAGTCGTTGATGCACGGCTTTTCCGTCGTGCTGACGCCGACGAACCTGGCGCTGATGTTCACCGGCGTGGTCCTCGGGGTGGTCATCGGCGTGCTGCCGGGGCTCGGCGGCGCCAACGGCGTCGCCATCCTGCTGCCGCTTACCTTCAGCATGGCGCAGACGCCGGAAGGGCAGACCTCCGCGATCATCCTGCTCTCGTGCATCTACTGGGGCGCCTTGTTCGGCGGCGCGATCACTTCCATCCTGTTCAACATTCCCGGCGAGCCCTGGTCGGTGGCCACCACCTTCGACGGCTATCCGCTGGCGCAAAAGGGACAGGCCGGCACTGCGCTCACCGCCGCCTTCACGTCGTCCTTCGTCGGCGCCCTGGTCGCAGTGATCCTGATCACCTTCATCGCGCCGGTGATCGCGAACTTTGCGCTGGCCTTCGGCCCACCCGAGTTCTTCTCGGTCTACCTGCTCACGTTCTGCGCGTTCGTCGGCATGAGCAAGGAGCCGCCGTACAAGACCATCGCCGCGATGATGACGGGTTTTGCGCTGGCGGCCGTCGGCACCGATCCGGTCACCGGGACGCTGCGGCTCACCTACGGCTTCACGCACCTGCTCACGGGCTTCGACTTCCTGGTGGCGGTGATCGGCCTGTTCGGCATCGGCGAGATTCTCCTCACGCTGGAGGAAGGGCTGGAATTCAGGGGTACGCGCGCCAAGCTCAACATGCGCGTGGTGATCGAGACGTGGAAGGAACTGCCGCGCTACTGGCTCACGTCGATCCGCTCCTCCGTCGTGGGCTGCTTCATGGGCATCGTGCCGGGCGGCGCGACGCCGGCCTCGTTCATGGCCTACGGCGTGGCGCGGCGCTTCTCCAAGGACGGCGACAAGTTCGGCACCGGTCAGGTGGAAGGCATCGTGGCGCCCGAGACCGCGGCGCACGCCGCCGGCACCTCCGCGCTTCTGCCGATGCTGACGCTCGGCGTGCCGGGCTCGCCGACCGCGGCGGTGCTGCTGGGCGGATTGCTGATCTGGGGCCTGCAGCCGGGGCCGCTGCTGTTCGTCGAGCAGAAGGATTTCGTCTGGGGCCTCATCGCCTCGATGTACCTCGGCAACATCGCCGGCCTGATCGTGGTGCTGACCTGCGTGCCCTTGTTCGCGGCGATCCTGCGCATCCCGTTCTCGGTGATCGCTCCCATCATCATCGTGATCTGCTCGATTGGCGGCTACACCGTCCACAACGGGCTGTTCGACGTGTGGATGGTGGTGGTGTTCGGCGTGCTCGGCTACTTCTTCAGGAAGCTGCAATACCCGCTCGCGCCGCTGGTCCTCGCCATCGTGTTGGGGGACAACGCGGAAGCCTCGTTCCGTCAGGCGATGCTGTTCTCGCAGGGGAACATGGCGATCTTCTTCGAGACGCCACTGGTGGCCTCGATCACTGCGCTGGCCTTTTTCCTGCTCTTCTGGCCGCTGATCTCGCTCGGCATCCGCAAGCTGCGCGGCGGCTAGGGCGCCCCGCGCGACTCCAGCATCCTCAGGTAGGCCGCCTCAAGGTGGCGGCGGAACCGATCCGTATCGAACAGGGGCGCCGTCATGCGGTTGGCCGCAAGGCGTGCGCGCAGCGCCGACAGGCGCTCAGGATTCGCGGCGAGCTGCAGCGCGAGCGCCTCGTACTCGGCGAGCGAATGCGTCACGAGTTCGGGCAGCCCGATGGCGTGGAGCAGGCTTGCCGCCACGCGTCCCGCAAAAGTGTTGCCCGTGCAGGTGAGCAACGGCAGTCCCGCCCAGAGCGCGTCGCTCGCGCCCGTATGCGCATTGCACGGCAGGGTGTCGAGGAACAGATCCGCCAGCCGGTGGCGCGCAAGGTGCTCCGCATGCGGCACGCGCGGCGCGAACACGAGCCGCTGCGGCTCTACGCCGCGCGCCTCGGCCTCGCGCTGCAGGTTGCAGCGGGCCTCGGTGTTGTCTTCGAGCACCCACAGCACGCTGGCGGGCACCTGGCGCAAAAGCCGCATCCATGCGTCGAACACCTGCGGCGTGATCTTGTAGTTGTTGTTGAAGCTGCAAAAGACGAAGCCCTGGGTGGGCAGGCCTGCCGCGGCGCGCGAGGGCGTCCGGTCCGCGATGGCGCGGCCGGCGTCGTTGGCCTGGTAGCACTCGGGGAGGTAGACGACCTTCTCCGACCACGCGGCTTGCTCGAATTCGGGCAACACATGACGGTCGGCGAGCACGTAGTCGATGAAGTCCGTGCCGGTCGTGCCCGGGAAGCCGAGGTAGCTCACCTGAACGGGCGCCGGCCGATGCGCAAGGATGCCCGGGCGCGCGTCGGTCGTATGGCCCTTGAGGTCGACGGCGACGTCGATCTCCAGATCGCGCAGCACGCGGGCCGCGGCTGCGTCGGTGAGCGTGCGCACGTCGACGAACCGCTCGAAGGCTTGCGCCAGCCGCCTGCGCATCGGGCTGGCATCGTCGGGCCCGTAGGACAGGGCGATGGTCTCGAAGCGCGAGCGGTCGTGGCGCTCGATAAGTCCCGCCATCAGATAGGCCGTCGCATGTTCGCAAAAGTCCGCCGATAGGTAGGCGACCCGGATCCGGTCGTGCCGGTAGCGCTCGCCATGCCACAGGGGCGCGGGGCGAGCGCCCAGGGACCTGGCCACGTGCAATTCGGCGCAGCGCCGCTGTTCCGCGGGGTCTTCGCAGACCGCGACGAACTCGAACGGCATTGCAGGCACGCCGTCGCGGCGCACCTGCTCGCGCAGGCTGGCGATGCGCTCGGCAGTGCCCTCCCAGCGGCATTGCGCGATCCGGTTCCAAACGAGATGACCGAGCGCGTAGGGCATGCGCGGCGCGATATCGAGCGCAAGCTGGAGGCTGTCGGCGGCTTGCGCGTGCTGCTTGAGCCGCTGGTAGGCCAGCCCCAGGTTGAAATGCGCATCGGCCAGGCCCGGGCTTGCGCGGACCGCGGCCTGCAGGTACGGGAGGGCCTCGTTGACGCGGCCCAGGTCGGCCAGAAGGCTCCCGGCATTGCTGTTTGCCTCGGGCGACGCGGGATCGAGTTGGATTGCCTCGAGGAACGTCGCCAGCGCCTGCTCGCGACGCGAAAGGCGGATCAGGGCGACCCCGAGCGCATTGCGCGCATTGATCAGTTGCGGGTACAGCCGGACCTCGCGCTCCAGTTCCCGCACGGCCGCCTCGAAGTCGCCCAGCGCGAGGTGGCAGTACCCCAGGCGGTGTCCGGAGCCCTTGCGGGGTGCGGCCCGATGGGCCTCGTCCAGCGGCGCCAGCGCTTCCTGGAAACGCTCCTGGTAGAGCAGGCTCGCGCCCAGCAGGTGCAGCGCCTGCGATTCGAGCGGATCCTTTTCGAGCAGCCGCCTCGCAATGCGTTCGGCGCCGGGCAGATCGTTCCCGTCGAGGGCCGACCAGCCGGCCTCGAGCTGCCGCGCGTCGGGATCCGCCTGCGCCATCGCGCGCCTAAGGTTTCTTGCCCAGGCGCTGCTTCAGGCGCGACAGCGTTTCCGGGGTGAGATTGAGGTAGGCGGCAAGCTCCTTTTTCGGGATGCGCCCGGCAAGCTCCGGGTGCTTTCTCTGGAAGCGCGCCAGGCGCCCGGGGGCGTCCAGCAGGTGCAGGGTGATGGTGTGCGCCATCACCTCGCTCATCAGCTTCATCACCTCGTGCTCGAAGCGCAGCTTGAGGTCCGCGTGGCGCTCGAGGAACTCCACCCACTGCGGCATCGGCAATTCGGCGGTGCGTACCTTGGTGACGGCCACGATGGAGTAGGGCACCGGGGTGCGCATGCGCCAGGCGGCGTAGGAGGTGTCCATTTCGGTCTCGGCCGCGAAGCGCAGGATCATCTCGCGTCCCTCGGGGTTCGACACCACGCGCTTGAGCATCCCTTCGAGGATGAAGAACTGCTCCATCTCCTCGTCGCCCTGGCGCACCAGCGGCTCGGCCTTGCGGTAGTCCGCAACCATCAGCTGGGGCTCCAGCTCGCCCCATTGCGCGGCGCTCATGCCCTGCAGCAGCTGGTTCTGGCGCAGCTGCAGGCGGATGCTGTTGCGCTGGGGATGGCTCTGGAACGCGGTCATCGGAGCCGGGATTTTAGACCCTTGACCTGAGTCAAGGCCCCGCGCGAGGGGCGCTTCTTACCATACCGCTCCCCTTGAGGAGGCCATCATGGGCACCGTCGAACCGCAAATCGCCAACGATGCACGAACGCAAGTGACTGACGGCTTCCAACTGGTCATCGATGCCCTCAAGCTGAACGGCATCGACACGATCTACGGGCTGCCCGGGATCCCGATCACCGACCTCACGCGCCGCGCGCAGGCCGACGGCCTGCGCGTGCTGGCGTTTCGCCATGAGCAAAATGCCGGCTACGCGGCCTCGATCGCCGGATTCCTCACGCAACAGCCCGGCATCTGTCTCACGGTGTCGGCGCCGGGCTTCCTGAACGGCCTCAACGCGCTCGCGCATGCCACCACCAACTGCTTCCCGATGATCCTCATCAGCGGCTCGAGCGAGCGCGAGGTCGTCGACCTGCAGCAGGGCGACTACGAGGAAATGGACCAACTGGCGATCGCCAAGCCGCTCGCCAAGGCCGCCTACCGTGTGCTGCACGCCGCGGACATCGGCGTGGGCATCGCGCGCGCCATCCGCGCCGCCGTCTCCGGGCGCCCGGGCGGCGTGTACCTCGACCTGCCGGCGAAGCTGTTCGCGCAGAGCATCGACGCCGAAGCGGGCCGCCGTTCGCTAATCAAGGTCGTCGATCCGGCGCCGAGGCAGATTCCCGCGCCGGAGGCCGTGAAGCGCGCGCTTGAGCTGCTGCAGGGCGCGAAAAAGCCGCTCATCATCCTCGGCAAGGGCGCCGCCTACGCGCAAGCCGACGCCGACATCCGCGCCCTCGTGGAGAAGACGGGCATTCCGTACCTGCCCATGTCCATGGCGAAAGGCCTGCTGCCCGATACGCACGAGCAGTGCGCCTCCGCCGCCCGCTCCTACGTGCTGCCGGGAGCCGACGTGGTGATGCTGATCGGTGCGCGCCTCAACTGGCTGCTGTCGCACGGCAAGGGCAAGACCTGGGGCGGCAAAGGCCACAAGGACTGGGGCGGGCAGAAGTTCATCCAGCTCGACATCTCGCCGCAGGAGGCCGACAGCAACGTGCGCATCGACGCGCCGGTGATCGGCGACATCGGCTCCTGCGTGTCGGCGTTGCTCGCGGGCCTGGGCAGCTGGCCCAAGCCGCCCGCCGACTGGCTGAACGCGATCCACGAGAAGAAATCCGGCAACGTCGCCAAGCTGGCCGAGACGCTGGCGAACAACCCCTCGCCGATGAACTTCCACAGCGCGCTCGCCGTGGTGCGCGACATCGTCAAGGCGAACCCGGAGGCGATGTTCGTCAACGAGGGCGCCAACGCGCTCGACTTCACGCGCAGCATCGTCGACATGTACCGGCCCAGGAAGCGCATCGACGTCGGCACCTGGGGCATCATGGGCGTCGGCATGGGCTACTGCGTGGCCGCCGCGGTGGTCACGAAGCAGCCGGTGATCGCCATCGAAGGCGACAGCGCCTTCGGCTTCTCCGGCATGGAGGTGGAGACGATCTGCCGCTACCACCTGCCGGTGTGCGTCGTGATCCTCAACAACAATGGCGTGTACAAGGGCACCGACGTGAATCCGCGCGGCGGCGACGTCGCGCCCACCGTATTCGTCAAGGATGCGCGCTACGAAAAGCTGATGGAAGCCTTCGGCGGCGTGGGCGTCTACGCGACTACGCCGGCCGAGCTTCGCAAAGGCATGGAAGACGCCATCCGCTCGGGCAAGCCAACGCTCATCAATGCGGTGATCGACGAGACCGCCGGCACCGAGAGCGGCCGCATCACCAGCCTCAACCCGAGCGCCAAGAAGAAATAGGAATCTGGAGATCGCAACATGGAAGCACTCAAGGGAGTCCGCATCCTCGACATGTCGCACGTGCAGGCGGGGCCGACCTGCTCGCAGCTGCTTGCCTGGATGGGCGCCGACGTGATCAAGTTCGAGAACCCGGCGGGCGACGCCACGCGCGGCCAGTTGCGCGACGTGCCCAACGCCGATTCGCTGTATTTCACGATGCTCAACTGCAACAAGCGCTCGATCACCGTAAACATGAAGAGCGCCGAGGGCAAGCAGGTGTTCGTCGACCTGCTGCAGAAGTGCGACATCCTGATGGAGAACTTCGGCCCCGGCGTGCTCGATCGCTTCGGCTTCACCTGGGAGAAGATCCACCAGATCAACCCGAAGATCGTGATGGGCTCGATCAAGGGCTTCGGCTCCAGCGGGCCGTACTCGGACTTCAAGGCCTACGAGAACGTGGCGCAGGCGATGGGCGGCGCGATGAGCACCACCGGCGTGCCGGAGGGCCCGCCGTTCGTCACCGGCGCGCAGATCGGCGATTCGGGCACCGGACTGCACCTCGCGATCGGCCTGCTCGCGGCGCTGCGCCAGGCGGAGAAGACCGGGCAAGGGCAGTACGTCGAAGTGGCGATGATGGACGGCGTCATGAATCTGTGCCGCGTGAAGTTCCGCGACCACCAGCGTCTCACGCGCGGCGGCCTGTCGGAGTTCTCGGTGCCCACGCACCAGGGCATGGGCGCGGTGCCACGCGCGGGCAACGATTCCGGCGGTGGCCAGCTCGGCAATGCCATCCGCTGCAAGCCGGGCGGCCCGAACGACTTTCTCTACATCGTGGTGCAGGAGGCGGTGTGGGACGGGCTCGCCAAGCGCATCGGACCGGAAGTCGGCGTGCCCGGCCTGGCGACCGATCCCAAGTTCACCAAGATCGCCGACCGGCGCAAGAACCAGGCCGAGATGTGGGAGCTGATCGGCGAGTTCGCGCTGAAGCACACCAAGCGCGAGCTGATGGCGATCCTCAATCCCCTGGATGTGCCCTGCGGCCCGATCATGAGCACCGAGGACCTCGCCAACGACGAGCACGTGCGCGGGCGCGACATGTGGGTCGAGCTCGACCATCCGCAACGCGGCAAGTGGTACAACGTCGGCATGCCGATCAAGCTGTCGGCCTCTCCCGCGGTGATCAAGCGCTCGCCGACCCTCGGCGAGCACACCGACGAGGTGCTGAAGCAGGTGCTGAGCTACGATGAGGCGAGGATCAATTCCCTGAAGAGCGCCGGCGCTTTCTCGGCGCCGCCGAAGAAGGCAGCCTGATGAAAGTCGCCATCGTCGGGCAGCAGGATTTCGGCAAGGCCGTGCTCGAGGCCTGCCTCGCGCGCGGCGATCAGGTCGCCGCCGTGTTCTGCGCGCCGGAAAAAGAGGGTGCGCGCCCCGATGCGCTGCGCGCGGCAGCGCAGGAGAAGGGCCTGAAGCTGCACCAGTTCAAGTCGCTGAAGGCGCCCGAGGCGGCGCAGGCGATGCAAGCGGCCGGCGCCGACATCGGCATCATGGCCTTCGTGCTGCAGTTCGCGCCGCAGGCGTTCGTCAGCATCCCGAAGCACGGCACCATCCAGTACCACCCGTCGCTGCTGCCGAAGTACCGCGGTCCCTCGTCGATCAACTGGCCGATCGTGCGTGGCGAGAAGGAAACCGGACTGAGCATCTTTCGCCCGACCGACGGACTGGACGAGGGGGCGGTGATCCTGCAGAAGAAGACCCCGATCGGCGACAACGACACGCTCGGCAGCGTCTATTTCGACCGATTGTTCCCGATGGGTGTGCAGGCGATGCTGGCGGCTGCCGACCTGGTGGTCGCCGGCAAGCACCAGGAAACGGTGCAGGACGAGTCGCACGCGTCCTACGAGGGCTGGTTCCGCGAGGCCGAGGCGCGCATCCACTGGCACAATCACGTGGACGCGATCCACGACCTGATCCGGGGCGCAGATCCCGCCCCCGGCGCCTGGACCACGCTGGGCGGCCAGAAGCTCCAGCTCTACGATTCGCGCAAGGAGCGGGCGCGGACCTTCGGCGCGGTGCGCGGCAAGATCGGCGAAATTCTCGGCGTGGAACAAGGCCGGCTGGTGGTCGCGGCGCAGGGCGGGCGCATCCTTGCCGGCAAGGTGAAGCTCGGAGACGGCAAGAAGGTCGCGGCCGCCGAGGCCGGCATCCAAGCAGGCCAGATTCTCGGCACCTGATCCGTAAATATTTGACGCAGCTTAGTTTTGACTGCAAAAATGCGGTCCAGACGGCTGTTTCAAGAAGGGTTGTCGGGGGCTGGGCCGCCTCGATCGACAACAGTGGATCGGGGAGGGCCCAAGCATGAGAGCGGCGTTCTGGAAGACCGATTGGTTCCTCGGCCTCGCGGTCGTGGTCGCCATGCTGTTTGCGGGCGGCGGCGACCTGCTGCAAAGCCTGGAGCGCAAGGCCTACGACATCGGCGTACAGAGTTCGTCGCGCGCGCCGTCCGACCGCATCGCGGTCATCGCCATCGACGACACCTCGATCGCCAACATCGGCCGCTGGCCGTGGTCGCGCGAAGTGCACGCGCACATGACCGACCTGCTCGCGGGTGCCAAGGCAAAGGTCATCGCCAATACCCTGTTTTTGTTCGAGCCGCAGATCGACCCGGGCTACCAGTACGTCACCAAGCTTCTTGCGCTCGCTGCTCGCGCCGATCCTGCGGCGCCGCCGTCGCCGGTGCAGGCAGAAATGCTGGCCTTGTTGCAGCAGGCGGAGTCCGCGCTCAACACCGACCGTCGCCTCGCCGAGAGCTATGCGCAGGCCGGCAGCGTGCTGCTGCCGATGCTGTTCACCATCGACATCCCGCGCGGCAAGCCGGACCGCGCGCTGCCCGAGTTCGTCGCCCGCAATGCCATACCCGCACCCGAGGCCGAGCTGGGGGCGCTGCCCGCCTCGGAGGTGTACTTCCCGCTGGAGAGTCTCGGCCGCGCGGCGGCGGCGCTTGGCCACCTGAATGCCAACCTGGATGTGGATGGCGGTATTCGCACCGAGCCGCTGGTGCTGCGCTACTTCGAGCAGCATTTCCCCTCGCTGTCGCTGATGATCGCGGCTCGCAGCCTGAATCTCGCGCCGGCCGACATCCGCATCCGGGCGCTCGAGGGCGTGTCGCTGGGGCGACTGAACATCGGCACGGACCCCGCGCTGCAGATGTACACCTACTTCTACAAGGACCGCGACGGCCGACCGGCCTTCCAGGCGGATTCGTTCTACGACGTGATCACCGGCAAGATCCCGGCGACCAAGTACGCCGACAAGATCGTGCTGATCGGCGCGACCGCGGCGGGCGTCGGCTCCACGTCGGTGACGCCCGTGTCTCCCGCGATGGCGCCGGTGCTGACGCTCGCGCATTCGGTGTCTTCGATCCTGCAGGAGCATTTCTTCGTCGCGCCGACCTGGGCGTACATGGCGGAAAAGGGCGTGTTCCTGCTGGTCGCGCTGTACCTCATCCTCCTGCTGCCGCGCCTGAAGGCGGCGCCCGCGGCGCTGGTGACGGTCTTCATGCTGGCGCTGCTGTTCGGTGTGCATTTCGTCCTCATGACGACGCAAAACACCTGGATGCAGCTGATGGTGCCGGCCACGCTGCTGCTGGTGGGCCACGTCGCGCTGGTGACCAAGCGCTTCATCGTCACCGAGGCGGCCAAGGTCAAGTCGGACGAGTCCTCCGCGGAGTCCAACCGCATGCTCGGCATCGCCTACCAGGCGCAGGGCCAGCTCGATCTGGCCTGGGACAAGTTCCGCCAGGTGCCGATGTCCGCCGCGGTGATGGACAACCTGTACAACCTCGCGCTCGATTTCGAGAGGAAGCGCCAGTTCAACAAGGCCGAGTCCGTGTTTCGCCAGATGCACGAGTTCAATCCCAAGTTCAAGGACCTCGAGCACAAGCTCTCGCGCGCCAAGCAACTGTCGGAGACCGTGATCCTGGGCGGCGGCTCGAGCCATCCGGGCGGCTCGCTCAATCTCGCCGCCGGCGAGAAGCCGAAGTTCGGCCGCTTCGAGGTGCAAAAGGAGCTGGGCAAGGGCGCCATGGGCGTGGTCTACCTTGGCAAGGACCCCAAGATCGGCCGCGCGGTGGCGATCAAGACGATGGCGCTGTCGCAGGAGTTCGAGGCCGAGGAGCTTGCCGAGGTGAAGGAGCGGTTCTTCCGCGAGGCCGAGACCGCGGGACGCCTGTCGCATCCGAACATCGTCACCATCTACGACACCGGCGAGGAGCACGACTTCTGCTACATCGCCATGGAGCTGCTCAAGGGGGGCGACCTCGCGCCCTTCGTCAAGGCGAACAATCTCCTGCCCGTGGAACGGGCGTTGTCGGTCGTGGCGCGCGCCGCCGATGCGCTGGGCTACGCGCACAAGCAGAACGTGGTGCACCGGGACATCAAGCCCGCGAACATGATGTACCACGCCGAGACCGATACCCTGAAGCTGACCGACTTCGGCATTGCGCGCCTCACCGACTCGTCCAAGACCAAGACCGGCATGGTGCTCGGCACGCCGTCGTACATGTCGCCCGAGCAGCTGGCGGGCAAGAAGATCGAGGGGCGCTCGGACCTGTTCTCCCTCGCCGTGAGCCTGTACCAGCTGCTGTGCGGCAAATTGCCTTTCCAGGGCGAGTCGATGGCGCAACTCATGTTCAGGATCGCCAACGAGCCGCCCGCTGACATCCTGTCGGTCAATCCGAACGTGCCGCCGGCGCTGGTGGCGTTCCTCGACAAGGCGCTTGCCAAGAATCCCGACGAGCGTTTCCAGAGCGGCGAAGCGTTCGCTGCGGCGCTGCGCGCCGCGGCCGCAGGGGGTGGGCCGGCGCCGGGCGCGCCCGCCGCCCCGGCTGCGCCCGCCGCGACCAGTCGCGTGAAGAGCGTGGACATCGAGCTCTGAGCGCATGGACCTGAGCCAGTACCTCGAATTCGCGTCCTGTACCGATCCGGGCATGGTGCGATCGCACAACGAGGACGCCGTTGCCGCGGACCCGGCAACCGGCCTGGCGGTGCTGGCCGACGGCATGGGCGGCTACAACGCCGGGGAAGTGGCGAGCGGCATGGCCACCACCGTGATCACCACGGAGATGCAGCAGCTGTTTGCGAAGGTGAAGCCTTACGAGCTCGATCCGGAAACGAACAAGGTCATCGCGCCGCAGTTGGTGCGCGAGCAGGTGATGAAGGCGAATGCGTCGATCTACCACGCGGCGCAGAGCCAGCCGCAGTACGCGGGCATGGGCACGACGCTGGTGGTGTGCCTGTTCTACGACAACAAGGCGCTGGTGGCGCATCTCGGGGATTCGCGCCTGTACCGCATGCGCGAAGGCACGCTCAAGCAGGTCACGCGCGATCATTCGCTGCTGCAGGAGCAGATCGACTCGGGCCTGATCTCGGCCGAGCAAGCCAAGCACGCGCAGCACAAGAACCTCGTGACGAAGGCGCTCGGCATCGATCCCACGGTGGAGCCCGAGATCCGGGAGTACGAGACCCGGCCCGGCGACATCTACCTTCTGTGCTCGGACGGCCTGTGCGACATGGTCGAGGACGGCGACATCAGCATGACCCTGGAGGCGCTCGGCGCCAACCTGAATCTCGCTGCGCAGCAGCTGGTGCAGATGGCCAACGACAACGGCGGCAAAGACAACGTTTCGGTTATACTCGTGCGCGTCCTGCGGGAGTACCCCGCCGCCCGAGGCGTAATGGGGAAGTTTCTGGGATGGCTAAAATAGGCTCCAGGGATCGGCTATGGCGAAACTGATACTCAGCATGGACGGGCTGGTGCTCAAGGAAATCCCCTTGGCCAAAGAGCGCACCACCATCGGACGCAAGCCCCACAACGACATCCAGATCGACAACCTCGCGGTGAGCGGCGAGCACGCCGTCATTGTCACCATCCTGAACGACTGTTTCCTGGAGGACCTGGGCAGCACCAACGGCACCTTGGTCAACGGCAACCCGGTCAAGAAGCACTTCCTGCAGAGCAACGATGTCGTCGAGCTCGGCAAGTACCGCCTGAAGTTCGTCGCCGACGCGCCGGTGGCGGCAGCCACGGCGGAGAAGGCCGATTTCGAGAAGACCATGGTGCTGCGCCCGTCAGCGATGAAGGCCGCCGCGGAGCAGGCCCGGGCAATGGGCGCCGCCGGCGCGGAAGCCGCGCGCGCGGCAGCTGCGCAGCAGGTGGCGGCCAGCGCGTCCGCCGCAGGCATGGCCGAGAGGCCCGCGCCCGCGAACGCCCCGACGCCTGCACCTGCACCTGCACCTGCACCTGCACCTGCATCCGCACCTGCGCCGGCCGCGCCGACGGCAGCACCCGCGCAGCCGGTGAAGAGTCCTCACCCGCTTGGCGCCATCCAGATCCTTTCGGGCGGCAATGCGGGCAAGGAGCTGGAACTGGCCAAGCCGCTCACCACGCTGGGCAAGCCGGGCGTGCAGGTCGCGGTGCTCACGCGCCGCCCGCAGGGCTACTTCATCACGCACGTCGAGGGCGCCAATGCGCCGATGGTGAACGGCCAGGCCATCGGCACTGCGCCGCATGCGCTCAAGGATCACGACGTGGTCGAGCTGGCGGGCGTCAAGATGGAGTTCTTCCTGAAAGGATGAGCGCAGGCGCGGACCCGCGCCCCGCACGCGGCCCCGCCTGCCCGACGGAGCCCGCATGAGACAGCACGTCGTCCGCATCGCCCTTGGGCTGGTCATCGCGCTGTTCTTCATCGGCCATGCGGCACGCTACTACGAGGTGCCGTTCATCACGCAGCTGGACAACATCATCTACGATGCGCGCCTGCAGGTGACCATGCCGCGCGGCGTGGACGAGCGCATCGTGATCCTCGACATCGACGAGAAGAGCCTGCAGGAAGTGGCGCGCTGGCCCTGGCCCCGCGACGTGATGGCGGGCCTGGTGGACACGCTGTTCGGCAAGTACGAGACCGCGATCGTCGCCTTCGACGTGGTGTTCGCCGAAGCCGACTATTCGTCCGGCATCCGGGCGCTCGAGCAGCTCGCGCAGGGGCGGCTGAAGGACGTGCCGGCATTCCAGCAGGTGTATCGCGACCTGCTCCCCACGCTGGACAACGACGGGTTGTTCGCGCAGGCGATCAAGGGCAAGCCGGTGGTGCTCGGCTACTACCTGAACAGCGACAAGGACGCCAAGCGCATCGCCGCCATCCCCGAACCGGTGCTGCCCAAGGGGACCTTCCAGGGACGCAACATTCCTTTTACCAGCTGGGTGGGCTACGGCGGCAACCTGCCGCAGTTCCTGCGCAACGCGGCCAGCGCGGGGCACTTCAATCCGATCACCGACCCTGACGGCGTCGTGCGCCGGGTGCCGATGATCGCGGAGCTCGACGGCGCCTACTACGAGGCGCTGTCGCTCGCCGTGGTGCGCACGATCCTGGGCTTTCCCAAGGTCGAGCCAGGCTACGCGCCCGACCGCTTCCTGCAGCGCGGCTACTCCGGACTCGAATGGCTGCAGGTGGGCCCGCTCGCCATCCCGGTGGACGAAACCGCGAGCGCGCTCATCCCCTACCGCGGGCGCAAGTACAGCTTCGCCTACGTCTCGCTGGCGGACGTGATCGCCGGGCGCGTGCCGTTGGAGCGCCTCAAGGGCAAGATCGCGCTGATCGGGACGACCGCGCCGGGCCTGCTCGACCTGCGCTCGACGCCGGTGGACAACGTCTACCCCGGGGTCGAGGTGCACGCCAACCTGATCGCGGGCATCCTCGACAAGAACATCAAGCTCAAGCCGCCCTACATGCTGGGCGCCGAAGTGGTGCTGCTGCTGGTGGGCGGCGTGGCGCTATCGCTGCTCATCCCGATGCTGGCGCCGCTCTGGGCCACGCTCGCGATGCTGGCCGGCATGGTCCTCGTCACCGGCCTGAATGTCGCGATCTGGACCGAAGCCGACATGGTGCTGCCGCTCGCAGCCTCGCTCCTGATGACGGCGGCGCTGTACACGGTCAACATGGCTTACGGCTACTTCGTCGAGGCGCGCTCCAAGCGCCAGTTCACGGAGCTGTTCGGCCAGTACGTGCCGCCCGAGCTGGTGGACGAGATGGCGCGCGATCCCCAGAAGTACAACATGGAGCCGCGCGCCGCGGAGCTGTCGATCCTGTTCTCGGACGTGCGCGGCTTCACCAGCATCTCGGAGGCCCTGAAGCCCGAGGAGCTGCGCGAGTACATCAACGAGTACCTCACCGCCATGAGCGGCATCATCCGCTCGAAGCACCGCGGCACGCTCGACAAGTACATCGGTGATGCGATCATGGCGTTCTGGGGCGCACCGGTCGACGATGCCCAGCACGCGCGCAATGCCGTGCTCGCGGCGCTCGACATGCAAAAGGATTGCCGCATCCTCAACGACAAGTTCGCCGCTCGGGGCTGGCCGACGATCAAGATCGGCGTCGGCGTGAACACGGGCAACGTGCGCGTGGGCGACATGGGCTCCCAGGTGCGGCGCGCCTACACGGTGATGGGCGACGCGGTGAACGTGGCCTCGCGTCTGGAAGGCCGCACCAAGTACTACGGCGTGGGCATCCTGGCGGGCGAGCCGACGCGAAACGCGGTCAAGGACGTGGTGTTCAAGGAGATCGACCGCATCAAGGTCAAGGGCAAGGACGAGGCCGTGGGCATCTACGAGCCGCTCGGCCTCGAGGGCGAAGTGGAACGATCGAAGCTCGACGAGATCAAACTGTGGCACCAGACGCTGCGCGCCTACCGCGCGCAGCAATGGGATCAGGTCGAGGTGAGCCTGTTGAACCTGCAGCGCATGAACCCGAAGTGCGAGTTGTATGTCCTGTATGCCGAGCGTGTCGCCCAGTTCCGCCGGGTACCGCCGCCCGCCGGGTGGGATGGTGTCACCTCGTTCGACGAGAAGTAGGGCAGGCGCATGAGGCTCAAGGTCCTGGGCTGCTCCGGCGGGATCGGCGGGCGTCACATGCGCACCACGTCTTTCCTGGTGGACGGCGATGTGCTGCTCGACGCGGGCACGGGCGTGGGCGACCTGTCGCTGGCGGAACTGTCCCTGGTGGACCACATTTTCGTCACCCACTCGCACCTGGACCACGTAGCCTCGATCGCCTTCATCGCCGACACGGTGGGCGGTATGCGCGCGCAGCCCATCCAGGTGCACGCAACGCGCGAGACCATCGCCATCCTGCGCAAGCACATCTTCAACTGGGAGATCTGGCCGGACTTCTCGCAGATCCCGTCGCCGGAGGCGCCGTTCATGCGTTACGCGGAGATTGAGCTCGGGCGTACGGTGTCCCTTGCGGGGCGCGCCTTCACGCCGCTGCCGGCGAACCACACGGTGCCGGCGGTCGGCTTCCAGCTGGATAGCGGCAGCGGCAGCCTCGTGTTCACCGGCGATACCGGGCCGAACGACGCCCTGTGGGAAATCGTGAATCGCATCGAGAACCTCAAGTACTTGATCATCGAGACCGCGTTCGCCAACAAGGAGCGCCACCTGGCGGAGCTCTCCCGGCACTTGTGCCCGTCCATGCTGGCCGAGGAGCTGGTCAAGTTCGAGCGCGACGCCGAGGTGTACGTCACGCACCTGAAGCCGGGCGAAACCGAACTCACCATGCAGGAGATCGAGGAGTCCTCGGGGAGGCTGCAGCCGCGCATGCTGCAGAACAACCAGGTTTTCGAATTTTGACCCGCCGCGCTCCGCAGGGATGTGAAAAACCGCCCAAGAATCAGGGCGCTGGCGGTTGAATGTTTGTGCACCCGGGGATAGCATAGGCTGCAAGGTCGATTTGAGAGGTCCACGATGAGCGCCGTTCTCAGCCACCACGCTGCGCCGCAGGCCGATGTCGGCGTGCGCCTCGCGTTCCAGAAGCAGCTGCAGGCGGTCACCAACAAGATCCACGCCACCAGCAATATCGACGAGATCATGCTGGAGGTGAGCGCGGACATCTGCGTGCTGTTCAACGCCGACCGGCTCACGATCTACTCGGTGGGTGAGGACAAGCAGGCCATCGTCTCCAAGGTCAAGACCGGCCTGAACTCGTTCAAGGACCTCAAGCTGCCCATTGCCGAGCATTCCATCGCCGGCTTCGTGGCGCTGTCCAGGAAGACCGTGAACATCAGGGATGTCTACGATGACTCGGAGCTGAAGTCGCTCAACCCGAACCTGCGCTTCCTGCAGGAAGTCGACAAGCGCACCGGCTATCGCACCAAGCAGATGTTGGTGGCGCCGATCATGGACGGCCAGAGCCAGGAGCTGATCGGCGTCATCCAGATCATCAACAACAAGGCCGGCGTGCCCTTCGGCCCGTTGACCGAGGACGGCGTGGGCGAGCTGTCGCAGACCCTGGCGATCGCCTTCCGCCAGCGGCAGAAGCCGCAGCTGGTCAAGACCAAGTACGACTACCTGATCTCCGATGCCGTGCTCTCCGCGGGCGAGTTCGAGCTGGCCTCGAGGCAGGCGCGCAAGAAGGCGGTGGACGTCGAGCAGGTGCTGGCCGAGGAGTTCCAGGTCAAGATCCCGGCGATCGGCGCGGCGCTGTCGAAGTTCTTCGGCGTGCCCTATGAGGCGTACAAGCAGGACCGCGTCAAGCCGATGGAGCTGCTGAAGAACCTGAAGCGCGAATACGTCGAGCAGAACCAGTGGCTGCCGATCGACGATACCAAGGATGGCCTGGTCGTGCTGTGCCTGGATCCGGAGCGCATCCGCAGCTCCCGCATCGCCTCGAACGTGTTCCCGAAGGCGAAGATCGTGTACCGCGTCACGACGCAAAAGGAGTTCAAGGAGACGATCAACCTGTTCTACGGCGCGGAAACGCTGGACAGCGGCGACATCGGCGACATGCTCTCCAGCCTGGACGAGGAATCCGAAACCGTCCTGGACGGCGCGGCGGCGGACGAGGCCTCGGCGGCGGCGGACAACGAACTGGTGAAGCTCGTCAACAAGGTGATCATCGACGCCTACAACCAGGGCGCGTCCGACATCCACATCGAGCCCTATCCGGGCAAGGTCAAGACCGAGATCCGTTTTCGCAAGGATGGCGACCTGGGGCCCTACATCGAGGTGCCGGCCAGCTACCGCTCGGCGATTGCGGCGCGCATCAAGATCATGTGCGACCTGGACATCTCGGAAAAGCGCCGGCCGCAGGACGGCAAGATCAAGTTCAAGAAGTTCGGCCCGCTCGACATCGAGCTGCGCGTGGCGACCATCCCCACCCAAGGCGGGGTGGAGGACATCGTCATGCGGATCCTGGCCGCCGGCGAGCCGATGTCCCTGGACAAGATGGGCTTCACCAAGCAGAACGAGGAAAAGCTGAAGGAGACGGTGAGCAAGCCCTACGGCCTGTTCTTCGTTTGCGGCCCCACCGGCTCGGGCAAAACGACGACGCTGCACTCGGTACTCAAGTTCCTGAACACGCCGGAGACCAAGATCTGGACGGCGGAGGACCCTGTCGAGATCACGCAAAAGGGCCTGCGGCAGGTGCAAGTGAACAAGAAGGCGGGGCTGGATTTCGCCGCGGTGATGAAATCGTTCCTGCGCGCCGACCCGGACATCATCATGGTCGGCGAGATGCGCGACAAGGAGACCACCTCGACCGGCATCGAGGCCTCGCTCACGGGCCACCTGGTGTTCGCCACGCTGCACACCAACTCCGCGCCGGAGTCGATCACGCGCCTCCTGGACATGGGCATGGACCCGTTCAACTTCTCCGATGCGCTGCTCGGCATCCTGGCCCAGCGCCTTGCCCGGCGCCTGTGCAGCTGCAAGCAGACCTACGCGCCGGAACCGGCGGAGCTGACGGCCTTCCTGCGCGAGTACTGCGACGAGCTGCAGAACACGCCGCGCTTCAAGGCGGACCCCAAGGCCTCCATGGAGGCGGTGTACAAGGACTGGGTGCGCCAGTACGGCAACGACAAGGGCCAGCTTACCTTTTACAAACCGGTGGGCTGCGACAAGTGCGGCGGCGGCGGCTTCAAGGGGCGCTGCGGCCTGCACGAGCTGCTCATCGCCTCCGACCGCATTAAGAAGGCGATCCAGGAGCACGCGCGCGTCGCCGAGACGCTGGCGATCTGCCTGGAGGAGGGTATGCGCACGCTCAAGCAGGACGGCATGGAGAAGTGCCTGATGGGCGTCACGCACATCAAGGAAGTGCGTTCCGTCTGCATCAAGTGACGCTGCCCCGAGCGGCGCGCGCATGAGTCGCACCCTCGATAGCACCCAGGCGCTGGGCTTCTCGGCCGAGGGGCGTGCCGCGTCCGACGACCTGGTGCAGCGCCTGGAGCAGCTCAACGCCATCGGCGCGTCGCTGTCCGCCGAGCGCGACATCGACCGGCTGCTGGAGGCGATCCTCACCGCCGCCAAGTCGATCACGCGCGCCGACGGCGGCACGCTGTACCGCCTGACCGAAGATGGGACGCTGCGCTTCGAGATCCTGCGCACCTCGAGCTTGAAGTACTACCTCGGCGGCACCAGCGGCAACGCGGTGCCCTTCTACCCGATCCATCTGGTGGGCAAGGACGGCAAGCCCAACCACAGCATGGTGGCGGCCTATGCCGCGCTTACCGGCAAGACGGTGAACATCGCCGATGCCTACACCGCCGACGGCTTCGACTTCACCGGCACCCGCAACTTCGACAAGAAGACCGGCTATCGCTCGAAGTCGTTCCTCACCGTCCCGATGGCGAACCACGATCGCGAGATCATCGGCGTGCTGCAGCTGATCAACGCGCAGGATCCGAAGACCGGCGAGATCGTCCCCTTTTCGCCCGCGGACCAGCGACTGGCGGAGTCGCTCGCCTCGCAGGCGGCCATCGCGCTCACCAACCGCATGCTCATCAACCAGCTCGAGCAGCTGTTCGAGTCCTTCATTGCGATGATCAACTCGGCGATCGACGAGAAATCGCCCTATACCGGCGCGCACTGCCAGCGCGTTCCGGCGCTCACCATGATGCTCGCGGAAGCCGTGAGCGATACCCGCGAGGGGCCGCTGAGCGACTTCCACATGAACGACAAGGACCGCTACGAGCTCAAGATCGCGGGCCTGCTGCACGATTGCGGCAAGGTCACCACGCCGGTGCACGTGGTGGACAAGGCCACCAAGCTGCAGGGCATCTACGACCGCATCCACCTCCTCGACACGCGCTTCGAGATCCTGAAGCGCGACGCCGAGATCGCGATGCTGAAAGACGGCACGCAGGACGCGCGCGCGCGCTTGCGCGAGCGGCTGCGCCAGCTCGAGGAGGATCGCATGTTCCTGCGCGCCGCCAACATCGGCGGCGAGCGCATGCGCGACGAGGACATCGAGCGCGTCAAGCGCATCGCCGGGTATCGCTGGACCGACACCTCGGGCCACGAAGCCCTGTTCCTCACCGACGACGAGTTGAAGAACCTCACCATCCGCGCGGGCACGCTCACCGCGGAGGAGCGGCAGGTCATCAACCATCACATCGTCGCAACCAACCGCATGCTCGAGGCGCTGCCCTGGCCGAAGCACCTGAAGAACGTGCCGGAGTACGCCGGCGGCCACCACGAGCGCATGGACGGCAAGGGGTATCCCAAGGGCCTGACCGGCGGGCAGATGTCGGTGCAGGCCCGCGTCATGGGTATCGCCGACATCTTCGAGGCCCTGACTGCGAAGGACCGGCCTTACAAGAAGGGCAAGACGCTGTCCGAGTCGCTGGAGATCCTCGGGCGCATGAGCTTGAACGGGCACATCGACCCCGAGCTGTTCGACGTCTTCGTGCGCCGCCGGATCTACCTGCACTACGCCGAGATGTTCCTCGACAAGGAGCAGATCGACGACGTGGACGCGGCCAGGATTCCCGGCTACACGCCCTGAGCGCGGTGCCGGAGCCCGCCGACGCCGACGCCTGGTTCGCCCTGGGCCGGGCCCACGGCCTGGCGCGGCGGCATGCCGAAGCGGAGGCCGCGTTCCGCAAGGCCGCGGCAATCCGCCCCGCCATGCGCGAAGCGCAGCTCAACCTGGCTTACGCGCTGATCCATCAGCGCAAATTCCGCGAGGCGATCCCCGTGTTGCTCGCGGCACGGAAGGCCGGCGACCGCAGCGTCAACGATACCCTGATGGTCAGCGTGCTGAGCGTCCTGCAGGACGAGCCGGCCGGCAATTCCGGGCCGTCGCTCGACCTGCGGCCGCTCGGCGCGGACCCGCTCGTGAGCGTGGTGATTCCCACGCGCGACCGCCCTGCGATGCTGCAGGACGCGCTCGCCTCGGTCGCCCGCCAGAGTTACCGGAACTGGGAAGCGATCGTGGTGAACGACGGCGGCGGCAAGCTCGACCTGCCGGCGGGCCTTGCCTCGAAGCTCACCGCCATCGATCTGGGCGCGCCGCAGGGCGTCGCGCACGCCCGCAACGTAGCGCTGCGCGCCGCGCGGGGCGCCGTCATTGCGCTTCTCGACGACGACGACCTGTTCTTGCCGCAGCATCTCGAGACGCTGGTCACGGGATTGCGCGGCAGCGGCGCCGCGTTCGCCTACACCCGCTCGATCGGGGTGGAGGAGCGGGTCGCCGGCGGCGTGCGCGAGGAACTGCGGCGCGGCATGCCCTATGAATACCGCTACTCCCGGGCGCTGCTCCTGGTGCGCAATCTGATTCCGACGGCGACCTGGGGCGCGCGCCGGGAATGCTTCGAACGCTGCGGCGGATTTGACGAGAGCCTCGCTTGCGCGGAGGACTGGGACATGCTGCTGCGCCTGTCGGCGGCGGTGCCGTTTCACCTCATCGCCGCGCTGACGGCGGAAATCCGCGTACGGCCGGCCGCGTCCGACAACGTCACCCGGCGCGTTCCGTTGCGGCCCACTTGCGAGCTCCTGTACCGCCGCTACCCCAGTGCGGGCCACGAGCTGATCGAGCTTGGCCGCAGGATTTACATGGATTCGGTAGGCTAGGCGGACGCGGCGCGTTGCAGGAAATCCTCGAGCGCATGGATCGGTGCGGCGTCCCGGTAGAGCACGTGCCGGCCGGACTCGATGCGCCGCCGGAGCTGCTCGCGGTATCCGGGGTCGCGCACCAGCCTGACGGCGAGACCGACGTAGTCCTCCTCGGTGGCGGCGATGAGTTCGCGCAGACCCAGGCGATCGAGCATGCCGCTCGCCAGCCGGCCGCGCAGGTACTGCCCCTCGCAGGTCACGATCGGCAAGCCACATTCCATCGCCTGTAGCGCGGTGTTGAAGCCCGAGAAGCCGAGTGTGTCGAGCATTACGTCAGCGCGCCGCATCAGGCCGTAGAACTCCGCTTTCGGTAGCCAGGGCAGAAAGCTCACATGGCGCTCGAACTCGAGGCCCTGCCGCGCGAACGCGCGCGCCAGCCTCTGCCGCAGCCGCTCCGAGAGCTCCGCAATCCCGCAGATGAAGAAGCAAAGCCTGCAGTCGCCGAGCCGGCGCACGATTTCCACGTAGAGGGCGTCATGCTCCGGCGCGTACTTGAATGGGGTGCCCGGGCAAAGGAGCAAAGGCTGGCCGGCGGGCAGCCCCCATCGTCCGGGGTCCACCGGCGCGATCTGGACCTCGTCGGGCTCCAGGCGGCAGCCCAGGTGAGGTAGCGCCACCAGGCGCTCGGAGTAGTTGGCTTGCGCGCCCTCGGCCTCCATGCCTTGGGCCGAGAGGTAGTAGTCGATCGTGGGTAGCCCGGTCGTTTCCGGGTGTCCCCAGCTCGCGGCCTGCGCCGGTGCCAGGCGCAGGCTGGCGAGCTTGACGGTCATGGGGTCCATGCCGACTTCCGGATAGATCAGCACGTCCGGTTGCGCGTCGAGGATCGCCTCGACCCACTGCCTGAGGTCCTTGGGGCCCTGTACGAATCGCGCTGCGCGCGACTCCGCGAACTGCGTCTGCGCGTCCCTAGCGCTCCCCAGGTGGAAACCGTGGAGCTCGAATCGCCGCCGATCGATGCCCTGAAACCAGCCCTTGACGAACGCGTCCCACACGGAGTGACGGCGGAAATACTGGGAGACGACGCCGATGCGCGGTGGACCGGGCCTGCGCGCGCCGCGCGCGCGCAGGCCGGCGCCTTCCTGCCAGGCTGCCATGAGGCGCGCGCACAACCGGCCATAGGCGCGCAGGAGCTCGACATTGTTCTCGGCTTGGTACGCCAGCCAGAAGGGCTGCTGCACGCCCACGACGAGATGGCCGGAGGCGCTGCGCCGCGCGTCGAACCATTGATCCAGCTGTGCGAACTCGTGCGCGAGCTCGGCGCGGCTGCGCGCCAGATCCGTGTCCGCATCGCGCATCACCGGGATACGGCACAGGGCGCGCGCCCAGCGCGCCGCCGCGCATTCCGGGTCGAGCGCCAGCGCCGCGTCGTAGGCTTCGCGCGCGCCCTCGGCCTCCCCCAGGTACACGAGCGCGTTCCCCAGGTTCACGTGCGCCTGCACATTGCCCGGCTCGCTGCCGATGGCCGCGCGGTAGAGGGCCGCGGCATCCTCGAATTTCTGCTCCGCGGCGCGCAGATTGCCGAGGCCGATCTGTGCTTCCGCGAGTTGTGGGTCGAGCGCCAGCGCGCGTTGCAGGTGCGCGAGGGCCTGGTCCCGCTGGCCTTGTTCCGCGAGGATGCTGGCTAGACGGCAATGCGACTCGGGATGGTCGGGCCGGATCTCGAGGGCGCGCCGATAGTGTTCGGCGGCTTCACCGGACTTCTCCAGGCGCGCCAGCGCATTGCCGAGCCAGAATCGCACGTCTGCGTTGGCCGGGTTTGCCACGGTCGCGCGCGAGAGCGCCGTGACGGCTTCGTCCCATTGCCGCAGCCGCAGGTGCAGCATGCCGAGGTTGCGTAGCGCGCCCTCGTAGCCCGGACGTATGGCGAGGGCCGACTCAAGCGCGGCAACCGCAGCCTGGGCATTGCCCTGCGCCTCGAGGACGCTGGCCAGCACCACGTACGCCTCCGGAAAGTCCGGCTTGCATGCCAGCGCGGCGCGCAGCATCGTTTCGGCATTCCCCAGGTCACCCCGAAGGTGGTGCGCCTTGCCGAGGTTGTAGCTGGCAAAGGGGTTGCCGGGTTCGGCCTTGCGTGCCGCTTCGTAGGAGGCCATTGCAGCACCGGCGTCGCCCAACGCCTCGAGCGCAATTCCGAGGTTGAGGTGCGCGGCCGCGTTGCCGCGGTCAGCCGCGATCGCGGCGCGATAGTGCCGGCATGCCTCTTCGATCCGGCCCTGCTCCTCCGCCCGTCGCCCGCGGGCGATATGCCCATCGGTGCCGCGCCAAGGGGCAAGCCATTTGCTCAGCCTGGAAAACACCGTGCGAATTCTCACATGGGAGGGGCATCGGATGATCGGACGTGAATGGTCCCAAGATGACCTTTCTGGGCACCCCGGACTGCCGTTTCCCGGGGTTTTGGTGAGGTTCTTGGCACTGCCTGGGGTGGCATGGGGCTTGCTTTCTACTGGCCAGCGGCTCTGCCGCGCCTTAACCTGAGGAGAATGGGATGAAACGCATGCAGCAAGGCTTTACGCTGATCGAACTGATGATTGTGGTCGCGATCATCGGCATCTTGGCCGCGGTGGCGCTCCCCGCGTACCAGGACTACACCATCCGGGCGAAGATGTCCGAGGTGATTCTGGCGCTGAGCGCGTGCCGCACCTCGATCACCGAGGTGTATCAGTCGGGCGGAACGGCGCCGGGCGCCAACAGCTGGGGTTGCGAGGGCGTCCTCTCGAAGTACGTCTCGGCATTGAACACCGACCCTGACGGCGTGGTCATCGCGACGGTGCAGAACATCAGCGCGAGCGTCAACAACAGCTGCGTGACCCTGATCCCGATGATCAACGCCACGCAAGCGGCGGACTCCACGCAAAACATGGGCGAAGGCCTCTACGGCTGGATCTGCGGTGGCACGGGCACGACCGTGGCGGCGAACTACCTGCCGGGTTCCTGCCGCGGCAACTAAGCGGGACCTTGTAGGAGAGAAAGGCGCCTTCGGGCGCCTTTTTCATTTCTGCGCGTTGCGGGGCTTGGCGAGTCGCTTGAGCTCGAAGGCGCCGCCGCCGTAATCGAGTTTCTCGGCTCGCCGGTACGCCGCCTTCGCCTCCTCGAGACGTTCCATTCCTTCCAGCGCGAGCCCGAGGCGGTGGTAGAGGAGGCCTTCCGCCGGCTTGAGCTCGATGGCTTGCAGCAGGTACTTCCGCGCAAGCTCGTATTGCTCCTGATGCAGGTGAATCGCGCCCCGCGCGTACACGCAGTGCACGGTCTTGGGGTAGAGCCTTGCGCAGCGCTCGGTAACGGCGATCGCCTTCTCGGGCTCGCCGGCGTAGAGGTACTCGCGCCCCAGGTGATACAGGGTGCGCGATCCCCAAGGCACGGGCCCGTCGGGCAGCTTGGCCGCAGCGTCCTCCCAGAGGCGCAGCGGGTGCGAGAACGTCACGAGGCGATCGTGCGCCGAGTAGGCGAGCCCCGCGCATGCAAGCGCTCCGGCGCCGAGCACCGCGGGACGCGGCAGCTTCGAGAGCGCGGCCACCACGAGGCATGCGATCCCGGGACCCCACAGATAGCTGCGGTACAGGACGTAAGGCTCCTGAAAGCGCACGGCGCTGAATTCGACGAAGTACAGCACCCAGACGTACAGCATGCCGAAGCCCGCCATCCCCAGCGGCCCGCGCCGCAGGAGCAGTACTGCGCCCATGACACCCCAGGCGCTGAACGCGGCAACCTTGGCCACGATCCATCCGGCCGTCCATCCAGCGGCGAAATCCACCCGGAGGTCGATGGACATGCCGCCGGGATCGGGCCAAAGCCACAGGCCAATGTACTTGAAGAACAGGCCCGCTTGGGTGACCGTGCTCAAGGCGAGCGACGGTTCCACGACCACGTCCCCCGAAGCCTCGACGATCTGCGCCGCGATCGCTCCGGCGCTTTCTTCGTAGGCGCCGCCGATGATGCCGAGGCTGCGCAGCGTGACGAAGATCGCAGCCGGCGCGCAGGCGGCCCAGTACAGGGCGACGTGACGCAAGGCCAGGGGGCGAGCGGCCCCCGCCAGGAGCGCGAGCAGCGCCACGGCGGCCGGGAGCAGCACGGCATGTTCCTTGGACAGCACCGCGAGCCAGAACAGCAACGCCGCCGAGAGCGCGTCGGCAGTGCTGCCGCGTCGCAGCCCGCGCAGGAACAGAATTGCGGACACTAGGCCAAACAGCGTAGCCATCACGATGCTGCGTTGGACCAGATACCCCGCGCCGTACACCGCGACCGGATGCAGCGCGAATGCGACGGCGCCGATCGCGGCGCGCAGGGGCGTGTCCGCCTGCGAGTGCGCAGGCAACGCGGCGCGCTGCAGTTCCAGCAGCAGGCGGTACAGTACCAGCGCAACACCGATATGCAGCACAAGACTGACGATGCGTTGCGCCTCGACCGATTTGCTCCAGAGCACTTCGGTCAGGGCCAGCGTGAAGTACGGCGGCAGCCGCAGGTCCAGGCCCAGCGGGTTCAAGGCGTAGTAGGCGAAGCGGTGGCCCGAAAAGAAGATCCGGTCGTCGAACACCAGGGGGTTGCCCAGGAACGGCAGGTACAGCGCCGCGGTCGCCGCCACGACGGCGAGCACGCCGGCCAGGTGCCATCGTGTGGCGCGGCTCATTCGAAGCGCAGCGCTTCCACCGGGTTGAGGCGCGCGGCCTTGCGCGCCGGGTAGAAGCCGAAGAACACGCCGATCGCGAACGCGAAGGCCACGGCCAGCGCCACCGCGTTGCCCGAAAGCTGGATCTGCCAGCCCGCAAACTGCGCCACGAGCAGGGCGCCGCCGACGCCGAGCAGCACACCGGCGAGGCCGCCGATCAGCGACAGCGTGACGGCTTCCACCAGGAACTGCCCGAGGATGTCCCGCGTGCGCGCGCCCACCGCCATGCGCAAGCCGATCTCGCGCGTGCGCTCAGTGACCGAGACAAGCATGATGTTCATGATACCGATACCGCCGACCACCAGCGATACGGAGGCGACCGCCGCGAGCAGAAGCGCGAGCACGCGGCTCGAGGCTTCCTGCGCTGCCATCACTTCGGCAAGGTTGCGCAGGGAGAAATCATCCTCGGCGCCCGGTTGCAGGCGGTGGCGCTGCCGCAGCAGCGCGCGCACCTGCGCCTCGGTGGCCTGGGTGTCGTAGCCGTCGGCGACCTTCACCCAGATCGTGCTCACGGCACGCTGCTTGGCGAGGTTGGCGGCGCCGAGGACGCGGCTGCGCGCCGTGGCGATAGGTATCAGGATGATGTCGTCCTGGTCGGAGCCCATCATGCTCTGGCCCTTGTTCTCGAGCACGCCGATCACCGTGAAGGGCACGCGTTTGATACGCACGACCTGCCCCACCGGATCGTCGCCGCCAAACAGCTCGCGCACCACCGTCTGTCCGACGATGCACACCTTACCGGCGCCCGACCTCTCTGCGGGTTCGAATATCCGCCCGGACGCCAGGCGCCATTCCCGCACCGCGAGGTACTCCGGCGTGGTGCCGTAGATCTGCGTCGACCAGTTGCCGTTGCCCCAGATGACCTGTGCGCCGCCGCGCAGGGCCGGCGCCGCCGTCGCCTCCTGGATCTCGCGGTTGATGGCAAGGGCGTCGTCCTCCGACAGCGTGTAGCTGGAACCCACCGCCAGGCGCACGCCGCCCTGCGTGCGTGCCCCCGACAGGATCAGCAGGAGGTTCGAGCCGAGCGCGCGGATCTGCTCCTCCACGCGCGCCTGGGCGCCTGCGCCCACGGCGACCATCACGATGACCGCGGCCACGCCGATGATGATGCCGAGCATGGTGAGGCCGCTGCGCAGCTTGTTCACGGCGAGCGCGCGCAGCGCGATCCTGAACAGGGCGCCCAGCTTCACGCCGGTGCCCCCTCCACGGCGAGCAGGCGCCGCGCATCGTCCGGCGACGCGTTGCGCTCGTCGGCCATCACCCGCCCGTCCAGAAAGCGCAGCACGCGCCGCGCGAAGCGCGCCACCGCGGGCTCGTGCGTCACCACCACCACGGTCATGCCCTGTGCGTTCAGTTCCTGGAACAGCGCCATGATCTCCAGGCTGGTGCGCGAATCGAGCGCGCCGGTCGGCTCGTCGGCGAGGATCAACGCTGGACGCGTGACCAAAGCGCGCGCGATCGCCACCCGCTGCTGCTGGCCGCCCGAGAGCTGCTGCGGCAGGTGATGGGCACGCTCCGCCAGACCCACGCGCGCCAGCATCTCGAGGGCGCGGCTGCGACGCTCCGCCGCCCCCGCGCCCGCGTAGACCAGCGGCAGCTCCACGTTCTCGAGGGCGCTGGTGCGCGCAAGCAGATTGAAACTCTGGAACACGAAGCCGATATGGCGGTTGCGGGCCGCGGCAAGCGCATCGCTGTCGAGTGCGGAGACGTCCTGGCCAGCGAGCACGTACTCGCCCGAGCTTGGCCGGTCCAGGCAGCCCACGACGTTCATGAAGGTGGACTTGCCCGAGCCGGACGGACCCATCACGGCCAAGCTGTCACCACGCGCGATATCCACGCTGACGCCGGCAAGCGCCCGGATCACGTTGTCGCCGACCCGGTAGTGCTTGGCCAGGTCCCGGGTGTGGATGAGTGCCTCGAGCATCAGAACAGGCGCATGCGCGGCAGGCCGGAATCGCGTTTTTCCGCGGCCGCCATGCCCACGATCACTTCCGTGCCCTCCGCTATCGGGTCCCCGAGGAGCTCGGTGCTGGCGCCATCGCTCAAGCCGAGGCGTACGTCGATCGACTTGGGCCGGCCTGCTTCCAGCAGCCACACGCGCCCGGCGGGAACGCCGGGCTTGGACGGCCGGGCTTGCCGGGTGAGCGGCGCGTCGGTCGCATCTGTCGGACGAAAGCGCAGCGCCGCATTGGGTACCTTGAGCGCGCTCTCGCGATGCTCGACCACGATGCGCACATTGGCGGTCATTCCGGGCAGCAGCGACAGGTCCGGGTTTCGCGCCGAGATCACCACCGTGTAGCTCACCACGTTCTGCACGTTCACCGGCGCCTTGCGGATCTGCACGATCTCGCCGGCGAAGCTGCGGCGCGGGAACGCATCGACGGTGAAGCTGACGGCCTGCGCAGCGCGCAAGCGCCCGACGTCCGCCTCGTCGATTGCCGCCTCGACCTGCATGTCGCGCAGGTCGCGTGCAATCGTGAATAACACCGGCGCCTGCAGGCTGGCGGCCACGGTCTGCCCGGCATCCACGTTGCGCAGGATTACCGTGCCGTCGACCGGCGCGCGGATGATCGTGCGCTCGAGGTCCACCTGGGCCTGGCGCAGCAGCGATTCGCGCTGCTTCACGGCGGCCAGGGCGCTGCGCACCTGCGCCTCGGCCACGCGCTGCTGCGCCGCGACCGCCTTCAACTGCTCGCGCGTCGCGTCGAGCACGGTGCGCGCCTTGTCGAGATCGGCCGGCGAGAGGTAGTTCTTCTCCACCAGCGACTTCTTGCGCTCGTAATCGCGCTCGGCATCCGCCAGGTTGATGCGCACGCGGGCCAGCTCGGCTTGCTGGGCAGCGAGGCTGGCGCCCGCCACCGCCACGGCGCTTTGCGCCGCATCGACGTCGGCGCGCGCCTGGTTCACGCGCAGCTCGAAGGTCGCAGGATCGATGCGCGCAATGATCTGGTTCTGCTTCACCGCCGAATTGAAGTCGGCGTATATCTCCTTGACCTGGCCGGAGATCTGCGAGCCCACCTGCACCGTGGTCACCGCATTGAGGGTGCCGCTCGCGATGACCACCGCGGTCAGCGGCCCGCGCTCCACCTTGGCGAGGCGGTACTGGGGTTGCCCGCCGCCATTGCCCGATCCGAGCCAGGCATACAGGCCGGCAACGGCCGCCAGCACGGCGAGGGCGATCGCGAACTTGATCGCGAACTTCAATTCGCGCGCCGGCGCCAGGCGCCCGAGCGGCCGCCGCGCTTTTCCTCCAGGCGCAGGTCGGTGAGCACCATGCCGCGATCCACGGCCTTGAGCATGTCGTAGACCGTGAGCAGGCCGACGGCGGCGGCGGCGAGGGCTTCCATTTCCACGCCGGTGGGTCCGCGACATTCGACGGTCGCGGTGATGGCGACGCAGGCGCGCGCCGGCTCGAGCGTGAACTCCACAGCCGCGCGCGTGATGGCGATGGGGTGGGCCAGGGGGATCAGGTCCGACGTGCGCTTGGCCGCCTGGATCGCGGCAATTCGCGCCACGCCGAGCACGTCGCCTTTGGCGGCGCGACCGGCTGCGAGCCGCCGCAGGGTGGCCGCTTGCATGGCGATCCGCCCCGAGGCAATCGCCACGCGGTGCGTGCGCGCCTTGGCGCCGACGTCGACCATGTGTGCGCGCCCGCCGCGGTCGAAATGGGTCAGCGTGCGGCGGGTCTTGGGTTTTCGTGCCATCCTCGCTCCGGAACTCGGAGGACGCGACGGTATCATATCCCTATGCGCCTCAGATCCAGAGCGGCGTTCCTCCTGCTCGCCGGGTTGATGGCCTGGGCGGCGTACGCGGTCGCGCAGCCGTTGCCGGAGCTCGGCGATGCGGCGGGCACGGCCATCGCGCCGCACGTCGAGCGCCGCATCGGCGAGAGCATCGTGCGCGAGATCCGCTACCGCGACCCGGCCTACTTGGACGATCCTGAAGTCAACGCCTACCTCGACAGCCTGGGCCGCCGGCTGCTCGCGGCGAATTCCGCCGCGCAGCAGGACTTCGAATTCTTCGCGATGCGCGATCCGGCCATCAACGCCTTCGCGCTGCCGGGCGGATTCATCGGCGTGCACACCGGGCTTTTGTCCGCGGCGGCAAGCGAGTCCGAGCTGGCGTCGGTGCTGGCGCACGAAATCGCGCACGTCACGCAACGGCACATCGCCCGCCTCATCGGTGCCCAGCAGCAGATGCAGCTGCCCAGCATGGTGGCCCTGGCCGCTGCCATCCTCCTGGGCGCCTCGCGACCGGACCTGGCGGCGGGCGCCGCAGCCGCCGCGCAGGGAGGCATGATCCAGCAGCAATTGAGCTACACGCGCGAGTTCGAGCGCGAGGCAGACCGCATCGGATACCGTTCGCTGCTCGACGCGGGGTTCGACGCGCGCGCCATGCCCGGGTTCTTCGAGAAAATGCAGCGCTACGGGCGCTTGGGCGACGATGGCAGCGTGCCGAGTTACCTGCGCACGCACCCGATGACCACCGAGCGCATCGCCGACGCGCAGGGCCGCGCCGCGAATGCCCCCTACCGACAGTACCTGGACAGCCTCGATTTCCACCTCGTGCGCGCCAAGCTGCGCGCCGAAGCCGGGGAGCCGCGCGATGCCGTGGCGGCGTTCGACGCCGCGGTGCGCGAACGGCGTTTCGCCAACGAGATGGCCGCCCGCTACGGGCTGGTGGTCGCGCGGCTGCGGGCGCGACAACTGCCCGAGGCGCGCTCGGCCCTGACGGCCCTGCGCGAGACCGGTGCGGCGAGCCTGATGATCGAGACCCTCGCCGCGCGTGTGCAGCAGGCTTCCGGCGACAACGCGGGCGCGCTCGATACGCTCGCGCAGGCACTGCGACGCTATCCCGGGCGGCTGCCCGTGGTCTACGCCTATGCCGAGGCTTTGCAGCAGGCGGGGCGGCAGGCCGAGGCGCTGGCGGTACTTGCCGATCCCGTACGCCGGCATCCCGAGGATGCGCGCCTGCGAGCGCTACAGGCGCGGGCGCACGCCGGGCTCGGCCAGCGGCTGTTGCAGCACCAGGCCCAGGCCGAGCTCTACGTACTGCGCGGAAGCGTGCCGGCCGCGATCGAGCAGTTGCAGCTCGCCAAGGCGGCGGGGGACGGAAATTTCTACGAACTTTCGGCGGTCGAGGCGCGGCTCAAGGAACTGCGCACGCGCCACGAGCAGGACGTGCGCGACGCCAAGCGCTGATCAGCCGCGCGTGACTTCGCGCGCATCCGAATAGGCGTCGTACAACAGATCGAAAGTCTTCTCCGCCTCGCGCAACAGCTCATCGTCGCTGGCGGTCCGGCGCACCGCACCCTGCAGCAGCGTTTGCACGCCCGCCGCCTCGGGCACCGGCGTGCCGCGCACCTCCAGGTAATGGACGATGCTGCCGATCCTGGTCAGGGCCGTGTGGCTGGCCAGGCCGAACTGGCCGAGCATTTGCTCGAAGGTCACGCGCGAGTCGCTGTTGGCGTAGCGCGCGCCCTCGAAGCCAAAGCCGATCGCGCCTTCGGGGCAGGCGGCAGCCTTGTCGAGCCACAGCAGCTTTGCCTCGGAGTCGACGAAACGGCGCACGAGCCACGCGCTGGCCAGGCGATCGGCCCATAGCGGTCGGCGCGTGGCCCAAGTGCGGCGCTGCAGCGGCTGCGCGTCGGCGCGCGCAACCGGACCGGACTGCGCCGGGAACAGCAGCTTGCGCACCGCTGCTTCGGCCTCCGCCAGCGCCTGCTCGGCGCGCCCACGCGCCTCGTTGGGAAAAAAATCGAGCGCGGCGATGGCTTCGAAATCACGACGCTGCTTGTGCAGCACGCGTGCGATCGCCGACGCCTCCGACACCCCGAAGCCGACGCTCAGGCTGTGGATGTTCTTGGTGAGCTCGTCGTAGCGCGCGGTGCGATCGAAGAAGTGACGCAACTGCGCCTGTTGCGCCTCGCCCGCCGCCTCGACGCGCAGCACGTTCGCGATGCCCGCGTTCTGCGCCACGTAGTGCGCCAGATGGTCAAGCGCTTGCCGGTTCTCCGGCGTATCGGGTAGCAGGTACACGCCTTCGCGCATCACCGCCGCGCCCAGCGATTCCAGCGTGCGCAGCATGCGCATGCGCCCCGCCGGATCCTCGGTCGGAAGTTGCGTCACCGTGACCAGCCAGCGGTTGCCCGCCGCCGGATCCTGCTGCAGCGTCGCGGCGTTCTTGGTTTCCATCGTGCGCGCGGATTATTGCACGGCGGCGCGCGCGTGATATATAAGCCTTCGTCATGGCACAGGCGGCGCGCTGGATGCGCATGCGAATCGACTCGGGCGACGAGCTGCAGGCGGCTTGCGCCGGGCTCGCGGCCGCCCTGCCGGCAGCGGCGGACCCGATTCTGGTGTGGCTGCGTTCGGCGCGCGAATGCGCCTATGCGCTCATCGCGCCGTGCCGGCTCGCGCCGGGCCGCGCGTGGCGCTGGCGGGCCTGGGGCGCGATGCCGGCGGTCGCGACCTGTCGTCATTACGGGTTGCCCGCTTACCTCGAAGGCGATGCCATCTGGATGCACGGGCGGCGCGTGGCGGAGGTTACCGCGGCCCGGGTGGGCGAATGCGCCGTGATCGAAGGCGCGTTTCCGGCACGTCTGGCCGTGGAGCCCGAGCTCGAGACGAAGTTCCGCGAGCGCATCGAGGCGCAGCACGGCTGGCGCTTCGATACCGCATGGCCGAGCGGCGGTGAGGCGCGCCGGTGAGCGTGCGCGGCAGGTAAACCGCGGCTACTGATCCACCGGCTGCGTGATACCCAGGCGCACGTACACCGGCCGCATCTCGTGCCGCAGGGCCGGCAGCCGCGCCAGGTAGGCGAGCGAGGCGCACAGGGCGATCGCGCCGCCAATGGTGAGCGCGGCGGGCGGCCCCACGTACTGCGCCGCCCAGCCCGCGGCGAGCGCGCCGAGCGGGCTCACGCCGAGGAAGGACATGATGTAAAGGGCGGCAATGCGCGCCCGCAGTCGGTCCGCGACGATCGTCTGCAGCACCGTATTGATGGACCCGGCGGCGAGCATCATGCCCATGCCGGCCGCGTAGGTGAGC
>Ga0209705_10000069_pt1 | contig 50175 bp, 49 predicted proteins | sample PPLLaktember2015_5_FD_187262 | JGI IMG/M metagenome (GOLD analysis project Ga0209705, IMG submission 187262) | Freshwater sediment microbial communities from Prairie Pothole Lake near Jamestown, North Dakota, USA - PPLs Lake P8 Core (1) Depth... | ecosystem: Environmental > Aquatic > Freshwater... | reverse complement strand
GCAAGACGCTGGTCGACACCGGCTCCTGGGACAACGTGGTGGTGGTCCGGCGTTCCGCCGGCACAGAAGTGCAGAGCGGAGTGGATCGCGAGCAGGCCGGCGTGGCCGAGAGCCAGCCGGAGGTCGCGATCGGGGCGAATGGCGAGCGCCTCGTGTCCAAGGAGACGGTGGTGCTGATCTCGCTCAACAAGCGCGGATCGGACAAGCCCTCCAACGTGGTGATCCGGGGCATCGGATCGGAGGGCATGACGCTGCGACCGCAGGTGAAGATCGTAGAGGGCCGGATGTTCCGGCCGGGGTCATCCGAGATCATCGCCGGCCGGTCCATCGGCGAGCGCTTCGTGGGTGCCGGCATCGGCGAGCGGCTGCGCTTCGGTATGCGCGACTGGACGGTGGTGGGCACTTCGACGCCGGCCGCAGCGGCTTCGACTCAGAGATCTGGGGCGACGCCGACCAGCTGATGCAGGCGTTTCGCCGGACGGTCTACTCCTCGGTGATCCTCCGGCTGCAGGATCCGGCGTCCTTCGAGGCCCTCAAGGGGCGGCTGGAGGGCGATCCGCGCCTGACAGTGGAGGCCAAGCGCGAGTCGCTGTTCTACGCCGAGCAGTCGCAGGCGCTCGCCAACTTCATCCGGATCCTGGGGCTCGCGCTGTCCATCATCTTCTCCGCCGGCGCGATCATCGGGGCCATGATCACCATGTACGCGTCGGTGGCCAACCGCACGCCGGAGATCGGTACGCTGCGGGCCCTGGGCTTTCGGCGCGGCAGCATCCTCTGGGCCTTCCTGCTGGAGTCGCTGCTGCTCGGGCTGATCGGCGGCGGGCTCGGCGTGTTCTGCGCTTCCTTCATGCAGTACCTGTCCTTCTCGACCATGAACTTCCAGTCCTTCGCCGAGCTGGCCTTCAGCTTCCGGCTGAACGGCAGGATCGTCGTGCAGTCGCTGCTGTTCGCCGTGCTCATGGGGCTGCTGGGCGGGTTTCTGCCGGCGATCCGCGCAGCGCGCCTGAACATCGTGGATGCCCTGCGGGCGGCATAGCAGCGTTGAATTCGACTGTCATCCCGCGAAAGCGCGGATCCACTAGGGCCTTGAGTTGCTTGCGCTCGACGGGATTGGCGGGATTCGATCGGCCCGTCCCGGCTCAATAGAGCACGATCCCCTGCTCAGGCTGGCTTGCCCGCTTCGAACAGCATGTCGATCACACGCTGGTTGGCGCGCGAGCTCTCCAGAGGAAACCTGAGCGCCGCTCTCCCCTGTACGGCGTCGCCGAAGTTTTCCACCATCTCCAGATAGTGGTTGGCCTGCGGGAAGATCACCTCCTCGGTGCCGCTGACGTCGTTGAGCCGAACGATCACTCGCGCCTGGTCGTAAACCCCGGCGTTGAAGGGCGCGTCCAGACGGATCCACCCGTTCTCGCCGTGAAACGCTATGTGCTGGCGGCGGGCCGCCTGCGTGGCGCAATAGAAGCTCAGATGAAATCCGTCGAAGTCGACCAGGCAGATCGCGAGCTTGTCGGTGGCGAACACCCGCGTCCACTCGATACGGGCGCTGGCGGAGACCGGCTCCTGGCCGGTGACGAGCCGCGTCGCGACCACCGGATAGAGCCCGATGTCGCGCAGCGCGCCGCCGCCCAGCTCGCGCCGGTTGCGGATGTTGTTGCTGTCGGTGTTGTAGTAACTGAAGGAACACTCGACCATGCGCAGGCGGCCGATGCGCCCGGAAGCGATGAGGCTGCGGACGTGTTCCCACTGCGGGTGGTGTGCGACCATGAAGGCCTCGCCGACCACCAGGCCGCTGCGATCGCGCGCCTCGATCAGACCGTCGATCTCGTGGGCGCGCATGGCCAGGGGTTTCTCGCACAGCACGTGCTTGCCGGCGGCAACGGCGCGTTGCGTCCACTCGACGTGCATCGTGTTGGGCAGCGGGATGTAGACGGCGTCGACGTCGGGCGCGGCGAGCAGACCCTCGTAGCTGTCGTGCAGCTGCGCGATCGAGAAGCGCTCGCAAACCTCCATCGCCTTTTCGCGGTCGCGACTGGCCAGTGCGACGAGCTTGCCGGTGCGCGATACTTGGATCGCGGGAATCACCCAGTCCCGTGCGATCTTGGCGTTACCCAGGATGCCCCAGCGGGTGCGCTGCATTCCAGACTCCCTCAGCAGACGCTCTGCAGTCGCTCGGCGCACACGGCGAGCGTCTGCGCCGGCGCACGCTTCCACCAGTTGTCCTGGGAGAAGATCTCGACCTCCACCCGTGCGGCGTAGCCGGCCTGCTCCATCCACTCGCGGATGCGCGGGAGGTCGACCACGCCGTCGCCCATCATCCCACGATCCAGCAGCAGGTCGCGGGTCGGCACCAGCCAGTCGCAGACGTGGAACGCCAGCAGGCGATGGTCGCGCCCGGCGCGGGCGATCTGTCCTTCCAACCTGGGATCCCACCACACATGGTAGACGTCGACTGCAACGCCGATCGTGCCGTTGCGGCCCGGATCCAGGATGTCACAGAAGTCGAGCGCCTGCTCCAGCGTAGACAGGCAGGCGCGATCGGCGCAATACATGGGATGCAGCGGCTCGAGCGCCAGCGGGACTCCGGCGGCACGAGCGTGCTCCAGCAGCAAGCCGGTGCCTTCCAGCACCTGCGCCCGCGCGCCTGCCAGGTCCTTCGACCCCTCCGGCAATCCGCCCACCACCATGACGAAACAGGCGGCGCGCAGCTCCGCAGCTTGATCCACGGCACGGCGGTTGTCCGCGATGTTGGCCTCGAAGGCCGCCTGATCCGCTGCCGGAATGTAGGTGCTGCGGCAGTAGCCGCTGACCTCCAGGCCCGCCTCGCGGATGCGCCGCGCGACGTGGGCGGCCGACCTGCCCTCCAGCTCGCGCCGCCAGGGCGCGATCGCCCCGAAGCCGGCGCGTGCCGCAGCCTCGATGGTTTCTTCGATCGGGGCTTGATAGCCGAGCGTGGCCGTGTTGATGGAACACAGGTCGAGGCGTCCGGCCAGCGGTCTCACGCGTCGATCCCGTAGAGCGCGAGGAAGGCGCGCATGCGCGCGGCCGCGGCCGCAGGGTCGCGCAGCAGTCTGGCCTGATCCGCCAGACGAAACAGTTCGGTGAAGTAGGGCAATGGCCGCATAGACTGGGCGCCGCCGACCATGACGAAGTGGTCCTGATGCCCGTTCAGGTAGGCGAGGAAAACTACCCCGGTCTTGTAGTGCTGGGTCGGCGCGCGGAAGATCAGGCGCGACAGCGGCACCGTCGGATCGAGGAGCGAGAAGAATCGCTGCTCGTCTCCGTCCGTCAATGCGCCGAGGGCGGCGGACGCGGCCGGCGCGATGGCGTCGAAGATCCCGAGCAGCGCGTGCGAGAAGCCCTGACTGTCGCCGGCAATCAGCTCCGGGTAGTTGAAGTCGTCGCCGGTGTACATCTTCACGCCCGCCGGCAGCAGCCGGCGCATGCGGATCTCCTTCTCCTTGTCCAGGAGCGAGATCTTGATGCCGTCCACCTTGGCGGCGTTGTCGCGGATGACTCGCAGGCAGTTCTCCAGCGCCTGGTCGAAGCTCGTCTCGCCCCAGTAGCCTGCCAGCGCGGGGTCGAACATCTCGCCGAGCCAATGCAGAATCACGGGCCGATCGCACTGGTCGAGCACGTGCCGATAGGCTTGAAGGTAATCGTCCGGGCCTTTAGCCACGCGCACCAGTGCGCGGCTGGCCATCAGGATGATGCGGCTGCCAAGCTTCTGGATGGCTGCGAGCTGCTCGTCGTAGGCGCGCAGGATGTCGTCCAGCGAGCGCGCGTCGCCGGCAGCGAGTTGGTCCGTGCCGCAGCCGGAGAACACCAGCGCGCCCGGGATGTCCCTTGTCTCCTGCAAGGTGTGGCGGATCAACTCCAGCGCTTCCGGCCAGCCCAGGCCCATGCCGCGCTGGGCTGTGTCCATAGCCTCCGCCACGCCCAACCCCAGCCCCAGCAGGTGGCGGCGATAGGCCACGGTGGCAGACCAGTCGATGGCGGCGGCGCCGCTCGGATCGTTGGCACTCAGCGGGTCGGCGACCACATGCGCCGCCGAGAAGGCAATCCGGTTGAACTGCCGGGGCCGGGACGGCACGGGCAGCGGGTCCCCGCTCAAGCGGTAGGGCTTCAGGCGCCGGTCGGTGGTCGGGAGCTTGAGGCCATTGTCCGGTTAGAACTTCTCGATCCGCAGCCCGTCCACCCGGATCGGCTGGCCGGCGGCATAGGGCAGACCCCCGGGCAGACCCTCCCGCGCCAGTGTCGCGACTGCGCGCGCGACCTCCCCGGACTTGCCCCAGCGGTGGATCGCGGTCAGTCCTGCATCGATCTGCGCATCGTAGCGCGCTTTCGAGCGCGTGGTCATCTCTGTCTCACACCGCAGCTCCGTGCCGTTGCCAGCTCGCGGGCGATGATGGTGCGCTGGATCTGGTTGGTGCCTTCGTAGATCTGGGTGATCTTGGCGTCGCGATACAGCCGACCGCGCGACACACCGGGCAGCGAGAGATCCACGATGAAGATACTCATCCCGCGCTTCCCGGCGGCCTTGTCCGTGCGCGCCAGCACGAACCCGCAGTCGGCCACCGGCGCGTTGTGGATCCACAGCTTCGAGCCGTTCAGCCGCCAGCCGCGTTCGCTGCGCTCTGCCGTGGTCTTGATCCCAGAAACGTCCGAGCCGGCCTCGGCCTCGGTGATGCAGTAGGCCGCCCGCTTTTCGGCCCTCATCAGTGCCGCGAGGTAGCGCCTCTGCTGCTCCGGCGTGCCGTGCGCAGATAGCAGCGTGGACCCACGCGTGTGGTTCCTCGGTTGGGACGACGCGAGCAGCAGACGCCGCATTGGTCGATCCTCACCCGCAGCCGGCTCCAAGCGTTCTCACGCCTGCGGCAGTCCGCACGTGGGCAACGAGATACGGCCGCGAATGGGCAGGTAGCGCGCTCACTTTCACGTTGCCCGCGAAGCCGATCGACCGAAGCAGGCCTTGAGCGCTCTCGGTGTCGGAATGAAAGCCCTCGAGCAGGAGCAGCGTGCAGCCTGACTCGCGCAGCCGCGACGCGGGATGAACCTGGGTCTGCCATTCGATTAGCATTGGCGCAATGCCGCCCAGCGGTAGAGTTCCGTTGTCCGGGATCGTGATCAGCCAGTTCAGCTCGCCTCGACTCATCGGCTCGATGCTGCCAAGCGGCTCGCCGCAGGCTGCCACCGCTGAGCGGATGTCCGCTGTACGAGCCACCCACGCTGCCAGCTGGGGGAGGGAGTTCCGCTCCATTCGGTCCAGCTCGAACCAGCGTGGCCGCTGGGGAGCAGGCGCGTTCGGGTTGGGCGCGATCACTTCCAGATAGACCGCATCGCCCAGCTTCAGGAGGCAGTTGTGGGTGCCCATTGCTGGATGCGCCCCTCCGAGCTCGGGCGTCGCACCGAGCGCGTCGCGGACCCACTCGACACCGACCTTCAGATTCGGTGCAGTCACGACGATGTGGTCGAGCTCGCAGACGGGCATCACAGTCGGTCCGCTACGCAGTCACGCAGAGTTGAACGCCAGAGCAGGGGAATGTTAGCAGGGGCATCGGTTCCACGGCAGGCAAGCCTCTTCGCCAGCCCCGCCCTCGAAGGCGGCGGTATGTTCTCGAGCGCAACCCGGCGAAAGACCGGACCCACGAAAAAAAAGAGCCTCGCATGCGAGGCTCTCTCCCTTCCAGCGGACCATCGCTCGACTTAAGGCATGTCCAGGCTGCCAACCGCTTTCGGATACGTCACGATGCCCCAGGGCAGCTTCTTGTCCTCGATGCGCTTGACCGGTTCCAGCGTTCTCGCGTCGATCACCACCACTTCGTGCGAGCGGCCGCACGCCACCAGGATGTGATTGTCATCCGGGGTAAAGGTGAAGTGCCAGCACCGGTCTCCGGTCGGGACTTGCTTGATCGACTCGTAGGTCTTCGTATCGAAGACTTGCAGCGCCTTGCCTTTGGACAAGGCGACGAACAGGCGCTCCCCCTTGCGATCGAACGAAAGCCCGTACGGAACCTCGCCGGTCGGCACCACTTTCAACACGTTGAACTGGCTGTCCATGACTACCAGCTTGTTGCCGTACTCCAGGCTGGCGACATAGGACTTGCCGTCCGGTGCCATCTTGATGCCACGGGGACGGTTGCCGTATTCCCTGGTGCTGATCTTCTTCACCAGGTTGCCGGTGGCGATCTCATGCACGCTGACGTTCTCGTCCGCCTCGTTGGTGACGATAATCATCTTGCCGTCGGCGGAGAACTCGATGCCCTCGGTCTCCATTCCGCCGGTGATCGCGCGAATCACTTTGCCGCTCTTCAGGTCAACCACCGCAATCTTCGCCGGCTCCGCGTTCTCTCTTTCGCGGGCTTCCTCCAGCGCTTTGGCTTCCTCGGAACCAGGTGTCGGGGGCGGGCCGCCGACGGCCGCGGGTTCGAACGACACGAATGCGTAGTCGCCGCGGACGCGCACGAACTCCGGATTCTCGCCGATGGGAATACGCTTCAGCAGCTTGCCGCTTACCCGGTCGATCACCGAGATGTCGCCATCCTCACCGTTGGCGGTGATCAGCAGCTCGCCGTCTGCGGTGACGCCGATCCCACGGGGCCCCTGCGAACCGACGTCGATCTCTCCCACAGTGTCCAGCGTGCTCAGATCGATCACAGTAACGTTGCCGTTCTGATTGCTGACGTAGGCCATGCCCTTGCCATCCGCCGCACTGGCCGGCGCGCCCGCCAGACACGCGAGGCCGAACAGGGCGCCGGTTATCAGCGGGCGTTTGGCGGTCAGGAACTTCATGAATTTTCTCCTCTTTGATGGTCCATCGATAGGCGTGATCACCGATCCGGCGATTCTGTTAGAAGTGTAATAACGGATTAGGTTCTTCGGCAGGGGACAAGGCCGGGAAAAATTCCCGACCGCAAACAGCGAATCTGCCCGGGCGGATGTGGCCCGCAGGCGCGGCCGGCTCCGGCGCCCCTCGAGTGCCTCCGGCCCCTCACCAGGTCACGCTGCCACCAGCCGCAGGATGGTGTCGAGGTTGAACGCGAGCCGCTCTTCCAGCGCCTGCGCCGTCATGAGGTCGCGCCTGTAGATGATGGCGCCGGTGAAGCGGTTGGTCAGGTAATAGTAGCCGATCGCTGCGATGGTGATGCTGAGCTGGACCGGGTCGACGCCCTTGCGGAACACGCCCTGCCGGACGCCGCGCTGGAGCAGCCCCGCCACCATGGCGACGAGGTATTCGTGCATCTCGCCGATCACCTTGGATTTCTTCAGATGCCTGGCCTTGTGCAGATTCTCGCTGTTGACCAGCGTGAGGAACTCGGGATGCTTGAGATAATAGTTCCAGGTGAAGGTCACCAATGTCCGCAGTGCCTCCAAGGGTTCCAGATGCTCGAGCTCGAGCTTGCGCTCGGCGGCACGGATTCCGCCATACGCATCCTCCAGCACGGCCAGAAACAGGCCCTGCTTGCTGCCGAAGTAGTGATAGAGCATGCGCTTGTTGGCTTTCGCCCGTGCCGCGATCGCGTCCACGCGCGCCCCGCCGAGCCCTAAACGCGCGAACTCGGTTTTGGCGGCGTCCAGGATGCGCCGTCGTGTTGCAACAGGGTCGCGCGTGCGCACGGCAGGGGTCGGCGTCCGGTGCTTGGTCGCTCGCGCGGCCCTGCCAGGCTCTTTGCTGGTTCGTGTCTGCTGCATGATGTGTGGCGCCAAGGGCGGTTTGGGCTGGCGAGTCTAGAGGCAATCAGTAAGGATATGATTTTTCGATTCTATCATTCAGGACCAGGGTGCGGTCGAGAGTGCTTGGGCGCGACCTGATCGGTGCTCGCATCGCGTTGAAATAACCACTTGGTTAGTTTAGGATCGGGCGCGCTGCCGGTCACGCCGAGCGTTACTATCGCGTGACGTCACGCAGTGATCCACACCAGAAAGACGATTACGGCTGGCCCGATCTGGCGTCGGTGGCGGGCTCCGGGGGGGTGCCAAACTGGCGATCGACCTGGCGCCGGCAGCGTTCGAGTGGCGCGCAGGGCCGGCGACGTACGCCGTGAGCAACGCCGGCACCTCGCGCGTGGAGATCATCGAGCTCGAGCTCAAGTGACGGGGCTCGACAGACTTGTCGTTGCGCGGAGGGGCGCAGCTGAGGGCGCAGGGCGCGCCGGACGCAAAGGTCCGCGGCGGCGCCGGGGTACGGATGGCAGGCCGAATAACGATGGAGGTCTGAGATGGAGCACAAATACTTGCTGGTGTCGGTCGACGCTGCGGTGGCCACCGTCACGATCCATCGGCCGGACAAGGGCAACGCGTTGGCGCCCGACGTGCTGGAGGAGATCGAGGGTACGTTCACCCGGCTGGCTGCGCGCGGAGACGTGAACGTGATCGTGCTCACCGGCGGCGAGAAGTACTTCTCGGCCGGGTTCGATCTCAACGAGATCAAGAAGCTGCAGAAGGTCTCCAACGAGGCGTACACGGCGCTTTTTCACCGCACCTATCGTGCGATCCTGTTCTGCGAGCAGCCGGTCATCGCTGCGGTGGGCGGTCCGGCCATCGCCGGCGGCTTCGACCTGACCATGATGTGCGACATCCGCTACGCCTCGACGCGCGCCAAGTTCGGCCAGCGCGAGATCGCCCTGTCGCTTACGCCGATCATGGACCCGCTGTGGCGGATCATCGGCCTGGGACGGGCGAAGGAGGTGGCACTTACGGGGCGCATCTACGACGCCCAAGAGGCCGAGCGCATGGGCTATGTGAGCAGGATCTTCCCCGAGGGGCAGTTGCTCGAATCGGTCGCAGCAATCGCACGCGAGATGGCAGGCTACGACCGCATGTGTCTGGCGGAGACCAAGCAGCTGTCCAACCAGATCCTGAACCAGAACCTCGACAGCGCCATGCGCACGCAGGAGTGGCTGTTCCGGACCTACATCGGGTCCGAGGACAACCACCGTCGGATCGAGGCGCTGCAGGCAAAGCTGTCTGCGGCGAAAAAGGGATAGGAGGCGGTGCGACGCTGAAGCAGAGGAGAGCATCATGCAGCGACTGGGCATCGGCATCATCGGGCTCGGCATGGCGGTCAAGCCGCACGCGCTGGCTCTGCGCGACCTGACGGACCGTGCCGAGGTCATCGGGGGGTACAGCCCGACACCGGAGCGGCGTTGGGAGTTCGTGCAAAGCTATGGGCTACCGGCAGCGGACTCGCTCGACGCACTGCTGGGCGATCGGCGCGTGGACGCAGTGCTGATCCTCACCCCGCCGCGCACCCACGGGGAGCTGGCGGTGGAGGCCGCCAAGGCGGGCAAGCACGTCCTGCTGGAGAAACCCATCGACATTACGCTGCCGCAGGCGCGTGCCGTGGTCGACTCGGTGGAGGGCGCGGGACGCAAGCTGGGCGTAGTGTTCCAGTATCGCTTCCGGCCGGGCACCGTGGCCCTGCGCAAGCTGCTGCGAGAAGGTGCGCTGGGTGACCTGTTGAGCGTCTCCTGCGCGGTGCGCTGGTGGCGTTCCGCCGAGTACTACGCGCAGCCCGGCCGCGGCATGCGCGCGCGCGACGGCGGCGGCGTCCTGCTGACCCAGAGCATCCACACCCTCGACGTGCTCCTCGACCTGGCCGGACCGGCTCAGCGCGTCAGCGCCCAGTGCCGCACCAGCGCGCTGCGCAGCATCGATACCGAGGACATCGCGTGCGCTGCGGTCGAGTATCGCAGCGGGGCGGTGGGCGTAGTCGATGCGACAACCGTCGCCTATCCCGGTTATCCCGAGCGCATCGATATAGCCGGCAGCAAGGGCAGCGCCGTGCTGGAAGCCGAGCGGCTGGAAGTGCACCGGCAAGGGCAGGATGTGCTGCGCGTGGAAGGCGCCCTCGCCGGCGGCGGCGGCGCCGATCCGATGGCCTTCTCGCACGAGCCGCATCGGCGGCTGATCGATGACTTTCTGGATGCCGTGCGCACCGGGCGCGAGCCACAGGCCAGCGGCCGCAGCGCGCTTGCCGTGCATGCACTGATCGACGGTATGCTGGCCTCTTCCCGGTCCGGGGTAGCGGTGAACGTGGCTTCGGTTTAACGGTTGGCACTCGTATCCATGCTTGGGAGATGAATCGATGACGACTCAGACAGACGCACGGCTGGTACAGCGCCGCGCCGCGATTGCCGCTACCGTCGCAAAGGTCCGCGACATCGAGCGCTTGCAAGGTGTCACGCCCGAGTCACTGGGGCACATGAAGCAGGAGCTGCTGACGCTGGCCGCGCGCCTGGACCTGTTCCCGCTGGAGGATTTTCCGCCGCCGGCGCCGGGCAGCCAGCGCGCGTCCTGCCTGTACCGGCTGTCGGAGGACGAGGATCATCGCTTCGCCCTGTATGCGAATTCGGCCTTCGGCCGGTACGCGAACGCCCCACACAATCACGCCACCTGGGCCGTGATCGTAGGCGTCTACGGAGAGGAGCCCAATCGGTTCTATCGACGCACCCTGGACGGCGGCGTCGAGCAGACCGGGGCCGAGGTCGTGAGACCAGGGACAGGTGTGACCTTCATGCCGGACGATCTGCACTCGCTGGACATCAAGGCGGATGTGCCCATGCTCAACTTCCACATGTATGGGCTCGCGCTGGAGAAGCTGGACAAGCGCCAGTACTACACGGCGAGCGACCACACGTGGCGGCACTATCCTGCCCATAGCGACATCCGCGAAGCGCGTTATCGGCCATGAGCGTCATCGGCACCGTTACCGCCAGCGGGCTGAAGGGCATCCTGCGCGATGGCGGCGAACTCGCCCTGGTGGACGTTCGCGAGCAGGGCGTGTACTACCGTGCTCATCTGCTGTTCGCGTCCTGCATTCCTATCAGCCGGCTTGAGATGATGGTGGGGGATCTGATCCCGCGCCGGACAGCGCGTGTCGTCCTGTGCGATGAGGGGGATGCTGATCTGGCCCGGCGGGCCGCCGCCCGGCTCGAGCGCTTCGGGTACCGGGATGTGTCGGTATTGGCCGGGGGGGTGCGCGCCTGGAAAGAGGCGGGGTACGAAGTGTTTTCCGGCGTCAATGTCCCCAGCAAGGCCTTTGGCGAGTATGTGGAGCATCGCTACGGCACGCCGCATATCACTGCCAGCGAGCTGGCGTCCAAGCGTGCGGCGGGTGAACGCCTCGTCATTCTCGACAGCCGGCCGATGGAGGAATTCCGCAACATGAGCATACCCGGGGGCATCGATTGCCCCGGCGCCGAGTTGGTGTACCGCGTGTTCGACGCGGCACCGGATCCTCAGACACTGGTCGTCGTCAATTGCGCCGGGCGCACCCGCAGCATCATCGGCGCACAGTCGCTCCTCAATGCCGGCGTTCCAAACCGGGTGGTCGCCCTCAAGGATGGCACCATGGGCTGGCAACTCGCGGGCTTCCAGGTGTCGACCGGCCGCACCGAGCACGCCGTCGCGCCGAGTCCCCCAGGCCTCGGCAGGGCACAAGCAGCGGCGGCCAGAGTGGCGCTGCGCTTCGGGGTGAAGGCGATCGATAGCGCGCAGCTGCGCCAGTTTCAGGCAGAAGCCGACGCTCGAACATTGTACGTCTTCGATGTGCGCACTCCGGAAGAGTATGCCGCGGGACACCTGCCCGGCAGCCGGCATGCACCGGGCGGCCAGCTCGTACAGGCAACGGATGAGTTCGCCGCGACGCGCCACGCCCGAATCGTCCTGGTGGACGACAACGGGGTGCGGGCGACAATGACCGCTTCCTGGCTTCGACAGCTCGGATGGGAGGATGTCTACGTGCTGCGGGACGGACTCGCGGGGCGCCTGGAACAAGGTTCGTTCAAGCCCAAGCTGCTGGATTTCGTCGCCATGCCGACGATTTCGGCGATGCAGCTCAGGAGCAAGCTCGAAGCCGACGCGCGTCCCGCGGTGCTCGACTTCGCCTCGAGCCTGCAGTATCGCAAGCGGCACATCCCGGGGGCGTACTGGTGCATGAGAACCCGCCTAGAGCGGGCCTTCGCCGAAGTTCCCGGTGGGGAATGGGTGGTCACGTCGCTGGACGGCGTGCTCGCGCACTATTGCGCCCGAGATCTCTCGAGCTGCCGGGCGGATCTCTCGGTACGGGTCCTGGAGGGTGGCAGCGAGGCCTGGTTCGCCGCGACGCTGCCGCAGGAGAGTGGCACGCAAAGACTGACCTGCGAGCCGGACGATGTCTGGTACAAGCCCTATGAGCAGCGCGAGTCCCGCCAAGCGATGCAGGACTACCTGACCTGGGAAGTGAATCTCGTCCAGCAGATCGAACGCGACGGCGATGCGCGCTTCTGTTAGCGCAGGCCGCAGACGCCGCCTCGGCTTTCCAGCACGGACGGCCGAAGGATGGAGAAATGACGGCGCCGATCCGATGGGCGGCTCCCACGAGGCGTTACCTCGAGCCCCCTGATCAAAGCGTGATACGGTTGGAATCCCCCGCGCTTCCTGCCGATCCATCCCGCGGGGGGCTGGACCGTGGTCGGCCGGCAAAGTGGGGGAACGGCAGATCCGAAAGCAGATGGGAGCGAGACGAAATGAGTGAGCAGAAGAGCTATCCGGGCAAGTGCTTTTGCGGGGCCGTCGAGTTGGCGGTGGTTGGCGAGCCCGTGATCATGGGCTACTGCCATTGCGCCTCGTGCCGCGAGTGGTCGGCCGCGCCGGTGAACGCCTTCACGATCTGGAAGCCGGAACACGTGAGGATCACGAAGGGTGCGGACAACCTCGGCACGTTCAACCGCACGGACCGCAGCTTTCGAAAGTGGTGCAAGAGCTGCGGAGGCCACGTTCTCACTCAGCATCCGCACATGGGCGTGATCGACGTATACGCTGCGATCATTCCCAGCTTCCCCTTTAGGCCAGCCCTGCACGTGCATTATCAGGAGACCGTCCTGAGAGCAAAAGACGGGTTGCCGAAGATGAAGGATCTCCCCAAGGACTTCGGTGGTTCGGGCGAGGTCTCGCCCGACTGACGCGAGAGCCGAACAGGCGCTGCTCTACGTCCTGGCGCTTGGCCTGTGGTACCGGGTAGCGTCCTGGCGTGGCGTGTACCGCGAGCTCGTCTCGGCCGGTGCGCGGGTGGGTGTGCTGCTGCTCGCGGTCGGACTGTCCGGGGTCGACGGCTGGATCTTCACTTGCCAGTAGCTGCCGATGATGTTCGCCGAGGCGGTGAGCGGGGCGGTGGACAGCAGGTGACTGGTGATGCTGGGCTAGGTCCGCGCGCCCGGAGGCCCGGCGGGCCCTTCGCGTCGCTCGCCGCCCTCGCGGCGGCCCATTGGCTCGATGGTCCCCATGTGGAATCCGAACGCGCCCTTGCGGCGGTCGTTGAAGTAGTGGATCAGGGTGTTGCGCACGGTGGCGAAGGCGAGCTCGCTCCAGGGGACCTCGCTCTCGTCGCACAGCCGCGTCTCGAGCGTTTCCGCCCCAGGACCGAAGTCCTGGTCGAGCAGACGTCCGCGGAACAGCATGTAGATCTGGTTGATGTGCGGCAGGTTGTAGAGGGCGTAGAAAGCGTCGATCTCCACGCGGGCGTTGGCTTCCTCCAGGGTCTCGCGCTGTGCGCCGGCGGCGGTGGTCTCGCCGTTCTCCAGAAACCCCGCGGGCACCGTCCACAGGCCATGACGCGGCTCGATGGCGCGCCGGCACAGCAGCACCTTGCCCTCCCACTCTGCTACACACCCGACGATCATCTTCGGGTTCTCGTAGAAGATCATGTCGCAGGCGTCGCAAATGTACCGCGGCAGGTTGTCGCCGGGCGGGATGCGGCGGGACAGGCGGGCGCCGCAGTTGGAGCAGAAGTTCATCTGAAGCCGGTGGTCAGCAGTGCAGGGGCAGCGAGCGCGCGGGAAGCTGCAAGGATAGCATTCCCGGGAGCGGGTCCAGCCCCAGTGTCGTCCGGCGCGCGACTCGGTAGTTGCCCCCTGAGGTACTGCGGCAGGTTCCTCGGCATGCCCCGACCACATGCTGTCAACAGGCGCCGGATCGGACCGTTTACACTAGCACTCTCATCCGGTGGAGAGCGGCATGATAATGCGAACGATCTGGATACTCTTGCTCGCAGGGTCGACTGCACTCGCGCACGGCGTCGTCCTGGCGCAGGACACCGCGGCGGTCAATGGAACCTGGGAGGGCCCGTGGTATCGGGGCATGAGCAGTGGACGCGCCAAGCTGCAGATTGCGGGCAAGGGTGGCACCCTGCAGTTGACCAACGCCGAGACCTACGGTGAAGCGCCGCAGCCGTTGGTCATGCTCGCGGTGGACGCAGACGTAGTCTCGTTGCGGGCGAACGGGGAGAGCGGGTTGCCCTTGACCCTCGACCTGAAGCTCAACGCCAAAGGCGACCAGATGAAAGGTATGGGCAAGTACGAGGGCTTCGGAGTGCGCATGGAGCTGCAGCGCACCGGCGGCTGACGCCGACCATACGACGGTTCGAGCTACACGCGCGGCCGCGCCTGCGCACCCGATCAGTTCTTCGGCAGCGCCTTGATGTAGTCGGCGAGCGCCTCGACCTCGTAGTCCTTGAGCTGATTCTTGAAGCCCGGCATCGGCGACTTGCCGTTGCGGATCTGCTTCATGAGCTGCTCATGGGTTTTTTCGCTTCCGGCCAGCTTGGGGCCATCTGCTTGGCGCATCCCGTAGCCTTGATGGCACCAGCTGCACTTTTGAGCGAAGAGTTTCTTGATGTCCAGGTTGTGCTCGCTGTATTTCCCGTTGACCTGGGTGACCGCCGCTGCGATCGCTTCATCGATATCCTGAGCCGCAACGAAATCGGCGCTCACTGCTCCCGCCAGCAGGAGTGGTGCTGCCAGCAGGGATCTCAACGTCTTCCGCATTTTCCTTCCTCTCTTCCCGTTCTCGATCATCTCGGCAGGGGATCGTGCCCGGTGCCGCTGCGCCGCACCGCCGCAGCGGTGGTGGGAGACTGTCAATAAAGAACGCAGGTTGCGCCGCGAAGTTTACACCGCCGGCCGGGTTTGTTGAGACCCCTGCGGCCCGGCTTGGTCGGTGGGCAGGCTCTTGATGCTATCCGTCAGCGCCCGGATCTGTTCGCCCGACAGCATCTTCCTCTTCTCATAGGCAGATGGGGAAAAGAAAAACGGGACGGAGGATGCCCCCGTCCCGTTCAAGACTGCTTGACTGCGCTGAAGCTTACAGCCGCATTAGTTCAGGCTGAAGACCATCAGCTGGCCGGCGTCGGTTGGCATCGAGCAGAAGGGCTCGCCGAACAGCGGGCAGAAGTTGCCCGACACGTGCGAACCCCACCCGGTCACGACGGCAACGTACTGCTTGCCCTTGGCAGTGTAGGAGATCACACCGCCGTGCATGCCGATTCCGTTGTTGTGCTGCCACAACTTGGCGCCGTTGTCGGCATCCAGCGCGTAGAACGTGCCATCAGCACCCGGCAGGAACACCAGGCCGCCCTTGGTGGTCAGCAGCGAGGCAAGCGGCGGGTACTTCAGCTCGATCTCCCACTTCTTCTTGCTGGTGATCGGGTCGAAGGCCTGCACCGTGCCGAAGCCTTGCCGGCCCTCGGGGTGACGCACGGTCCACGACGCGCCGAAGTAGGCCTGACCGGAGAAATCCGCCGGACGGTCAACCTTCTGCACTTCGATATCGAAGCAGAACTCCTGGGTGATCTTGTAGTACAGACCCGTGTTGGGGTTGTACGCACCGGTGTTCCAGGAGATCGCGCCGTCGATCGCGGGGCAGACGTTGGTGTGCTTGCCGAGCGGCAGCTCGCGGCGGCCGATCAGCTCACCCGTCTTGGCGTTGACGCCCTTGATGTAGTTGAAGGTCTTGCCGATCATGTAGGCGTTCTCGACCTTCAGCACCTGGTCGGCGTTCGCCAGGTTGGGATCGGCGTTGTACACGAACATGACGCCGCCCTTATTGGGGTGCACCATGTAGCGCTTGCCGCCGCGATCCAACTGGATGAACTCGCCCACGGCGCTGTCGAAGTCCCACGCGTCATGCGGCATTTCTTGGAAGTAGGCCTTCAGGTTCCCGCTGTCGGCGTCCAGCACGACCACAGTGGAGCTGTACAGGTTGGTGCCTGGACGCGGACCTTCCGTCATCCAGTTCTCGCCCGCCCAGTCGTAGTCCGGAGCCGGGTTGGCAGTGCCCCACCAGACGCTGTTGGTGGCCGGGTCGTAGGAGCCGGTCATCCAGCCGCCGCCGCCGCCCACTTTCCAGGAGTCGTTGCCCCAGGAAGCGCGGGAGCGCTCGTCGCCGCCGATGGTGTCGTACTGCCACTCGACTTCGCCGGTCTGCGCGTTCACCGCGAAGATCGGGCCGCAGCAGCCGGACAGCTCGCCGCCGTTGGAGCCGATCAGGACCTTGTCCTTCACGATCACGGGGGCGCCGGTGAAGCCCTTATTGCCTTTCTCGACGGTGAGGATCATGTTGTCCCACACCACCTGACCGGTCTTCTGGTCCAGGGCGATCATGCGCCCGTCGACCGTGCCGATGTAGACCTTACCGTAGCCGAGGGCGAGGCCGCGGTTGTAGGGGTTGTAGAAGGTGCCTTCGGCGCGCTCCTGGTCGATCTTGGCCTGGTACTTCCAGATGAACGTGCCAGTGGCGGCGTCCAGCGCCCACACCTGACCGGTGGAGCTGGTGTAGTACAGGATGCCGTCGGCCACGATCGGGAAGGACTGGATGCCGCGCTTGGAAGCGGACGGGGTATGCACCCACGCGACGTTCAGGTTCTTGACGTTGTTCTTGTTGATCTGGTCCAGCGCGCTATAGTGCCAGCCCTTGAACGAGCCGTGATACATCAGCCAGTTGTTCGGATCCTTGTCGGCGTTGAGCAGGCGATCCCAGGTGATCTCCGCGGCGCCAGCTTGCGCAGCGAAGCCAAGGACGGCTGCCGCCGACAGGGCCTTCGCGACCCCGGCGAGTTGCGTCTTGAATTGCTTCATAGAGTCTCTCCCAACAGGAGTTATTTGATTCGAGGCAGTCCTTGCGGACCGTTTGTTCTTGAACTCAAGATCTGCTCCCGGACGCATTGGTTTAGCCTAAGACAGTTGCTGATGGCTTCGTCCGTGCAAACCCATCCAAAATTTAGCGTTTGTCGCCATCCTTTGCAAGTGGACAGCTCGGAAAACCCTCGTGGATCGTGGCTTTGCAGACGATGCGCGCGCCCTGCGCGGGTGCATGCCGATGCTGCGCAGCAGCATGCGCTTGTCACGACCGCGTCACGGACTAGCTCACATGGGAAATAGATTGCGCGTCTCCGATCGCGTCCTCCTCGACGAGAGCGAGCTCCAGGAGCACTTCGTCCGCGCGCCTGGACCGGGTGGTCAGAACGTAAACAAGGTGGCTACTGCAGTGCAACTAAGGTGGGATCTGTTGCGCTCCCCCTCGGTGCCCGAGGACGTGCGCGACCGACTCAAGCGCTTGGCCGGCCGCAGGCTCAGCACGGACGGCGTGCTGATCATCGAGGCGCATCGCTTCCGCAGCCAGGCCGGCAACCGCGAGGATGCCCGGCGGCGCCTGTTCGAGCTGATCCGCGCAGCGAGCGTCGTGCCCAGGAAGCGCAAGGCCACCAAACCGACCGCTGCCTCGCGCGAGCGGCGGCTCGAGCAGAAGCGGGTGCGGGGTGCCGTTAAGCGGGGGCGCTCGCTGCGTGAAGAGGACTGACGGCTCTATCCGAACAACCTCTCACCACAAGGACACGAAGACACGAAGAAAACCAGGTTTGCTCCAGACCCCGGTCGATCCTACCCGGGATGAGCGTTGTCCCTTGGCGCCGATGGCGTGAAGCTTTCTGCAGGGTGTTCTTCGTGCCTTCGTGTCTTCGTGGTGAGAGGTAGGCGTTTGAGAGGGAGACGTTTGCAGCGAGTGCGAACGCCGCCTCAGCGCAGCTCGGGAAAGATGCGGCCCAGCAGCTCGATGAGTTGCTGCCGCTCCGCCGCGCTCAGATGGTGCGCGAGGCGCCGCTCATGGCTCGCGACCCGCTGCTTGAGCTGGCGCAGCATCTGCGCACCGGCGTCGGTCAGCCACAGCCCGTTCACCCGCCGGTCCTGCTCGGACGCGCGGCGCGCCACCCAGCCGCGCTCCTCGAGCTTGTCCAGCGCCGGGACGAGGCTGGAGCGGTCGAGCTGCGCGGCGTTGGCCAGCTCGGTCTGTTTGAGGCCGGGGTTGGCCTCCACGATGACCAGGAGCCCGAACAGGCCGGGGCTGACCTCGACCTGGCCCATGCTTTGCGCGAAGTCGGCAAAGATGGCACGCTGGGCCAGGCGTAGGTGGTAGCCCAGCAGCTGCGGCAACATGCCCAGGGCGGGCGCCTCATCGCGGCTCGTCTGCGATCGGCGAGGGGTCGCCGCCCGCAGCGCTCGTGCTGCGCGGCGGGGCTTGCGGGCGGTGGCGCCAGGGAAACCGGACAATTTGTTTGATATCCAACAATTGGACTGATGTACAATTTGTATGATATCGGAAATCCGCGCCGCGAAGGTCCTGGCTGGCGAGCGCAAGCCGCGCGGTAGGTCGCCCGGCGGAAGGGCGTTGCTGCAGATGCCGGAGGAGCGCAGTTGAGCCACACCATCACGATCGAAGGCGATCCGCAGACCGTGCCGGCGGAGGACGGCGAGACGATTCTCGCTGCGGCATTGCGCAACGGCGTGGGCTTCGCCTACAGCTGTGAGGCCGGCAACTGCGGAACCTGCAAGTGCGAGTACGTGTCGGGCGAGATCTTCGAGCTGGAGTACTCGGAGCACGCGCTGTCCGTGGCCGAGCGGGCGCGCAACGTCGTGCTGGCCTGCCGCACGCAGGTGTGGAGCGACGTGCAGATCCGGCGGCTGTCGGCGGAGGAGTTCGTGGTGCATCCTTCCCGCGTGATGCAGTGCCGCGTCACCGAGGTCGCTGCGCTCACCCACGACGTCCTGCGGCTGCGCTTCGCGATCGACACGGGCGGGCCCTTCACCTTTTCCGCCGGCCAGTTCGCCAAGCTCGAGTTCGCTTTTGCCGCCCATCAGCCGCGCGACTACTCCATGGCCAACGCGCCGGGCGAGCCGGGTCTGGAGTTCCATGTGCGCGTGCTGGCCGGTGGTGTGAGCGGCCTGGTCCGCGACCAGCTCAAGGTCGGCGACCGCGTGCGTATCAGCGGTCCCTTCGGTACCTCCTACCTGCGTGCCCAGCACACCGGCCCGATCATCGCTGTCGCCGGGGGCACCGGTCTTGCCCCCATCCGCTCCATTGTGGCGGCCGCGCTGGCGGCTGGAGTGCCGGGGCCCATTCATCTCTACTTCGGGGTCCGCGACGAGCGCGACGTGTACGGCGAGGAGGAGCTGCGCGAATGGCAGAAGCGGCACCCGAACCTGCACGTGCACGTGGTGCTGTCGGAGCCGGCTGCGCCAGTCCAGGGACGGCGGCGCACCGGCATGGTGACCGACGCGGTGCGGGCCGATTTCGACAGCCTGGCGGGCTTCCATGCCTACTTGGCGGGTCCGCCCGTAATGGTGGATGCCGCCGGCGAGATCCTGCGCGAGAAGGGTCTGAGTGCGCGCGACATGCACGCCGACGCCTTTTACAGCGCGGCGCCGCCGGCGCAGAAGGCAGCCGCGGCATGAGCGCGCCGTTCAATCTCGAAGGCAGGGTTGTGCTGGTGACCGGCGGTGCGCGCGGTATCGGGCGCGCCATCGCCGAGGAGTTCGCTCGCCAGGGTGCCAGGCTGGTCATCGCCGACACCGGCGTGTCCATGGCCGGCGACGATGCCGACCCTGGCGTGGCCGAGGATCTGGCGCAGGCCCTCGACGGTGTTGCCTTTACCCGGGACATCTCCAGCGCCGGTGCGGCCCAGGCTGCCGTCGACCTGGCCCTCGCACAGTACGGTGCGCTGGACATCGTGGTCAACAACGCCGCGATCCTGCGCGACGGGTTCATCTTCAAGACCGCGCGCGAGGACTGGCAGCGGGTGATCGACACCAATCTCACCGGCGCCTTCGCCACGCTGGCCGCGGCCACGCCGGTGATGCGCGATGCTGCCAAGGCCGGGCGTGCGCCGGGGCGCATCGTCAATCTGGTGTCCACAGCGGGGCTGTACGGCAACTATGGGCAGGCGGCCTATGCCGCGGCCAAGGCCGGCCTGGTCGGGTTGACGCGGGTGGTGGCCATGGACATGGCGCGCTCTAAGGTCAACTGCAATGCCGTGGCGCCGTTCGCCGCTACGCGCGTGACCGAGTCGATCCGGCCCGCCAACGACGCCCAGGCTGCTTATAAGGAGCGCGCGCTGGCAGTGCCGGCCGGCTATGTGGCGCGGCTGGTGGCCTACCTGTGCGCGCCGGCGTGCGACGTCACCGGACAGGTGTTCGGCGTGCGCGGGCGCGAAGTGTTCCTGTTCTCCCAGCCGCGCCCGGCCGCACGCGTCGTCACACCGCAGCTCGCCGAGCTGACGCTGGAGGCCCTGGACAGCGTCATCAGCCTCCAGATGCGCGAGCACTTCGTGGACCTTTCCACCGACCTGGAAGCATTCAACACCGAGCCCATTCTCTGAACCAGAGGAGTTCCCTATGTCTGCAACTGCAACCCTGGAAGTGAAGACGGTTGCCGAGCTCGCCCAGCAGCCGGAGGAATATCGGAGCGCCGTGCACAAGATCGTGATCAGCCACGCGATCAACGAGCTGTACGGAGCGCAGGTGTTCGACGAGCCGGCCATCCATCTCGCCCCCACGCCCTACGCCAAATGGCTGACCTGCCGCGTGGCCATGGAGGAGTACCATCACCACGTGCGCTTCAAGGCCCTGGCGGACGAGATCGGCATTCCGGCCGAGAAGATGAACCCCAAGGTGAAGCGGCCGCTGTCGATCTTCGAGTTCCAGCTCAAGACCTGGCCGGAGTTCTGCGTGATCAAGGCCATCGCCGATTACGCCGAGATCCTCCAGGTGGAGGATCTGCTCCACTGCAGCTTCCATCCGCTGCGCAACCTCGGCCGCATCACCATGCCCGAGGAGAAGTTCCATGCCAAGTTCGGCAAGGATTTCTGCCTGGAGCTGATCCAGGCCGGCCGCGGGGATGAGGTGCAGGACGCGATCAACCGCTACTTCCCGCTCACGCCCGCGTTCTTCGGCTCGAGCAACTCCAAGAACAACGAGATATTCCGCAAATGGCATCTGAAGCAGCGGACCAACGACGAGATGCGCAACGACTTCCTGGGGCGGGTGACTGAACTGGTGGAGAAGGATTTCGGGTTGCGCCTGCCGGCGGTTGCCTGAGTCGTCCAGAAGACCACCTCTCACCACGAAGACACGAAGGCGCGAAGAACAGCTCTCAATGTCAATGTGTGGTGAGATGTGGCTGAGCTCGACCGGTCGATGCTTCCTCGGTGAATGTGGCACCCGATCCCAGGCGATGGCGGATTCGAGGGCAAGAGTTGCGGGACGGCAGAATCAGGACGCCGGGGTTCGGTCTTTCTTCGTGCCTTCGTGCCTTCGTGTCTTCGTGGTGAGAGGTTGCTTTTTCGCGGGAGCGCTTGACCAAGCGAGGATCTGCTGATGAACCGGCCAGAAATCGATCCGAGAGTGCAACGCGACGCGTACTACCAGCGCATCGCCGCGAAGAACCTGACTCCGCTGTGGGAGGTGTTGTCGTCTCTGGTGCCGGAGAAGCCGACCTCGCCCTGTGTGCCGGCCATCTGGCGCTACGACGAGCTGCGCCCCTGGCTGATGGAGTCGGGCCAGATCATCTCTGCCGCAGAGGCGGTGCGCCGCGTGCTGATCCTGGAGAACCCGGGACTGCCGGGTTCGTCTGCGATCACGCAGTCGCTCTATGCGGGCCTGCAGCTCATCCTCCCCGGCGAGGTCGCACCGAGCCATCGCCACACGCAATCTGCCCTGCGCCTGATCGTGGAAGGCAGCGGCGCCTACACGGCGGTGGAGGGCGAGCGCGTCACCATGCACCCGGGCGATTTCATCATCACGCCCTCGTGGACCTGGCACGACCACGGCAACGATGCCAGCGGTCCGGTGGTGTGGCTCGACGGGCTGGACATCCCGATCGTGCGCTTTCTCGACTGCGGCTTTGCGCAGAACTACCCGCAGGCATCCCAGCCGGTGTCGCGCCCCGAAGGCGATTCGCTCGCCCGCTTCGGCAACAACCTGTTGCCTATCGACTATGAGCCGGCCAGCCGGACCTCGCCCGTATTCGCGTATCCCTACGCCCGCACCCGCGAGTCGCTGGAGCAACTGCGCCACGCCGGCCCGCCGCATCCGGCGCACGGCTACAAGATGCAGTTCGTGAACCCGGCGACCGGCGGCTACGCGATGCCGACGATGGCTACCTTCGTGCAGCTGCTGCCTGGGGGCTTCGCTGGTCAGGGTTACCGCAGCACCGACGGTGCGGTGTTCCATGTCATCGAAGGCGAGGGTACCGCAGTCATCGGCGATCAGCGCTTCGCCTTGCGCGCCCGCGACACTTTCGTGGTCCCGGCCTGGCAGGCGTATCGATTCGAGGCCGTGGTCGACACGGTGCTGTTCAGCTTCTCCGATCGCCCGGTGCAGCGAGCGCTCGATCTGTGGCGCGAAGAGCTACAGCCTGCGTGACCCCGATCCTGCCGAGCCTGGTTCTTCCGAATCACGCCGATGCGGCCTGGTTCGCCTGCCTCGGCTTCCCGCTCGCGCCGGCGGATCTGCGCGATGCGCGCGCCTACCTCGAAGCGTTGGGATATCCGCCGGATTCGCGCATCGCTGTCGCCGCGGACTGGAAGCAGGCGGAAGGCCTGATCCGCGCTCCCGACTGGGACCAGAGGTGGTGGGCAAAGGAGGAGAGCGAGCGCGAGCGGCTCATGCGGATCGCGCGGGAGCGGCTGGGTCACGATGCGCTCCTGGAACGCCTGACCGCCGCCACGGAGATGGCTTCCCATTCCATTCACGGCGCGGCAGCCATCGCAGCGGAGCGCGATGGCATCGCTGATGCCGCGCTGGTGCGCGCAGCCTCAGGCGCCGCGACGATGGCGCTGCACGGCGCCGCCCTGGCGCGTCTGGCGGGCCAGGGGCCGGAGCACCTGTTCGTGCGAAAATACACGCTGTTCGAATCGGGCCGCTGGCCTTTGGGTGTGGTCGGCGGCGTGTTCTACCTGTTCTGACCCGAACCGCATTGACCACTAAGGACACGAAGAAACACGAAGAAAAGCGCTGCAACCTTCAGCGATCGGCCGGACCGTGCACCCAGCACCCATGTGTGCGTTGCTAGTATGGCTGTTCCTTCGTGACCTCCGTGTCCTTCGTGGTGAATGAGGTTGTCCTTGGAGCTCGAACGTATGGCAGAGAACTATGTTGTTGATGCGCCCCCGACACCATCTATCCCCGTAGTCGGGCAGAAGGGCAGATTTCCGGTTCACCGCATCTATTGCGTCGGGCGGAACTACGCCGCGCATGCGCGCGAGATGGGCAAGGATCCGGATAAGGAGCCGCCGTTCTTCTTTCTCAAGCCGGCCGACGCGGTGGTGTCCGAGGGCGGGCAGATGCACTACCCGCCGGGTACCACCAATCTGCACCACGAGATCGAGCTGGTAGTGGCGATTCAGCGGGGCGGTTCCCAGATTCCCGCCGCCAAGGCCCTTGACCACGTATACGGTTACGCCGTGGGCCTCGACATGACCCGGCGCGACCTGCAGATGCAGGCGCGCGACATGGGACGGCCGTGGGACTTCGGCAAGGCTTTCGACGAGTCGGCTCCGATCACGCCGATCTACCCGGTGTCGAGCCACGGCCACCACTCGGCCGGCAAGATCACGCTGGCGGTCAACGGCGAGCTGCACCAGAGCGCGGACCTGCAGGACATGATCTGGAACGTCCCCGACACGATCGCCTTCCTGTCCAACTACTACCGTCTGCAGCCGGGAGATCTCATCTTCACCGGCACGCCGGCGGGGGTGGGCGCGGTCAAACAGGGTGACGTCCTGGTCGGTGCGGTGGAGGGCCTGGCCGAGCTGAAGGTGACAATCGTCTAAGTGCGTGAGGAGTGAGGCGCAAACTAATCCAGCGCTTCCACGCGAACGGGCTTGCCGCGGACATACCTGATGGATAAGAAGACCTGGCTGGAGGTTTCGCTGAACGGCCCCTGGGGGCGGGGGAAGCAGCCCGGCATCCCGGTGACCGTCAAGGAGATCGTCGATCAGGCGGTGGCCTGCGCCAAGGCCGGCGCCGCCATCGTGCACGTGCACGCGTACGATGAAGCCACTGGCAAGCAAAAGGACGATGGCGAGCTGTACGCGCGCATCATCACGGAGATCCGCAGCCAGGTCGACGTAATCGTCTACCCCACGATCCCAACCGCGGGCCAGCCGGGACATCCCGGGGGGCGGACGCCGCAGGAGCGTTTCGCCCACACGCAACACCTGGCGCAGCGCGGGCTGCTGGAGTGGGCGGCGGTCGATCCCGGCTCGGTCAACTTTGCCTACTACGACGACCTGCGCGAGGACAAGCCCGGTTTCGTGTACCTCAACCCGGAGGAGCACATCCGGCACGGGCTGGACCTCGCTCGGCAATACCGCTTCCATCCGGCCTACGCGATCTACGAGCCGGGCTTCCTGCGGCTGGGCGCCACGCTGTACTGGCGCTGCAGCAGCCCGGTGCCGATCTACCGCTTCATGTTCTCGTCGGGCTTCACCTTTGGCTTCCCCCCCGACGACTACGGCTTGACTGCCTACCTCACCCTCATGGACCAGGTGGCGCCCGGCGCGCAGTGGATGGTCGGCGGCCTGTCCGTGGACGTGCTGCCCATGATCCCGCGCGCGGTGATGGAGGGCGGTCACGTGCGCGTGGGTCTGGAGGACGCGCCATTCGACTCCGAGCGCAGCAACCTCCAATGGGTGGAGGCGGCTGTGAAGGCCATCGACAACTCCGGCGGCGAGCTGGCGACGGCGGCAGACGTGCGCGCAGTCCTGCAGGCTCTGGAGATGGGCGACGCTTGAGGTGCTTACCTCCTAAGACGCTCCCTCCTAAAGCGGGGAACGCAAAGGACGCGAAGGAGAAAAGAAAGGACGCAAAGGAATACCATAGGTCAACCGCCGAGCGATCGGGGACGAGCTCCGCAAAGATGGTGGTCTGCCAAACCCCGCGGAACGAGGCAAGCCGCGGGCGTCGGTTTCTCTCTATCGCACTTTCGCTTCGGTTTTCCTTTGCGTCCTTGGGGTTCACCTTTGCGTCCTTTGCGTTCCCCGCTTTCGGGTTTGCTTTGTTACAAGTGAGGTCCGAATGACTACGCTGGCAAAAATCGGTATCACCATGGGCGATCCGTCCGGCATCGGACCCGAGATCATCGTCAAGGCGCTGCAGGAGATGTCGCCGGAGCATCGGTCGGCCACTGCCGTGATCGGCAACCTCGCCATCCTCAAGCGGGCCGACAAGCTGCTGAATGCGGGCCTGACTTGCGTCGATTCTCTGGATGCCGCCCGCAACGGTGCAGTGCCGGTCGTGGACGTGCCGAGCAAGGACAGCGACCGGATCGTCGACGGCGAAATCAGCGCCGCCGCCGGTGAGGCCGCCTACCAGTACATCGTCAAGGCCGTCGAGCTGGCGCTCGCCGGGAAGATCGCCGTGATCGTCACTGCGCCGCTCAACAAGGCGGCGCTGCACGCAGCGGGACATCACTTCGACGGTCACACCGAACTGCTCGCGCACCTTACCGGCGCGAAGTCCTCATTCATGCTGCTCGCCTCGGACAAGCTCTCGGCCGTGCACGTGACTACCCACGTCAGCCTGAAGGGCGCGACTGAGCGTGCGAGCGCCGAACGCGTGCTCGCCACCATTCGTGCCGGCAACGAGCATTTCAAGGCGCTCGGCTATGCGAGCCCGCGCATTGCGGTGGCAGGCATGAACCCGCATTGCGGCGAGGGCGGGATCTTCGGCAACGAGGAGATCGAGCGGATCAATCCGGCGGTGGCGCAGGCCCAGAAGGAAGGCATCAACGTGAAGGGCCCTATCTCCGGCGACACGGTGTTCTATCGCGCTCTGAAGGGCGAGTTCGACCTGGTGGTGGCGCAGTACCACGATCAAGGCCACATCCCCACCAAGCTCATCGCTTTCGACGAGACGGTGAATGTGAGCCTGGGCCTGCCGATCCGGCGCACTTCGGTCGATCACGGCACCGCGCACGACATCGCGTGGAAGGGCAAGGCGAGCCACGTCAACATGCGCGCTGCGGTGGCTTATGCTCGCATGATGGCCGACCGCGCTGCGGCTCGCGCCGCTGCCTGACTGCCTACCGCGCATTTCGAACCGCCTCTGCGGTTAGAGAGGGTTAAGGGGTGGTGTGCATGACGCCGAAGGTGCAGATCATCGCGGATGACCTCACCGGCGCGCTGGACGTCGCCGGGCCGTTCGCTTCGCGTGGACAGCCCACCTTCGTGGTCGTGAGAGACCAGGGCTGCGAGCCCGACCAGTTCGCGGGCGCGGCTGTCGTGTCGATCAACTCCGCCTCCCGCCATCTCCCGGGCGCCGAGGCCGCCGCACGGGTGCGCAACATCGTTGAGCGCCTGTGCACCCCCGCCGGAGAGATCTGCATCAAGAAGATCGACTCCACGCTGCGCGGCAATGTCGCCGTGGAAGCGCTCGCGGCCATGCACGCTCTGGGCCGCGCGAACGCCATCATCGTGCCGGCCTTCCCGGCGCAGGGTCGTACGGTGGTGGGCGGCATGGTGCACGTGAAGGGAGTGCCGTTGCCACAGACGGGCTTCGCGCGCGATGCCCTGTCGCCACCGCCGCTTGCGCCGCTGGATCAGGTGTTTCGGCTGGCTGCGCATCAGGCGCAGGTAGAGGTGGTTGCGCCGGCCGGACCCTTCGAGCTAGCGCGGCCGGGCGAGGACCTGCGGGTGTTCGTAGTGGACAGCGGGACCGATGCCGACCTGGTACGCACGGTAGAAGCCTTGAACGGTCGCCTGGGACATTGTCTGCTGGTAGGCTCCGCCGGTATCGCCGGCGCCGTGGCCGGTGCCTGCCTGCCGCAAGCCCAAGCCCCGGAGCGGCCGCGCGCCGCCGGTCAGGTGCTCTTCGTCGTTGGGTCTCGCGCCGAGCAGAGTGCCCAGCAGGTGGCGGCGCTCGCTGTGCAGCCGGGAGTGCAAGTGGTTTCCGCGCCCAACGGTGAGGTCCAGACCGAAGCGTTGCTTCAGTCGCAAGCCGATACCCTTGTCTTGCGCTCCACCGCCGGCGCAGATGGACGCGAAGGAGATGCAGCGCACGTGGCAGCACTGCTGGCGAGCAATGCCGTGCGCGTCCTGCGCGGCCGCCCGGTCGACGCACTGGTCGCCACGGGAGGCGACACTGCCGTGGCGATCCTGGAGCTGTTGGGGCGACGCGCACTCCAGGTCATGGGCGACCTTGTTCCGGGGATCCCCTATTGCCGGTTGGACCTGGACGGCAGGCGCCTGTGGCTCGTCACCAAGGCCGGCGGGTTCGGCACCCCCGAGACGATGATCGAGATCGTGCGCCGCCTGCGCGGCGGGGCGTGAGCGGGCAGGCAATCCCGCAGCCTGGGGTCGAACCCGGGGGATGCGCGGACTGTCCAACTCTCCGCGCGTACAATCCTTCGAACCGCACCATCACGCGAGGAGCGCCTCTGAATGCCCCTGAAAAAGTGCTTTCCGATCGTGCTTGCCGCGCTCGTCGCCATGGCCCCGCTCGCGCAGGCCGCACAGCCCGCGCAAGTCCGCATGGGTCAGATCGGCCTGAGCTTCTATGCCGTCACTGCCGGCGTGGTCCAGGAGGTCCTGGAACGCCTGGGGCATACGGTGGAAGTGACCACGGGCAGCCACGCCGAGATCTTTCCCCGCCTGGGCGCGGGGGAAGTGGATCTGCTCGTAGCCGCGTGGCTTCCGCATGGTCACGCCGTCTACTGGGAGCAGTACGGCAGCCGGGCCGAGCAGCTGGCTGTGCTCTACGAGGGCGCCCGCTTCGACTGGTCGGTCCCGACGTACGTGCCGGAGACTCTCGTGGCGAGCGTGGTCGATCTCACCAGGCCGGAAGTCCTGGCGCGCATGGAGCGGCGTATTCAGGGCACCGGGCGGGATTCGGGCAACATGATGGTGTCCGCCGACGTGATGCAGGCCTACGCTCTCACGGCTGCCGGCTATGAGCTGGTGCCCGGCAATCTCGCCCAGTTCCACGGCAACTACGACCGTGCGATCGCCGAAGGCAAGTGGTTCGTCATGCCGCTGTGGACGCCGCACTACATCAACAAGGTCGGCAACATGCGACCGATCGCCGAGCCGCGCGGCCTGCTCGGGTCGGCCAGCAACGGCACGCTGGTCGCCAGCAAGGTCTGGGTAGCGCAGGCGCCCGCCCGCACGCTGGACGTGCTGGGCCGCATGTATCTGGGGCGCGATGCCGTGTCCGAAATGGACTACCTGGTCAACGTGCAGAAGCTGGCGCCGCGCGATGCCGCCCGCGCGTGGATGCAGGCCAACTCTGCGACCGTGGACAGCTGGTTCGCGGGCAAGTGAAGGTGCGTGCCGCGGCGGCGCTCCTGCTGCTCCTCGCCGCAAGCGCGGTGAACGCCCAGCGGGTCAGCGTCGAAGCGCGGCGCGACGGCGACGCGGTCCTGGTGGAAGCCCGTGCGCAGTTCAAAGCCGATGCGCGCCTGGCCTGGGAGGTGCTTACCGGTTACGACCGCTACGCGCTGTTCGTGCCCGATCTGACGTCCAGCCACATACTCGTCCGTGCCGGGGATACCGCCATCGTAGAGCAGAAGGGCATGGCCGGATTCTTCCTGTTCCGCTTCCCGCTCGAGGTGCGGCTGGCGGTGACCGAGCAGCCTTTCGAGCAGGTATCGGCACGCGCCATCGCCGGGAACTTCAAGGAGATGACCGGGCTCTATCGGCTCGCCTCCGACGGCGAGGATCTGCAGTTCAGCTACTCCGGGCGGCTGGTTCCCGCGTTCGATCTGCCGCCTCTGGTTGGCACTGCCGCGGTGCGCATCGCGGTGGAGAAGCAGTTCGTTGCGCTGGTGCGCGAGATTCTTCGTCGCGAGAAGGACAGGGGCTCGTGACTCGCGCACTGGTGTTGCTGGCACTGCTGGTGTCGGCAGGCGGCTGCGCCCAACTTCCCGGTCAGCCTGCGACGACGGGGATGGATGAGGCGCTCCGCTGCGAGCAGATGTACGCCGCAGTCGACCGCGCCGTCGCGCAGGCGGCCGTCGCCGACGGCGGCGCGGCCCGGATCCAGGGCCTGCCCTACCTGCGGGTGGATCGCCTGCTCGCCAGCTTCGCGGAAGAGGCCGAGGGTGCAGACCAATTTGGCGCGTGGGTGGAACGCATGCGAGCCCTCGACCGTACCGCGCGGAAGGCCGAACTGGCCAACCTGCCTGCTGCGGACCGCGCGCGCCTGGCGAGGAGCCGCCCAGCAGACGGCATCGACGCGGAGCTCGATCGCTGCGCCGACCTGTTGAGCGCTCGCGATCTCGCGACAGAGCAGCAGCGCGACGCGCTGCGTGGCCAGGCGCGGGTGCCCGACGACTACGATACCTGGAAGCGGGTGGTCGGACTGTACTGGATCACGCGCATTCCGTTCGCCAGCGGCGTGCGCGATTACCAGACGCAGGCGCAGGCGATGTTCGAGCGGCCGCTGCAAGAGCTTGCCGCGGGCGGCAGTCTCGTGACTTATTCGCCTGCGGAAGCGGGTGCGACGCTGCCGGGCGAGGTCGAGACGATCCTGGCGCGCGCGAGGCGCAACCCGCTGGGCATCCCCGAACCGCAGGGGGAAGATGCCGATCGATTGTTCGCCCTGTTCGCACCGGTCTGGATCGTGGATCAGCACGACGAGAACGATCGCATCGGCACACTGGTGTTGGGCGAGGACAGGCGCGCGCGCGTGGACGCGGTGCGACCGATGGTCTATCGCCGCATTGCCTACACCCGATACCATGATCAGGTGTTGCTGCAACTCGTCTACAGCGTATGGTTGCCGGCGCGCCCCAGGACCTCCGGCCTGGACCTGCTCGGCGGACATCTGGATGGGGTGATCTGGCGCGTCACGCTCGGCCCCGAGGGAATTCCGCTGGTCTACGACAGCATCCACAGCTGTGGCTGCTATCACCAGTTCTTCCCGACGCCGCGCGCCGAACTACTGCCTGCTCAGGACACGCTAGACGAGCAGGCCTTCGTGCCGCAGCGCTTGCCCGCGGTCGCCGCGGGCGATCGCGTCGCGGTGCGCCTGGAAGCTGGAACCCACTACATCCAGCGTGTGCTTGTGAGCAGCGACACCCGCGGAGTCGGCTACGCCGTTGCGGCCGCCGAAGGGCTGCGCTCACTGCCCGACCCCGCCGGAGGCCACCGCAGCGCCTTCCGCCCGGACGGCATCGTGCCGGGCTCTGAGCGCGGTGAGCGTTATCTGTTCTGGCCGATGGGTGTTCGCGAGCCGGGAGCCATGCGCCAGTGGGGACGTCACGCCACGGCCTTCGTCGGGCGCCGCCACTTCGACGACGCAAGGCTGATCGAGCGCTACTTCACGCTGCGCCTGAACTAATCCCGCATGACCTACGGTACCCGGAGATCATCATGAGCTACGACCGCTACAAGACGCTAAAGCTGAACCGGCCCGAGCCCGGCATTCTGGAGATCATCATGGGCGGCGCCGGCAAGCTCGGCGTGGCCGACGCTACCGGGCATGCCGAGCTCGCCGACATCTGGCGCGACATCGACGCGGACCCCGAGGTGTCTGTCGCCATCATGCGTGGTGAAGGCAAGGGCTTCTCCGGCGGCGGAAGCCTCGACCTGGTCGAGCGAATGGCGGTGGATTTCGACACACGCGCACGGGTGTGGCGCGAGGCCAGGGACCTGGTCTATAACCTGATCAACTGCTCCAAGATCGTGGTGTCGGCCATGCATGGCCCCGCGGTCGGGGCAGGGCTGGTGACCGGGCTGCTCGCCGACATCTCGATCGCCGCTCGCAACGCACGCATCATCGACGGTCATACGCGGCTCGGTGTGGCGGCCGGCGATCACGCCGCCATCGTCTGGCCATTGCTGTGCGGCATGGCGAAGGCCAAGTACTATCTGCTGCTGTGCGACGAGGTCAGCGGCGAGGAAGCCGAGCGCATCGGCCTGGTGTCCCTATGCGTGGAGGAAAGCGAGCTGCAGGCAAAGGCCCTGGAGGTCGCGCGGCGGCTTGCGCGGGGCTCGCAGCCGGCGCTGCGCTGGACCAAGTACAGCCTGAACAACTGGCTGCGCATGGCGGGACCGACCTTCGACACTTCGCTCGCGCTGGAGATGCTCGGCTTCTCCGGGCCGGACGTGCGTGAGGGGGCCAAGTCGCTGCGCGAGAAGCGTCCCCCGACCTTCCACCCCAAGAGCCCCTTCTAAGCATCGCTGCGGTCGGTTCGCGAAGGAGGAGAACATGCGCTCTACGAACTGGAAGTCGATCGGCGTGGGCGCGGTAGTGCTCATAGCAATCCTGCTACGGAGCGGATCCGCTGCAGCGCAGCCCGACCAGGCGATCTCGGAGGCCACGTTGCGCGAGCCGTGGAATCAGCAGCTCGCGGTCCTGCAGTCCTTGTCCGGCTCGATCACCGCTGCCAACGCCGACAGCCGCAGCCAGCTGGGCGATGCGCTCGCAATACTCCAGGTCGCTCTGGGCGAGTTCGAGGTACAGGTGGACCAGGTGATCGACCGTGTCCTGGCGGATGCGCAGTTCGCCTTTGCCGCCGCGGAGACGTCGCAGGCGCTGTCGGCCCAGCTCGCCGAGGTGCACGCGCGGTTCGACGCTTTGTATGCGGTCCTGGGCGTGCAGGAGCGTGCCGATGTCCGCGCGGCCCAGGCTTCGCTCGACACCCTGCAGAAAATTCTGCAGGACAAGATGCACTTCGAGCGTGACGTCGAGCGCGCGCTCGGCTCCGGGACTCGGCAGCAGCGCGTGGAGCTGGCCACCAGATGGTGGAACGGCGAGGAAAGGGCGATCGCGGTGAAGAAGCTCGTAGCGGACCTGCGGGAGACGCTCGAAGGCGTCTCTGGCAACGCAAGATCCAACTGAAGAGCGCAGAGGGGCGACCTACTGAGACCCATCGCATGTGACCAACACCGGCGGGCCTCCCAAGATTAGATCTCGATTTCGCTCTGGCTCCGCGCCTCTGCGGTTCGAGGTTCAGGCGGTAGTCGAACAGCCGCGCACGAACTCAGCCTGATCCTGCGCCGCGGCCAGCAGCAGGCTGATGTCGTTGCCGGCCAGGATCAGGCGCATCCCGCGGGCGATGTAGCGCTGGATGAGCGGCTTGCCGTAGACGCCACCCAGACCTGGCCATTTGCCGTGCTTGCGGCAGGCGGCGATCACGTTGTCCATCGCGCTCACCACGCGCGGATCGTCGAGCTGGCCGGGGATGCCCATCTCCAGGCACAGGTCGTTGGTGCCCATCAGCAGGGCATCGATACCGGGCACGGCGGCAATGCGCTCCGCATTCTCCACCGCCAGCGGCGTCTCGATCATGGCCACCAGCAGCGTTGCCGCGTTGAGTGCCGGGACGGCGTCCTTTGCCGGGACCGGCGCAAAGCCGAACTGTGGATAGCCGCCGCCGATGGAACGCCGGCCCAGCGGTGGGAAGCGGAATGCCTGGACCATCGCCTGCGCCACCTGTGGCGTATCCACGTGCGGCATGACGAGGCCCAGCGCGCCGGCATCCAGGCAGCGAGTGCCGAGCGTGAAATCACCGTGTGGGACGCGCACCAGCGGTGCGATGCCAGCGTCGAGCGCAGCCACGCAAATCGAATAGGCCGTCTCGACCGAGGTCGCGCCGTGCTCCAGATCGATGAACAGCCAGTCGAAGCCGGCCGTCTTCATGACCCGCGCCACCTCGACGCCGCGCACACCGCGCACGCCAATGCCGATGGCCAGTGCGTTCTGCGCCAGGCGCTCCCTGGCTGGATTGTTTACCTGCATGCCCGGATCCTCCCATCGCGTATCTTTGCACAACGATTGTAGGCCTGAATCGCCGCGCGCGGGACGCGCATCTGCCGCATAATTGGGCAATGCAAGCCAACGTTTCTCCCTGGTACGCCGCCGCGCCCGAGATCATCGGGACCATAGTTGTAATCATCGTGGTGCTGGTGGTCAACCTCGCCATCTCGGGGATGTTACGCGGCCGGACCAGCCTGTCGCGCGAGACCAAGCTGCGCGCGTCGGTGTTCTGGCGCAATACCTCTCTGCTGGTGGCGGTGGTGCTGCTGCTGTTTGTGTGGCGGGCGGAGCTGCGCGCAGCCGCACTGTCTCTTGCAGCGTTGAGCGTCGCCCTGGTGCTCGCCGGCAAGGAGCTGCTCACGTCCATGCTCGGCTACATCTACCGCACCACCTCCGGGAGCTTTCGCTTTGGCGACGTGATCGAGATCAGCGGCGTGCAGGGTGAGGTGATCGACCAGACCCTGCTGTCGACGACGTTGCTGGAGATGAGCGAGGAGCATCAGTTCACCGGGCGGACGGTGCAGTTTCCCAACAGCTTCTACATCACTCACCCGTTCAAGAATCATTCGCGCATCGGTGCCTACCAGCTCGGCATCCTGATCGTGCCGCTGGCCGCCGGCGGGGACGTCGATGCCGCCCGGCTAAGGCTCGAGCAGGCTGCGGCCACCGTGTGTGCGGCGTTCGTGGCACCCGCCGAGGTGGCCCTGCGGGAACTGGAAGGGGAGCAGTTTGTGGTATTGCCGTCGGCCGAGCCGCGCGTGACCATGCGGCTGGTGGACCCCAACAGAGTGAATCTGGTGTTGCGCTATCCTTGCCTGGCCACGCAGCGCACACGTACCGAGCAGGAGATCCTGGCGCGGTATCTCGCCGGCGGCTGAGCCCCTCCAGCGCAAGCTGTTACACCTTCATTCATGACCGCATCGGCGCGGTCTGGGCCTCAGCTGGTATCCCAGTTGCTTCGCTACCCTCCTAAGACGCAGGCCAACCGCCCCAAATGCCGATCCGCATCGCGATTCTGGTCATCCTGAGCGCCGTCCTGGCCGCCGGAGCCCTGGCCGCGCGCACGGCTTCCCGGAAGGCGCCGCCGCCGCCCCGCCAGGAGCCGTACAAGTGCATCGATGCCGGCATGGTGGTCTACTCCGATGCGCCCTGCGTTTCGGCCACCGGCGGTGCACCCGGCGGCCAGGCCGGCGCCAGCCTCAGCCGGGGACAGGTGCTCCAGCTGCTGGAGTCGTTCGATCGCAGTGCCGGGCGCATGGATTGGAGCGGGCTCGCCGGCTTGATCGCGGATGACGCGGTCATCCAGATCCAGCGATCCCCCAGTCGAGGCGGGCGCACCTCGGTCGGCAAGGCGGAGTTCCGCCGGCTGCTGAACGAGAGCGGCGGCAAGATGCGCAACTACTCCCTGCGCCGGGAGAACGTGCAGGTCGAGATGCATCCCGACGGCTACCGCGCCCAGATTGACTCGAAGCTGACCCGGTTCTGGCTCGATCCCGGCGGAGCGCTGATGGTGACCTCGGAGGAGACCTGGGTCGTCGAGCCGCGTGGCGGCCGGCCGCGGATCGTCATCATGGACATCCTCGAGCGGGATCCGAAGCCGCAGCCGCCGCGCCAGCAATGAAATCACACTGAGTACCCACCTCTCACCCCATAAGCCTCGAAGACACGAAGAAAACCCGAACAACCAGGGAATGCGTGCTTCCGGGCTCGCCACATCTGCCGTTTCCTGCGTGGCTAAGGTGTTTCTCCCCTGGGTTTGCGTCCGCGATCCAGCCAGGGCGCCCGTCGCACTAGCACATCGAGCAGGAACAGAAGTAGCGCCGCCGCGGTCAGCCATGGCCAGAGTGGCTTCGCCACCGCCGTGCCGTCGCCGCGGTCGGCGAAGATGTCTGCCTGGCTCGGTTCGAAGACGCCGCCGGTGCGTTCGCTCAACGCCTGCAGCAGGCGCGTGTTGGGCGGGAGGACGCGGTACTCGTCCGGCCAGGGGTAGGTAAGGCCGCGGGTGCCGGCCTGCGCCACGTCGCGGCGGGACAGGCCACCGCCCTCCAGCAGTTCGAACCGGTAGGGTGCGCTGCCGCCTGCTTGTATCGCAGTGCTGGCCCGATAGTGGCCCGGCGCGATCTGCCGCAGACCGAGCACCGAGGAGCTCCCCTCCGGCACCGTCAGGCGCACCTTGGGGACGAGGCCATTGCGATAGGTGCGGTCCGGGGCCAGCGCCTTGAGCTCGATCACCGCCTCGCGGCCCTGGCGTTTGACGTCCCAGGACAGCCTCTCGCCGGTGGTGGCGGGGATCGTGTCGCGCACCACCTGGGCCCAGAACCGGCCGTAGCCGTCCCAGGTGAGCCACTGCGCGCTCCAGCGGTTCTTGACGTCCGACAGAAAGGCGACGGTCTTGCCCAGGCCGTAGTGCGTCTGCACTAGCAGCGGCTGTTCCTGCGGCGCCTGCAGCAGCACCTCCGAGAAGGGCTTGGGCCGGGTGACCACGAAGCCACCCAGCGGCGGGCCGGCTGCGAAGTCCACGCCGGAGATCGACTCCGCGCGGCTGCCTACCTTGGGCTGAAACGGTTGTTCGACGATGGATTCGCCGAGCAGCCGGCGCGTTTCGGCCACAAACAGGCTGGGGATCTCGGTGTCGCTCGCGGCGACGTAGTGTCTTCCGTTCCCCCAGGCCGCCAGGCCGCGCATCAGCTCGAGGTTGGCTTTCTCGCCGATGGCGATGGTGGACAGCGTGATCTTCGCCGCGGCCAGCTCCGCGACCAGACCTTCCATGCCGCCCGCGTGCGCCGGCAGTTCGGGTTGCGCCTCGCGCTCCATCGTGCCGCCCACCTCGCGCATGGTGTCTGCGCGCGCCTGCCGCACCAGTTCCTGGGCTTCCTCGCTGCTGGAGCGGGCGACGGCCGTTCCCGGCGGCGGCGCGGTGACGCCGTCCGACAGCACCAGGATGTGCCGGGTGGGAGCGGTGGACGAGGCCAGCAGCCGCTGGGCGTGAGCGAGCGCGTTATAGATGTTCGTCTGCCCGCTCGAGGTCATGCTGGCAATCAGGTCCTCGGCCCGGCGCTTGCTGCCCACTTCCGCAAGCGGCACGACGTCGCGGGGCTGGGAATCGAACGCGACTACTGCGAGGCGATGGTGCTGTTCCAGCAAGTCGAGGGTGGCCAGCGCTGCTGACTTGGCGAGCTCGAGCTTGCGGCCCCGCATGCTGTGCGAGCGGTCCAGCAGCAATACCAGATCCAGATCCCGACGCTTGCGCTTGCCCTGGAAGCGGACCGGCAGCAGCCGCTCGACGCGGCTGCCCGAATACCCCTGCCTGCCGTACGTGCGGTCGCCGGCGGCGAAGATGAGGCCCTGGCCTCGGTCGCGCACGAAGTCCTCGATGGCCTGGGCCGTGGGCGCATCGATGCTTCGCGCCTCGATGTCGCTCAGGACGACCGCGTCCTGGCCAGCGAGCAGGCCGTGGTCCGCGCGCAGCGCGTCGGGGGTGGCGACGGTCACGTCGATGTGATGGGCGCGCAGGGCGTCGGCCAGATAGTGCGCGCTCTCGGGAGCGCTCTCCACGTAGAGCAAGCGCGGGCGCGGGCCTACCCACACGCTCTCGCTCATCGTGTCGTTGCGGGCATCCTGGTCGCCGTCCGCCTGCACCTGCGCCGTCACGACGTTGCTGCCCTTGCGGGGGAATCTCACCGTCAGCGACACCTCGTTGTCGCCGGGTTGCAGACGCAGGGCACGGGCAGCTAGAGCCCGGTCGCCTTCGGCGAGGCGCAGGCTGGCGTCGGTCGCCGTGCGCGAGAACACATGCACCCCTACGGCCACTGGTTCCTGCTCGCGCACGCTCTGGGGCACTGAAATGCTATCGACCCACGCGTCGTTGTCTACCGCGACTGCGGCCGGGATCGTGAACACCCGCACCCCCTGTGCCCGCAGCCGCGGCAGCGCGCGCCACAGGTCACCCTGGGTCTGGTTGCCGTCGGTCACCAGCACCAGACGCGCCGCAGCGTGCGGCGCGAAGCCGAACACAGCGGTGTTCAGCGCCTGCTCCAGGTCGGTGACGCTCTGGTCGACGGCGTCCGCTTCGATCGGGGTTCCCTGGCCGGCGACCGGCACCGACAGCACGTCCCGTTCAGCATCGACCAGCCACGCGCGGTCGCCGAACACCAAGAAGCGAACCTGCGCCGGACTGTAGCGTGTGTTCGCGTTGGCGATCCAGTCCAGGGCCCGACGCAGGAAGGCCGAGGACACGCTTCGCGAGATGTCGATCGCGTACACCACGGAGATCTTTCGGTTGGGCTCGAGCCATACCGGACCCGCAAGCGCCAGCGCTACGAGCACCATGACCGCAGACCGGAGCAGCGTGGCGGCCGCGAGGCGCCGGCGCGACGCCGCGGCACGGCTGCGCCACGCCAGGAGCCAGAGCGCCGGCAAGCCTGCGAGCAGCCACAATCCCAGCGGGCTCTCGAGGGTCATGCGTGATCCCCGTCAGGCCGTGACACGGCGCGTATAGGCCGCCCACTCCGCCATCAGGAGCAGAGCGCAGACCAGCAGCAGGAGCACCCAGGGCTCGATTCGCCGCTCTGGCGCGGCGGCTTCAGCAACGGCCTGTTCATCGCGCAGCGGGCTGCGGTTGATGTCGGCCTGGCGCGGGTCGAGCACATTGGCGATGACTTCGACGCGCTGCCCATCGCCGTGCGCGGTGTACACGTCCGGTTGTAAGGCTTCGAACATGACGCCGTCCGCGGTCTCCACAACCGGCACAGATGCGCCGGCGCTATTGCGCACCTGGGCACCCGGCACCGGCACCTGGATGGCTCCGAGCGGAAGGACCAGCGGCGCCGGCGCCTCGGTCAGCCAGTCGAGCGCATTGCCGAGGAACACCGGGAAGGCGGGCTGCAAGGGCAGGCTCGAGTCCTGGGAAGCGAAGCCGACGAGGATCCACGGCGAAGACGCGCGGCGAGCGGCGACGAGTGCGCCTTGCGTAGCCGCTACGACGGTTTCGCTCGCCTCTACGTTGACCGGGCGCGCTTGCCTAACCCTCAGGTCGCGCCAGTTCAGCCCGATCGTGAGCGGATGGGCGCGATTCCAGTCAGCGATGCCGGGGTTCGCAATCTCGGACGAGACCGCTGGAAGCCACGGCGCAGCGGCTGGCCGGAACAGCAGAGCGCCGGCAGGCGGCGGCATGACAGGGGCGAAGCGGTCGAAGACGTAGGCGTCTGCCCCCGCGGCGTAAACGTAGTCCGCCGGCTTGACTGTGGCGAGCCGAATGCCGGGCAAGGCGCGGATGGCATCTTCCAACCGCGCATTGCCGTCGGTGACCAGCAGGACACGCCGGGTCCGGTGCGCCGCGACGCGTGCAAAGGCCACGTTGTCGAGCGCAAGCGCGTCCCCGATTATGGCGGCCGCGGCGCCGAGAATACCGCCCTCGAAGCCGCTGATATCGAAGCTGGCATCCAGCAGCTCGCCGGCAGACATATCCAGCTCCTGCGCAATGGCGAAATGGTCGCCGCCGCGCAGCGTGAGGCGCACTCGCTTGGAGCCCGGCGATGCGTTGTACACCTGGACGAAGGCCTCGTAGCGTGTAGGATCTGCCGGGAAGGCGCGCGCTTCCAGGCCAGTCACCGCGACGTTATCGGCTGCCTCGAACACCGAATGCACAGCGCCGCCGGCCGGAAATTCGGTGAGTCCCACACCGTCGGTGATCAAGTGCACGTCGAGGTCTCGCTCCTGCGGGAACAAGGGCAGCCGTGCCATGCTCTGTGAGCCAACTTTGAGGCGGTCGAGCGCGGTCACTGCCTGTGCGCGCGTGAGGAAGCCTGAAACCGGTGCAGTCCCCATGGTATCCAGCACCATGACCGCGCCAACAGTGCTCCCCAGTAGACCGCGGGCGCGCTCCAACGCGTGCAGCCAGCGGGTGCGGCCGTCCCGCGTGCGCGCTGCCATGGACGGCGAGTTGTCGAGCACCAGCACCGTGCGCTTGCCCGCCAGTCCCAGCGCGGGCAGCTCGGGGCCGGTGAGCGCGAGCGCCAGGCTGAGCCCGATCCCGAGCGCGAGCAGGAGGGAGAGCAACCAGCGCCAACGCCCGGCGCGCCGACTGTGCCGTTTGAGGACGTTGGTCCACAGCAGCGTAGAGCCGACTGTCATCCGCAGAGGACGCGGCTTGAGCAAGTGCAGCAAGACGACTGCGAGGGCGACGGCGGCCAGCAGCGCATAGGCGGCGAGCGGCGAGAGGGCCAGGAAAGTCACGGCGTAGCCTGCACCATTGAGCCTTGCACAGATGCATTACGCTCAAGCTGCAGTAGTCCAACGCCAACCACCCCGTCGCCTTCGGCGCCACCCCTCCTTTGAAAGGAGGGGAGACACTCCCCTCCTCTCCGAGGAGGGGTGCCGGCGCAGCCGGCGGGGTGGTGTGGAGGTCTGCAACCTGATTCTGCAAGGCGCAATGGAACTCCCTTGTCGACGATCTCCAGGCTCATGTGCCGCGTCCTGCTTCCCTCGTCCTTCGTCCTGTCTCCCCGCTCAGTCCTGAGCCCCGAGCCCCGATCCGCTTTCGGTGCGGTGCTGCTCGAGTGTGTAGCGCTTGACCGCATCGCGATAGGCGAGTGGCATACGCTCTACGCGTGCTAATCCCTCGGCCCCCTGGTGCGGACGCGCCGCGACCGCCTCGTAGCCGAGGCTGGCCGACTGGGCGCGGGTCGCCGCGTACAGCGACTCTTCGGCTCCAGGCTGCTCCTCTCCGGTAGCCGGCTCGACCTTGAGCCTCTGCAACTGCGCCTGTAGACGCTGCGTTTTCTGGCCCAGGGCCGGCTCCGACTCGACAGCGCCGGCGGGGTCCCCCTGCGGCCGTTCGTCGTCTCCCGCACCCGCGCGGCTCACTCCGACCCGGCGCCCCATCGCGCCGCCGCCGACGTTGGAGCGACCGGTTTCCTCGCCGGCCTCGCCCGCGCCGCCCACGACATCGCGCGGCCCGATGCTGCTGCGATTGATGGCGCGCAGCATGGCGTTCAGTGCGGCTTCGCCTGCCGACTGCTGGCCACGCGGGTCGCCCTTCTCGACCTCGGCGTCCGCACGCAGTTGCTCGGTGAGCTGCGCCGTGGGCGCTTCTGCACTCGTGGGTGCCGGCTGATTCGCCTGCACTTGCTGCTCTTTCAGCAGTTCCTGCAGCCGCTCGAGGATGCCTTCGGCCAGCGAGGCGGACATCTGTTCGGTCTCGGGCCGGGGGGCAGGGCCGATGTTGGTCTGGGCGGCCCGGCGCCGCTGCAGCGCCTCCAGCAGCTGAGCAGCGTGTCGGGCGTCGTGCGCGGCGATGGCATGCTCGATGGCTTCGCTTTCCGCGTCGTCCGCGAGCGCCGAGGTCAGTTCCTGGAGTTGGGACCACACAGCCTGCGCGTGCTCGGAGATCGGCGCCGCTGGCCTCTCGTCTCCTGACATGGACGCGGTGTCTATCTGCCGCTGCGGGCGCACCGCAGCGGTTTCCGGTGAGGGCGGAAGCACGGAAGCCGGTGTGCCGTGGAGCAAGCCCATGTAGGGTAGGAACCAGGTAACCGCAACAGCGACCAGCGCGAGCCCTAGAGCCGAGGCCACGCGACCCGAAACAGCGACCGGGAAGAGGCGCCGCGCGTCCAGCGCCTGCACAGTCCGCGCCGCACGGGCAAGCAGCAACTCTGCCACTGGGCCACCGCCACCGTGCTGTGCGAACCACAGTGCGCTGCGCAGTTCATCCCTCAGCCCCGCACGTGCGTCTGCTACGGCAGCAGCCTGCATGAGTGTCGGTGCTCGCCAGGCTCGCACTGCGAAGACAGCTGCTGCGCCGACCGCGGCGAAGATGAAGAATGGCAATAGAGCGGCGCGGACCTCGGGGGCGGAGATGACCACCCGCAGCGCCTGGTGTAGTGCAAGCAATGCCAGCAGCGCGCAAGCCATGGCGCCCGCTTCTCGCAGCCCGAACGCGAGGCGCGCTCGTGCTGTGGCGCGGTCCAGCCATTCGAGAAGAGTCTCGCGCTCCGGCATGGAGGATGATCGTGGCTTCGGCGGATGACGGCGGGTGCGGCGGAGAGCGGGCCAGCGGTGCGCCGAAGTGGGCTCCGGTCGCGTTCGGGTCGATCGATCGCGCAAGCAATCGTATCATAGGGGGAAAGCAGGACTTCAGGGAGGGCGCATGAAACAGGTGAAGCCGGGCATCGGATCGACCCGGCGCGTGCTGCGCAGGCTGCTGGTGATACTCGTGGTTACCGTGGCGGGGAGCCTGCAGGCAGCCGATCAGCCGCACATCGTCTACATTCTGGCGGACGACCTGGGATGGCATGATGTTGGGTTCCATGGCAGCGCGATCCGCACGCCCAGCCTGGACCGGATTGCCGCGACAGGCGCGATCCTCAATGCCTTCTACGCGCAGCCGTTCTCGAGCCAGACGCGCGCGGCGATGCTGACCGGGCGCTATCCCATGCGCTACGGACTGCAGACGCTCTCGGTCCTGCCGTCCAGCAAGGTCGGGCTACCAGAGGATGAGCGCACTCTGGCGCAGGCCCTGAAGGAGCGAGGCTATCGCACCGCTTTCGTGGGCAATTGGCTGCTGGGCCACGCCCGACCGGAGTATTGGCCCACGCGACGCGGCTTCGACAGCTTCTACGGTTCGCTGTCCGGCGCTGTCGAGCCGGTGCTCGGAAAAGGCGCGCGCACGGACTGGCGGCGAGACGAGCGGTCCGTGAAGGAAGACGGCAACGTCACGGCGCTGCTCAGCCGCGAGGCAGTGAGCATCATCGGGCGCCACGACCCGGCCGTTCCGCTGCTGCTGATGCTGTCCTTCAACACGCCGGCCCAATACTACGGCCTTGCGCGAGCCCTGATCGACAGCTATCGCGACGTCGGCGACGACACTCGGCGCAGTTATGCCGCTGCGGTCACTGCGCTGGATACCGCCGTCGGTGAGGTCGTGACTGCGCTGGAGAAGCGCAGTATGCTGCAGGACACCCTCATCGTGTTCCATAGCGACAACGGTGGCGCCCTGCCGACCCGCTTCGCGACCGGCGACCGCGACGTCGAGCGGGTGGCAGCCGACAACGGCGTCTTCCGCGAAGGGCGGGGGAGTCTCTACGAAGGCGGCGTGCGGGTGGTCGCGCTTGCTTCCTGGCCGGGCCGCATCAAGCCCAAGACCATCGTGACCGAACCGCTGCACGTGACCGACATGTACGCGACGCTGCTGCACCTGGCCGGCGCGCCGGCCGAGCAGCGCAAGAAGTTGGACGGCTTCGACGTCTGGCCGGTGATTGCGCAGGCGCAGCGCACGCCGCGCAAGGAGATGCTGCTCAACGTGGAGGATTTCGGCGGCGCGCTCCGTGTAGGCGAATGGAAGCTCATTGTGCATTCTGCGCTGCCCAGCACGGTGGAGCTGTACGATATCGCCAACGATCCCGAGGAGGCTGAGAACAAGGCAAACGCCTATCCCGACCGCGCGAGGGAGCTTCTCGGCAAGCTCAACGACTACGCTTATGACATGATGCCGGCGCAATACCTCGAGGAGCTGACCGAGAGCGACCGGCCGGTGTTCTGGCGCGCCAATCCGCCTCGGCGGTAGACAATTACCGATAACCTCTCACCACGAAGACACGAAGACACGAAGAAAACCAAGAAGGATCAGGGGCGTGATCAACGCAGCTTATGGTACGACCTTGCCGGTTAGTGGAGTCTGTCAGGCGTGCGCTGCTTCAATGTCTTTCTTTCTTTTTTCCTTCGTGTCTTCGTGCCTGCGTGGTGAGAGGTTCAAGGTGTTCCGTGACGCAACATGAGCTACGAAATGGACCACAACACACTGTTCGATCATCTGCGCAAGTTCGATACACCCACCATCTGCAACGCACTGGAGATCGCGCTGGGGGGGCGTTTTACCACCGGCTTCACCCGCCAGCGGCTGATTGCAGCTTTCCCGAAGCTGCCACCGATCATAGGCTTTGCCCGCACCTTAACTGTCCGCTGCTCGGTCCCGTTCGACGCGGCGGCGCGCAAGGAGCGTCTGCTGGGGTACTACGAGTACCTCGCTCAGGGACCCGGGCCGACCATCTCGCTGGTCCAGGACGTGGACAGCCAACCCGGGCTGGGCGCCTTCTGGGGCGAGGTCAACACCCATGTGCACTGGGGGTTGGGCTGCATCGGCGCGGTGACCAACGGCTCCATGCGAGACCTGGACATGATGTGCCCCCAGTTCCAGTGCCTGGCGGCTACACTCTCCCCCAGCCATGCGTATGTGCAGGTGGTGGACTTCGCCAAGCCGGTGGATGTGCTGGGAATGGCCGTGAGCGACGGCGATATCGTGCACGCCGACTACCATGGCGCGGTGGTGATCCCTCCGGCGGCGCTGGAGAAACTGCCCGCGGCCATCGATCTGATGGCCAGGAAGGAGAAGGTTATCCTGGATGCTGCGCGGCAGCCGGGCTTCACCGCCGCCAAGATGCGTGCGGCGATGGCTGCGGCCGACCAGGTCAGGTAAGACACCAAACTGAACCACAGAGGCACAGAGACACAGAGACGAAGATGCAGAGCACCGGAGTACTCGACGCGCGAAGACATCCGGACGGCATTGCGTATCCGTGTTGGGTCCGTTCTTGGTTTCTCTGTGTCTCTGTGCCTCTGTGGTGAAAGAGCTGTGATGACGGCACGGTACGACCTGCTGATCCGCAACGGCACTATCATCGACGGCACCGGTGCTCCGCGCTATCGGGCCGACCTAGCTGTCAGCGGCGGCCGCATCGCGCAGCTCGGTGCCCTGGACGGGACGCAGGGGGAGCGCGAGATCGACGCCAGTGGCAAGGTCGTCGCCCCCGGCTTCATCGATGCGCACACGCACGACGACCGGCTGCTGCTGTCCGGGCCGGACATGGCGCCCAAGGTGAGCCAGGGCGTCACAACAGTCGTCGCCGGCAACTGCGGAATCTCGCTGGCACCGGCCCCGTCTGGCATGAAAAAGCCCATTACGCCGCCGCTGGACCTGCTGGACGAAGACGGCGCGTGGTTCCGGTTCCCGACCTTCGCCGGCTATGTCGAGGAGCTTCGTGCGCGGCCCGCAGCGACCAACTGTGCGCTGCTGGTCGGCCACACGATGCTGCGAGTCGTGACCCTGGCCGACGTGGAGCGGCCTGCCACTGCGGTGGAAATCGGCCGCATGCGCGAGCTAGCGCGCGAGGCGCTGGCGGCCGGGGCTATCGGTGTTTCGACCGGCCTGTACTACGAGCCGGCGGCGGCCGCGCCCACCGAGGAGGTGATCGAGGTGTGCCGGCCCTTGCGCGAGTTCGGCGGGCTCTACTGCACACACATGCGCAACGAGGCCGAGCGCGTGCTCGAATCGCTGGACGAGACCTTCCGCATCGGTCGCGAGCTCGGCGTGCCGGTCGTGATCTCGCACCACAAGGTGAACGGCACCCCCAACCACGGCCGTTCGGGGGAGACCCTCGCGCTGATCGCGCAGCGCATGCGTGGCCAGGAGATCGGGCTGGACTGCTATCCCTATACCGCGTCCTCCACCATGCTCTCCGCCGACCGCGTGAGGGCGGCTATGCGCGTGGTGGTCACCTGGTCCAAGCCGCACCCCGAGTGTGCCGGCATGGACCTCGGCGAGGTCGCCGCGAACATGGGCTTGCCGCAGGACGAAGCAGTCGCGCGTCTGCTGCCGGCAGGCGGCATCTACTTCTCCATGGACGAGGCCGACGTGCAGCGCATCCTTGCCTTCCCGCCTACCATGATCGGATCCGACGGGTTGCCGCACGACGCCTTCCCTCACCCGCGCCTGTGGGCGACCTTCCCGCGCGTGCTCGGGCACTACAGCCGGGAGCTCGGCCTGCTCTCGCTCGAGCAAGCGGTGCACAAGATGACCGGGCTCACGGCGCAGACCTTCGGATTGGAGGGCCGCGGTGTGTTGCGCGCGGGTGCGTGGGCCGACATCGCCGTCTTCGATCCGCGGACGGTGGCCGAAGCAGCGACGTTCCAGCAGCCGATCGCGCCGTCGCACGGCATCGACAGCGTGATCGTGAACGGCCAGATCGTCTGGCGCGACGGCAAGCCGACCGGCGCGCGCCCGGGACGCGTGGTTCGGCGCAGTCCCAAGGCAGCAACACTTTGAGCGCAGAGGCCCCGACGCGGCGTTGGTCGTGTCGAAGGCAATCCCTGGGGTCTTCACGGCGCGGAATGGCTACCTGCTCGCACGACCAGCGCAGTTTCCGCGGCCGCAGTGGCAGTTTGTTACGATAGCACCCTTCCCATCCGCAGGGGTTCGGCTCGACATGGACAACAAGACCGGCGCGCAGCGCTACAACAGCTTCGCCATCTTTCTGCACTGGCTCATCGCTATCGGCGTGTTCGTGATGATCGGGCTGGGCTGGTACATGACCGATGTCCCCAAGGGGACGCCGGAGCGTGCCTTCTGGTTCAACCTGCACAAGTCCATCGGCACTACGATCGGGGTCCTGGTGCTGATCCGCGTGTGGTGGCGCCTGACCCACAAGCCGCCGGCACTCCCCGATTCCATGCCCGGCTGGGAGGTGACTGCCGCAAGAATCAGCCACGGCCTGCTCTATGCCTGTCTGATAGTCATGCCTGTGGTGGGATTCCTGGCGTCCAACTTCACCAAGTATGGGGTGAAGTACTTCGGCATCCCGATCGGACCTTTCTTCCCCGAGAGCCAGGCGATGCGTGATGGGCTGCAGGAGGTGCACGAGATCACCTCCTACATCCTGGTGGCGGTGATCATCGTCCACGTCGTGGCAGCTCTCAAGCACCTGGTGCTCGACAAGGACAACGTGTTCGAGCGCATGCTGCCCGGCAAATAGGCTCAGGCGTCCCCGCTGGCGCTCTCGTCGAGCTGTCTGGGGAACACGATGATGTGATCGGCGGCCAGCCGCACGCCGATGGCCTCCCCGGGGAGGTGGTTGTGGTGACTCGGCACCAGCGAGAGCACCTGGGTTCCGCTGGGGAGGCGTAGCGCGTAGAGGATCTCGGCGCCGCGAAACGCCTTGCTCAGCACTTGCGCCTTCACCGGGCTGGTGTCGTCGTGCACCACGTCGTCGGGCCGCAGGAGCACGTCGACCAAACCCGGTCCCCCGGTCTGCGGCTGCGTTGCATCGGCGTAGGTGATCTCGCCTTGTAGTATGCCCAGCTCGAGCTCGACGCGGCCGCCGCGCGTTACCCGTCCCGGAACGAACGTCCCCTCTCCGACGAAGTCGGCCACGAAGCGGTCGCGCGGCCGATGGTACAGGTTGTAGGCGGTGTCCCACTGGGCGATCCGGCCGTGGTGCATGACGCCGATGCTGTCGGCGAAGGCGAAGGCTTCGTGCTGGTCGTGAGTAACCAGCACTGCCGTGGTGCCCTGGGTCTTGAGCAGAGTGCGGACCTCCAGCGCCAGGCGCTCGCGCAGGTCGACATCGAGGTTGGAGAACGGCTCGTCCAGCAGCAGCAGGCGCGGCCCTGGCGCCAACGCGCGTGCCAGCGCCACGCGTTGTTGCTGCCCCCCTGACAGCTCGTGCGGATATCTTGCGGCGCAGTCCGGCAGGCCTACCGCCTCCAGCAGCTCACGCACGCGCAGGCCGCGCTGCGAGCGGGACAGGCCCGACAGACCAAATCCGACATTGCCCGCGACGCTGCGATGGGGGAAAAGCGCGAAGTCCTGGAATACCATCCCGATGCGGCGCTGCTCGGGTGGCACCCGAAAGCCCGGACGGCTCACGACTCGGCCATCGAGCAGGATCTCGCCGCCGCTGGCCGGTTCGAAGCCCGCGATACAGCGCAGCAGCGTGGTCTTGCCGCACCCGCTGGGGCCGAGCAGACACGCGATCTCACCGGACAAGAGCGTGAAGGAGAGCGCGTCGCACACGCGCTGTTCGCCGTAGGAGTGGGTGAGCTCGCGCACTTCGAGCAGGGGCGCAGCGGATTCGGGCATTCTCATTCAGCGCGCAAGTATAGCGGGCGACGTGCACGCTTCGGCGCCGAAGGTGCGATACCGCGGCGTGGCTGGTCCTCGGCCCTCCAGCTCCAGGGTATCGCGACGGGTTAGAATCCAGTCAGCTCATCGCCGGATTGGCGGCGCCTGCCGCGCGACAACTTGCTTTGACGCCATCCTCGATCCTGCCGATCGTCCCCGTGCGCACGCGCGCGACTGGTGGCGGACTCGCCGCTGCAGCGGTGCTGATCGCCCTGGTGCTCGCGCTGCCGGTCGCCGGACTCGCGCTCGGTGTGTTCGCGCCTGGCGTTCCCGGCGTCTGGTTGCACTTGGCGCAGACCGTGCTGCCGCGGTACCTGGCCAACAGCCTGCTTCTCGCTGTCAGCGTCGGTGTCGGCGTGGCCGTCCTCGGCGTTGCCTGTGCCTGGCTGACTGCAGCGTTCGAGTTCCCGGGACAGCGCTGGCTGACCTGGGCGCTGGTGCTGCCGTTGGCCATGCCGGCCTACGTGGTCGCGTATGCCTACACGGATTTCCTGCAGTTCAGCGGACCGGTCCAGAGCGGGCTGCGCGAGATTACCGGCTGGCGCGCACGCGAGTACTGGTTCCCCGAGGTCCGCTCGCTGCCCGGCGCGGCTTGCCTGCTCGTGCTGGTGTTCTTTCCCTACGTGTATCTGCCCGTGCATGCGGCGTTCGTGGAGCGTTCGCCCAACCTCCTGCACGCCGCCAGGCTCGCCGGCCTCGACGCGTGGCGGGCGTTCCTGCGCGTGGCCCTCCCGCTGACCCGCCCCGCGCTTGCGGCGGGCGTGGCGGTGGCTGTGATGGAAACGCTGGCCGACTACGGGGTGGTCGCCTATTTCGCTGTCGAGACGCTTACCACCGGCGTGTACAAAGCCTGGTTCAGCCTGGGCGATCGCGCCGCGGCAGCACAGCTGTCAGTCATGTTGCTCGGCGTTGTGATGCTGGTGCTGTGGCTCGAGCGCGCATCGCGTGGTCGCGCACGGTTCCAGGGCGCCGGGACGATCAGCGCGCGAAGGCGCAGGCTCCCTGGCGCGGCCGGGTGGATTGCGACACTGGTCTGCCTTCTCCCGGTGGTGCTGGGATTCCTGCTGCCGGTGGTGATCCTGCTTCGGCTCGCCTGGCGCGAGACCGACCTTGGCGCCTTCGGCCGCTACGCGGCGTTGGTGGCCAACAGCTTCACCGCCGCGGGCCTCGCTGCATGCCTGGCGGTTGCCGCTGCGCTGGCTCTGGGCTACGCGGCGCGCCTGCACGCGAGCGGCCCGGTACGCTCCAGCGTGCGGCTCGCCGGACTGGGTTATGCAGTGCCCGGCGCGGTGCTGGCGGTAGCCATCCTGGTGCCGCTGGCGCGCTTCGATAACGCGCTCGATGCATTCCTCCAGGCGAACTTCGGCATCAAGAGCGGCCTGCTGCTGACTGGCAGCATCGCGGCGCTCGTGTATGCGTATGTCGTGCGCTTCCTCGCGCTTGCCCTCACGAACGTTGAGGCGGGGCTCGCCCGCATCACGCCTGGAATGGACGAGGCCGCGCGGACCCTCGGCTGCACTGCCGGGGCACTGCTCGCACGTGTGCATGCACCGCTGCTGGCGCGCAGCCTGCTGATCGGCGCGCTGCTCGTATTCGTCGATGCGCTGAAGGAGTTGCCGGCCACACTGGTGCTGCGTCCTTTCGACTTCGATACGCTGGCGACCCAGGCCTACAATCTGGCCAAGGATGAACGGCTGGGGGAGGCGGCCCTGCCCAGCCTCACGATCGTTGCAGTGGGGCTGATCCCGGTGATCCTCGTCTCGCACGCGCTGGGGAGAAACCGCTTACCACGAAGACGCGAAGACACGAAGAAAACCTGAATCCGGAACTGAAGAATCATCCCTCGCAGCACGCGGCGCGCCGCTCACGTCGCGGGGCGACGGCGGTGTCCTGGCGCGCATTCTGATGGGTCTTCTTCGTGCCTTCGTGTCTTCGTGGTGATCGGTTCGCCTGGACCTACTTCCAACCCACGCGATCGACGATGCGCTGGGCCGCCGCCACGTTCTTACCCAGCAATGCGACGTTCAGGGCGTCGGCCTTGAACTTTCCGAGCGAGGCCAGCTCCGGATTCTTCGCCACTGCGGACTTGACCACCGGCCACTCGTTGTTGCCGTCGGCAAAGTAGACTTGGGCCTCGTCGCTGGCGAGGTATTCGAGGAAGCGGATGGCATTCTCGCGATTCGGAGCACTGCGCATCAGCCCACCGCCCGATATGTTCAGGTGGGTTCCGAAGCCCTGTTGGTCCGGCCACACCAGTCCGACTTGCGCCGCGGCCGCGCGATCTTCCGCCTTCTTGGAGCGCATCAGGCGCACGAGGTAGTAGCTGTTGGTCAGCGCGATCCCGCATTCGCCGGAGGCCACGGCGCGGATCTGATCGGTGTCGCCTCCGCGCGGTGGCCGAGCGAAGTTCGCCACCACGCCGCGCGCCCACTGCTCCGTCTTCTCTTCCCCCTCATGCGCGATCATCGCGCTGACCAGAGAGAGCATGTACGGGTGGGAGCCCGGCCGGGTACAGACCCTGCCTCGGTTCCTAGGGTCCGCCAGGCTTGCATAGGTGGGCACATCCTCGGGCTTGACCGTGGCGCGATCGTAGACGATCACCCGCGCTCGGCTGGAGAAACCGAACCAGGCGCCGTTCGGGTCGCGGAACTCGGCCGGGATGCGCTCCTCCAGCAGGCGCGATCTCACCGGGGCGAACAGGCCGAGCTGCTGGGCATTGGCCAGCCGCGCCGCATCGACGATCAACAGCACGTCCGCCGGACTATTGGTGCCCTCGTTGCGGATGCGCTCCAGCAGGGCGTCGTCGCCCGCCTCGATGCGGTTGACCTTGATGCCCGTGGCCCGCGTGAAGTTCGCATACAACGCCTCGTCCGTGTCGTAGTGGCGTGCAGAATACAGATTCACCACACGATCCTGCGCGTTGCTCGCCGGCAGGGCGAATGCCGCGGCCAGCAGCACGGGAACGAAACCTACGACACGCATCTTTCTCCTCTCTTTGCGTTGCACGGACATCAGGCACGCCGTGTCTGGCCGCGCAGATACAGGTAGCCCGCGACGATCACTGCTACCAACACAAGCTGCAACGCGACGCCCTGCAGGTTGGGGTAGATCCCAAGCAGCGGAATGCTCGGAAGGTCGATGGGCGATGCAGGCAACCGGCCAGCGGCCTGCAGGGCTGCGATGCCCTGGCCCGCGAAGATGACGGCCATGGCCGCGATCAGCGCCGCGCTCGCGCCGAAGAACAGCCCCAGCGGCAAGCGCACAGACAGGCGGATGATGAGCCACGCCAGCACGACCAAGCCGACGACACCGGCGGCGAACCCGCCCAGCACAGCGCTGCGGCCGGCCCCGTCCGACTGCATCCACAGCGCATGATAG
>Ga0209705_10000068_pt1 | contig 50341 bp, 47 predicted proteins | sample PPLLaktember2015_5_FD_187262 | JGI IMG/M metagenome (GOLD analysis project Ga0209705, IMG submission 187262) | Freshwater sediment microbial communities from Prairie Pothole Lake near Jamestown, North Dakota, USA - PPLs Lake P8 Core (1) Depth... | ecosystem: Environmental > Aquatic > Freshwater... | reverse complement strand
GATGAATTTGTGGCAGATTATAAGTATGCCGCTACTATGCGTCATGGTCGGCCATATATTTCGTACATTGTTTTAGCGGATATGATAAGGGCCGGCTGGCGGCTTTCGGCAAAGCCCGTGAAGTAGAAGGCACCGTCGCCGCCCACACCGACTGACCAATAAAATAATTATCCATTATTTGTGTTGCGTTTCAGATTGAATTTCGGGTATAAATACAACTATCTGGTATTGTCATTCAGTGCGGGCATGAGGATCGATTTTTTGTCTATATCCGGCGAATAGGCGTTTAACCACTATTTCATCGCCGTTACCAGTTGTCGGGTATCCTCACTTTGTTGTTGATGAGCCTTTTTGAAAAACTCGGTCGCCTCGGGATGTTCCTTTTTGAACAGTTCGTTGCCGGTGACTATTTCCCGCAGGGCCTTACTTTTCTGACGAGCCACTCTGATCGTTGCGGCAACCCGGCTACCATACACGCCGCCCACCACGCCAGCCAAGGCCAGACCAAACTCCATCAAGTTGTCAGCTACATCCCATGGATCGGGCCTTTGCAAAGCTGCCTGTCTTGCCTGCCGGGTAACCGCTTCATTTTCATCGCTGAGAATATCTTCAACGCTCTGTGCCTGCGGTATTTCCTGTGGCAGACCGTAATATGCCATGATCGCTTCACTTTGCGATGCAGCCGTGCCCGTCAACTCCCGCAAGGCTGGCGAGACTGCTTCCTGCCGGGCCTCGATCGCCGCTGCCTGTACGGTCTTATGATGCAGATAAGCATTCTGCTTCTGCGCCTCGCCCGGCGCAAACCGTAAACTCCCACAACCACCACTCGCCCCAACCACCGCTGTGATTACCATCACCACCAATACTTCTCGTTGTTTGCGCATAGCTTTTCCTTTTCTGATAAAAAGGCCACTGGGTATAGTTCCCGTTCCGTTGTTTAGAGTAACAGCCTCAGCCATTATTGACGCACGTTTTCCCCGACCATTGCCGTTCCAGCGTCTTGAGCCGATATTCATGATCCTGCTGCCGTCCGGCCAGTTTTTCTATACGTTCCTGCAACCCGACATTTGCATGGATTAACTGATCCAAATCATGCTGTATCAGGGCCAGATCCTTTTGCAGATTGCTCCAGCCGGCTACCAGCATAATCAGTATCACCAGCAGGTGCAGTATCGCTGGCAGCGTGATTTCCCGCCGGAAACGCCAGGTTGATATATTGCCATTATCTTTTTGTTGGGACGTGTCTTTCGTTGGGTTAACCATAAAAGTCCTGTTTTCCTGCTACGGTTTTACATAAAAAACGTTATTTTTCCCCACCCGCCACATCACCGCATACATACCTGACGATATACTACCGTCTTCGGTAAACGGCTCAGCAACGTTATACGCTTGAAGATCACCGCTGACCACAGATGGAGTATCCCCGGGCGTGGTAATATTTACCAGTTGAACGTTATACAAATTGTAACTATCCAGGCTGAGTATCTTAATCGTCCATGCCGGCGGCATCGCACCGGTCGCTCTGACCAGAGCCAATTCATCCTGTATCCCCTGCCCGCTCCGTCGTGCCAGCCGAGCGAGCTTTTCCTGTAATTCAACGTTATTCGTACCATCAGTCATTCTTGTGCTTCCTATGTCGCCGAGGTTCCCTGGGGGGTTCAACTGCCGAAACTGATCGTCGTGGTCCATTGATCCGCCAGGGTTATTCGTACCTTGTCCACTTGTGGCAGCGCCTCACCCGGCCCGCCCCACTGTCTCAGATCGACTCCCCGTCCGCTGATCTGGCGTACCACATCGCCCGGCCAGACCTCCGGCCGCACAAAGGTCAATTTCACCGTACCTGCCAGTTCATCCTGTCTGACCCGAGCCAGTTGTTCCCGCAGTTGCCCTCGAATATTCTCACTGTCGTCAACAACATCCGGCGGCCCTGTCTCGATGGCGCTGCTACCGGCAAAGATGCTGCCGGACCTTACCTGCCGGTATTTGCGCTCATTGATATTTGCGCCAAGAATCGATACTCACACCTAAAACGCCGCCCGGGCACCAGAGCCAATGATTCATAATCCTTTCGACGCTGGCGTCTTCATTACCCAAATCGAAAATCACCGTCCGGACCTGACGAGCGCAATCGACAGGCCCATCGCAGATAATCGCTTCGAGAGTCTCATCACTGTCGATCGAAACGGTAATGCGAAAACGCAGCTTATCGTCGTAGATAGCTGCCCATACCTGCGGATCCAATTGATTACTGCTCAGATAGATTCCACATTCTTCCAGCAGAATATTAAACGCCCCGCCGTACGGCCCCCAGCTCTCGCCCCCATCGTATGACACCTCTATACGTCCATACGGAATGAAAATACCAGATAGTTGTATGGGACATCAGTTTTGAGTTTATTGAACAATATGCACAAAGACTATTCGACTCCTAAGAGCCAGAAGCTCGCCATTTCAGCAAAGTCCATGAGATTTACGATTCCATCACCTCCGGCAGGATAGATATCGCCAGGTACATGGCTGCCCGTAGCCAACCAGTGAGATGACAACTCGAACAAATCTTCCGTGTCCACAACACCATCAGGTTGAAAATCCCCCGGCACAGGATTTACAGCAATGGTCGATTGTATGTTATTGTCCTCATCAAATTCGTCAATGCTATTGTTTTCATCAACCGTCGTATAAAGTATAGGAAGCCCGTATGGCAAAGACGTCACTACAAAAGAAACATCCTGATAAGCTCCTGCCGCAATCAACGGGACATTTTCCTGGGCCAGAATGGTACCATCGCTGGCATTCAACCTGAGTTTGACATTGATATTCGACGCATCCAGAACACCCTCGTTTGCTATTCTCGCAGTAAGGACACAAAGCCCACCGGCCCTCTGGACCACGATCTCGCTGATAGTGATATCCGCGCGAAGCACTTGAATCTGGGCTATGTTATTCAACCAGTCTCTATCATCCTGCTCCAAATCAGGATCAACCACAACGTAAATATCTCTTGGCAAAATGGTGCTTGGTACGGTCCAGAGAACCGACACCTGCGCCTGCTGGCCACCGGCGATCGGATCGACTATGGTCTGCACACTTTCGATCAATGTGCCTGCCGCCTGCGGATCACCATCGTAAAAGGCCACATCCACATCCGTCGCTGCTGACTCGCCGAGGTTGCTTACGGTCGCTGTCAGTGTTGCCTGGCTTCCGGGGGTCGGATTCAATGGGTCCATATCCACATCTTCCACCGTGATAGACAGATCACTGCTTAACTCATAAACCAGACAGGTCAGGTCACTGCGACCGGCTTTCGGCACTCCTTCCACAATAACCGGGTTGCCGTCGATAATCACCTCCTGATCCTCGTATTCGGTCCAGTTCTTGTCATAGAGGCAGAAAAGGCTACCGTTGGGGGCAAACTGGCCACTGACAAAACGTTCGGCGGCATCATCACGGGTAAGTTGGCGGGGTTGGCTCCAAATGTCCAATGTCTGACTGTAATAGGCTACCCATAAATCATTGTACGTCTCGGACACATCATTCCATATCAAGGCTACCTGGCCGTTATCACCCATAACCAGGTCAAAGTCCTTACTGCCAATCGATTCGTTCGGTGTGGCCACTACGACAGAATTCCCAACATCGGTGCCTACAGCCATGCGGATATCACTGCCTTGCAACCAGGCCAGATACAACGTGCCGCCGGAATCATACGCAAGCCGGGGAGCGGTGTCGGTGTTGGGATCAGATGTCAATTGAGCAGGAGTGGTCCAGGAAACGCCGGAATAGGTTGAGACCCACAAATCCTGGTCTTCGGAAGTATCCAGATCATCATCGGCATCCACACAGAAAACAAACGTTCCAGTTACACCATCATAAGCCAGCGTGGTGTCCAGAATAGTTCCAAACCCAGCGGCCATCGCAGCCGGCGTGTTCCAATTCACACCATCACAATGGGACCACATAATATTATTGGTGTTGGTCGTTGATCCCCACAGGTCGTTAGTCGCGTTGCTGACCCAAACCGCCAGCATATCACACGGGTCCGATGCCGCCAGTCGCGCGGAACGATCAAGGATGTTATTACTGGTTATCCTTTGGACCGCCGACCAGTTGCCCGTACCACTATCATATACACTCACGGCAATCTCAAGATTAGACAGGAACGTCTCCATATCAGCCGTATCCGGCAGTACATCGTTAGCATTTTGCCAGATGCAGGCGATTTCAGTTTCGGACAGGCTCAGCAGTTGGGGATACAAATCGGCCGTGCCATCGTCAAAGATAGCATTAGGTTCAGACCATATCCCGTTGTCGAATCCGGCAAAGGTTGCCTCGGTTCGGTTAATCAGACTGCGGCCGGTGTCATCGGCGATCCAGGCGGAAACAATCCCGTAACTATCCACCGCTGTATCCGGCACCGAATATGGATACACCGCCGACTGGAGCACCTGTTCGCCTTGAAGGCCGCCTTCACCCAACAACGCCATTCCCTCATCCATCATCAGCAGTGGCTGCGCTGCCTGCGATTGATAAGACAGATAATCACGCGATAAAAGTGAGTAATCATCTCCGCGCAGCAGTTCATCCATGCTGAGCATAGAGGACATAGCCCCCGCTTCTTGTTCGGGCCATTCATAGCGCAGCTCCAGCGGACCCCACTTGAACGGCCCGGTCACCGCCTGCACGCCGCCCACTAAAATAATATATGGATCCATCCAATCAAAGGTTGGCATAAATTCAAACTCACCGTGGAAACCGCCGCCCAGATAGCCTTCCACGCAAACCACTTTGGCCACGCCCGCCCCCAGAATGCCTTTGGCCAGCGGTTCAAACTCAAAAGTGCCTGTCCACAACGGTCCCTGGCTGTCCCAATCGTCTATCCCTACTTCCAGGTCCAAATCTAAAGAAACCTCCGCACGAACGTAAATTGGAACCGGACCTACCGCACCACAGGGTATTTGGGGCGAACTGTACAGAAAATCGCATCCCAGATCAAGACCGCCGCCGGGCATCCACTTTTGTTGATAGGCTGACCAGACAAAGTTGAATTCCAGCGCTATCCCCGGAGAGAATTCAATAAAAGGCAATTTCATACCCTTCGTGGGCTTAATGCCTTTGCGAATGATTTGCTTGTATTTCTTATCGTATCCGAAGGCGAACAATTCCGCCTTACCATCGCCACTGATATTACCTGATAATTGTCCTGATAGTTCAAATCCCACTTTCATGGATTTGCCGCCGAATAAGGGAAAACTGCTGGGCACATTATGCTCGTCCCATTGGGCGACACTCATATTCAAACTGTCGATCCCGAGGATTTTATATTGCAATCCCGTGGCTGTATTCATCGGTACATAGTAGGCCGAGGGGATGAGATTGACAATCGGAGGGACGGGTATTACAAGGAAACTGGCTGCATAGACCATCGATTCCAAAGCTCCCCCATCGGCAACGGCCACTACCCGTAGCGTTTCTCCTTCCTCGAAATCATTGCCAACGTCAAAACTGCGGGAAATGGTATCGCCGGAGATGCTGTCGGTAATCGTCTGGCCCGGCAGGATCCACTTGACCTGGTAAGGCGTATGGCCGTGCCAGTCGATGGTCGCCGTGAATGTCTGGCTCAGAGATACCCCGTCCAGGAAATATACATCCTTGCCGCCCTGGCAGTATTTACTCCGCACCTGGGCCACGCCGAAATCGACCTCGGGATTCATCAGGATGTTAATAAACGTACCCGATCCTTCCGTCACCGTGACGGTCTGGTCCACCGGATAGTAGCCGCTCTTGGATACCGTCAGGGTCTTTTCCCCACCGGCCGGATCATCAATGCTGAACTGGCCCTGGTCGTCGGTCTGCACCGGCGTCTCGCCAGATAAGGTTACGGTCGCCCCTTTAATAGGCGTACCGGTCCGCTTGTCACGCACCACCCCGGCAAAATCTGCTGTCTGCCACGGCTGGCCGCCATCAAAGCTAAATGACCCCGAATCCCCCCAGCCTCGGTTGACCGGGTAGAGATCAAGACTAAAGCCGCTGCTGTCTGCATAATCGTAGGCGCCGCCCAGAGGAAACGACAGCAGATCAATCGCAAACTCCGGCGAGTCTGCGTAGTCGAAATCTGCTCTGGCGGGCGAAGTCAGCAGCAAGCAGCCCGCAGTTAGCAGTAGGATAGTCAGAAGTCGATAGCGCGAAGCCAGAAACTTGTGACGGCCATTGTTCTTATTATCGGTATTCGTATTCATTTCATGCTCCTATGTTTATTTGAATTATTTCAATTTCTGTATGTATCAATTGCTTACTGCTTACTGCTCGCCGCTGACTGGCTTTTACTTATCTTACCAATCAAGCTGGACAGCATTTTTTCTATTTCCATCGACAATTGAGATGTGTTTTCCGATTTGCTTACAGTCAGGTAGCCCAGGTTTTGGGCAATCTCCATTTGGGTTTGCAGTTCATATACACTCCCGCAGGCGATGCGCAGAAAGCGAACAAAATCACCATCGGAATTCCTGGCATAGCCTTCCGCAATATTACTGGGAATAGAAACAGCCGACCGCCTGATCTGAGAGGTTAATCCATATAGTTCCGACGATGGGAATTCCTTGGTTATGACATAAACCTCTGTCACCAGCTTCATTGCCTTCTGCCATACCAGCAGGTCCCTATATGTCCTTATTTGACTCATGTAACTTTCTTTCTGCTTACTGCTCGCTTCTGACTCCTGACTTATTTACATATTTTGCTATCGAGCAGGGGCTTCGCCCCTGCACCCCAGTAAAGGGTAAAAGAACAAAGTGTAAAGGGTTAATCTAAGTCCAGAGCCAAACGGAACCCGAAGTAGTCGTAGCGATTGGAGGGCGTGCTGCCGTAGCGGTAGGCCACCTGGCAGTTGGCCGCATTGTCGCCCCAATAGCCGCCGCGGAGAACACGATAACTGCCGGAAACCTCCGAGGTCCACTCCCAGACATTGCCACTCATGTCATAGCAACCGTAGTAACTTTCGGCATCCTCTTTGCCACCGGTCCCGTCGAAAGAACCCACCGGCAACGGACCACCGTAGCACATACTCATTCCTTTATGGTAGTTGCACCACGAACAGTCGATCGTGTCCCGATGAAAACCATAAATGTAATAATGCTGCTCGACCGGGTCCCAACCGGCAGCCTTCTCCCATTTGTGATGATTCGGTAAGCGATACGTCAGGCCCGTTTGCCCGCTCAGCCAGGTGCAATAAGCCTCGGCATCATAGAAACTGGCATAACGAATGGGATAATTCTCCCGGCCGTCATGCACTTCGTATGTATAGCTGCCCGAATCGCCAAACCGGTCGATTTCCATATTGCTGGTCCAGTGTTGAGCTGTGGGGTCGGCGTTATTGAGGAACTGGACGTATTGGGCATTGGTAACTTCGTATTTGCCCATCATGAAACTATCGACATATACCCAAGCCTCGGGATCGAATGTGTTCTGGTAGGGAAACCAACCCGAACCTACGAGTACCATGGATTCGGGAGCGTTACCGTCATCGGCGAATACGCGGACCTTGAATGACCCCACCATCCCCGCCATATCATTGCCGGCGTCCCAGGCGACAGCCTTATTACTGCCCGGCGTTATCCCCTGACCGACATCACCGGAAAACGTCCGTGCCGGCACCCGCCAACTGCTTCCACCATTGTTACTGACCGCAATCCACACAGTGCAACTATCACCATCAGCATCGGCAAGATTGTAGGTTATATCCACCAGTTTCGAATCGTCACCCCGCTGACTGGCCGAAACATTGCTGACAACCGGTGCCGAATTAGCCCAAACATGCGATGCCGCCATCACTACAAAACCTGCCACAATCAGTTGCATTCGTTTTTTCATCTTGGTATCTCCTGTAAAGATGTCTGTTATGCAAAACTCCAATCTGTTTCTACTTCGCTGGATGCCCGATCAAGCCGGGCATGACATTCTGGATGCCCGATCAAGTCAGGCATGACATTCTGGATGCCCGATCACGCCGGGCATGACACCAATTGTCATTCCCATGCAAATGGGAATCCAGTATTTCAAGCATAAGGCCGAGATTCCGCAATCTCTTCAAACAAATCCTGCCATTGCGGATTGTCTGTTTCAATCAATTCCAGTTTCCACTTCCGGTTCCATTTCTTCAATTGCTTTTCCCGCTTAATCGCATCGTCGGCGTTGTGATACTGCTCATAATATACCAGCCGATGCACGCCGTATTTTGCCGTAAAACCCTTAACCAGTTCTTTCCTATGCTGATCGACACGTTTCAACAAATTGCTGGTCATGCCAATGTACAACGTGCCATTTCGTTTGCTGGCCAGAATATAGACAAAATATAACTTTGTTTCCATATTACTTTGCCCTCTGGATTCCCAGTCAAACTGGGAATGACAAACCTCTTCTGGATGCCCGATCAAGTCGGGCATGACATTCTGGATGCCCGATCACGCCGGGCATGACATTGTTAGTCATTGCCATTTCTTACGTCATTCCGCCATCTTGTCATTCCCGCAGCCACTGTCATTCCCGCGAAAATTGTCATTCCCGCGGAAGCGGGAATCTATATGTTCCGTCATCTTGTTCGCTGTCTCCTGGATGCCCGATCAGGTCGGGCATGACAGTCACGCTGCCACCTTTGAAAATCGGACCCAGACGGGACCGTCGGCATATTGCCTACCAGACCCGCCTGGCTCCATTAGGTAAATTCGGCCCCCGGCTGATTTGCAACCGAGCAGCGCAGGAATGGGGCCAGGACTTTCAAAGCCACGCTCGCCGGGTCCGTAAACCTGGTGATTCTGGACTAAATCTGTTGAAAGTGCAGAGCCAAACGGAACCCGATGTTGTTGTTCCGATTGGAGGGCGTGTTGTTGTTGCGGTTGGTCACCTGGCAGTTGGTTGCATTGTTGTTCCAATTGCCGCCGCGGAGAACACGACTGCGTATTAGCTCCATCCCTTGAGAACTTCCATTCCCGGCTTAAACGCCGGATCAAGCGATAGCTGTCCGCTTGCTGGGCGTGGCCCATCCAACTAAACAAACGGGGCTTAATATAGTCTAGGTCAATTCTGGCATCAGCATAGGCCTTTCGCATCCAGCTTACCCGGCGGCGAAATTGTCTGATGTTTTCTTTTTTCAACAAGCGATGACTATGCCAGATACGATAGCCCACAAAAGTAAGGCCCGACCGCACCGGACGAATGAACATCTTGTTTTCGTGTGCCTGCAAGCGGTCTATGCTCAATCGTTTTTTCACAGCAGTCCTTGCCTGCTTAAGTTTTTGCCGGTCCTCGTGCAGGAGGATGAAATCATCGCAATAGCGGACATAGGCCCCGATTCCCAAGTGGCTGGTGATGTAATGGTCCAGTTCGGTCAGATACCAGTTGGCGAACCACTGGCTGGTAAGATTGCCGATGGGCAAGCCATGACGCCGCTCTACGGGTGTGAATAGGTTGTCTCCACTGAACCAGATTGTATCACCCGGTTGCTCGTTAGAGGTATCCACAATCAAATCCATCAACCAGAGAACCCGGCGGTCCTTGATAAGTCGCCGGAACTTTTCCTTGAGAATTTCATGGTCGATACTGGGAAAGAACTTGCGAATGTCGCATTGCAGAGCGTATTTATGATGCTTCATCAAATCCTGTAAGCGATTTGCGGCCGCATGGGAACCTTTTTCCTTGCGGCAGGCGTAGCTGTTCGGATGAAAATGCCGTTCCAGAATCAGTTCCAGTACGTTCATCAGGGCATGATGCACCACCCGGTCCCGATAGGGAGCGGCGGAAATCAGCCGGGGTTTGGGCCGGCTGATCCAATGGCTGCGGAAACCTCCCGGCCGATAAGTTCCATCAGAAAGTTCTTCCTGCAAGCGTAAGAGTTTCATCTCCTGAAAGAAATTAAACCGTTGTACCTCGGAACGTCCGCGCTTGCCCCGCTGAGCTTTGTGAGCAGCCAGAACCAGATTGTCCCAGCTAATTAGTTTATCCCATAGATTACCGTAACGTTTCATTTTTCCCTCTGCCTATCATCTATTACCTTTTTCTTCTGCCATCCACCTATCTGAGAACCGATAGACAAGGCAAGTTTAGTTCCATAACCATGGCTTTTTACAGACAATGCTTTCAAATCTTTGGCTAATCGTAGCTGGAAACGTAACACTTCAAGCTCTATATTGGCCTCATCCAGTATCTTTACCTTCTCTCTTGAATATTTCGCTCGCAAGAGCAAAGCTAATATTGTTTGCAGGTGACTCTCCATTGAGGTTCCCAAGCTATAGCGATGATGCCGGGGAAACTTCTCGGTGTGGTGAATCAACCACAACATAAAGTCATAAAAGTCCGCGATAACCTTCAATTCTTGCGCCATGTTTAAATCTGTTACATTCTCACCTTTTGAAGCCCGCGTGATTACTGATTAACGTTTCCAAATTTCGATCCTCGCTTCGCTCGGATAAGAGCAAAGGGTAAAAGAACAAAGTGCAAAGGGTTAATCTAAGTCCAGAGCCAAACGGAACCCGAAGTAGTTGTTCCGATTGGAGGGCGAGTAGTAGTTGCGGTAGGTCACCAGGCAGACGGTAGCAGTGCTGCTCCAACAGCCGCCGCGGAGAACACGACTGTCACCTGAATAGATTGAACTGGTCCACTCCCAGAGATTGCCGCTCATGTCATAACAACCATAGTAACTCTTGTGCGGGTCATAACTGCCGACTATCGTTGGAGCTCCGACACAGTAATTGTAGTTACACTTGGAGCAGTCGATGCTGCCACTTTGGAAAGCGTAAGTCCAGAGCTTTTCCAAGACCGGATCCCACCCGGCGGCCTTCTCCCATTCCTGCTCGGTGGGCAGCCGATAAGTGAAACCGGTTACACTGCTTTTCCAAGCGGCATACGCCTCAGCATCGTATATCGAAACATAACGAACAGGATAATTATTGCGGCCAGCCTGAATCTCATAATAGTAGTTGCCGGGGTCACCTTTCTTGATGATCTCCTGTCCACTGGCCCAGTATGTTCCATCCGGGTCGGCAGCGTTTAGAAATTGACAATACTGTGAAACCGTAGTTTCGTATTTAGCGATAGAGAAACTGTCAACAAATTTATAACTGCCGGGAGCTGCATTTTGATAAGCAAACCATCCACCGGGTATAACGGCCATCGAATCTGGGCCATTGCCGTCATCAGCCCATACTCTTACCTTAAAGTTGCCCGCTTTGCCCGGCATATCCAATCCTGCGTCCCAGGTCACATGTTTGTTGGTTTCTGGTGTAATAGATTGTCCAACAGCTCCTGAAAAATTATCTGCCGGGACCCGCCAATTAGCACCTCCGTCATCGCTGATAGCAACCCAGACGGTGCAGCTATCACCATCCGCATCAGCCAGGTCATAGTAAATATCCACCAGCTTGGAACTATCACCCCGCTGACTGGCCGATACGCTACTCACTACCGGGGCTGAATTTGCCCATACCTGCGATGCCGCCATCACTACAAAACCTGCCACAATCAGTTGCATTCGTTTCTTCATCTTGGTATCTCCTGTAAAGATATTTGTTATATGCAAAACTCCAATCTTTGTCATTCCCGCGGAAGCGGGAATCTATATGTTCCGTCATCTTGTTCGCTGTCTTCTGGATGCCCGATCAGGTTGGGCATGACATTTTAGTCATGGCCATCTCTTACATCATTCCTCCATCTTGTCATTCCCGCGGAAGCGGAACACAAAACGAAACGCCGCCCGCTGATGGTAGTACCCATTGTACCCCACCGGCCCCGAATTGCCAAGAAAAAAAGGGGGAAATCGTAATAATTTTCGGTTCAACTCCCATAAAGTTGGTGCTTTTTACACGGTTTTGCAAGCAAAACCTTGGAGTTTAACGCTTTATGGCTTCCGGCAGGCATCGTATAATATCCCTGCCTCGTAACGTAAGAGGCTGCTTTTGAACTATTTTCTACCAACTTTATTGGATGAGAACCTGTTTTTCTTATAAACAAGTTGTCCACCGCGGCGGTGCCAACGGCACACGAAGCTTGCGGGAGTAGCTCAAAAACTTTTTTATTTTTCTCCCAAAAGAGTCGTTTCGGTCCTATATCCGGTCGTCAGGTAGGTGCTTTTTGGCGGGGCGGGCGGGTGGTTTTATCGGTTTTGTCGATATTTTGTTCGTATCGGACCACGATCAGGTCTGCGGCGCTACACGGCGTATTCGGGGTCAATACAAGGCATGTTCGTGGTTGCAACACGGTTTGGCTGAGTTTCAACATGATGTGTCAGGGGTCGCTCCGCGGTATGTTCAGGGTCGATACAAGGTTTGTTAGGGTTCGCAACACGGTTATGTCGGGGGCGCGCATCGGTTATGTCGGAGGTGATACACGGTTATGTAGGAGGCGCACATCGGTTATGTCGGCGGCGCGCATCGGTTATGTGCGCTGCGCGCATCTATGCATCAAGGCCGTCGGCATTACTATCATAATCGTTATAACCGGTACGATCCCGCACTTTCTTCTGTGGGTTGTCTATAGGAAGAAGACACAAGGCAATAGTAAGAAAAGAAGAGGATCCGCAGATTTACGCAGGATTGACGCAGATAAGAAAAAAAGAAGAGGAAAAAGGCCGCACGGCAAAGTTAAATGCCACGCGGCCTTAAAAGCCAGTGTACGCCCGATAGGCTGTGGGTAAGCCACCGGGTATATTATTAAATCGGTGGTACACCCTGTACGGTCAGCTCGGCGCTTAGGGTTCCGGTTCGTAGTTGGCCATCTTTACTGAAATGGGCACGGACCTGCAGGTTATAATTGGCATCCACCAGGTTCGGGATGAGGAATACCAGCTCGCCGGGTGAGTTCTTTTGGATATTGGCCGCGGGGACCTGGGTTTCGGAGCCATCCGCTGTATTGACAAAGAATATCCCCTCATCTGCCACCTCATCGTCGGTCCGCAGCCGAGCGCCATAGACGGTGCCTATGCTGCCAACCGTGACAGTGCTGTTGGTCTGGCCGGAGCCGAGATCGGCGTATCCCAGCGGGTCGGGTTTGGGCAGGATGGTCGCGTTTTTGGTGACTGTGGCCCGTTCCTGCACCGCCTTGCGGATGCGAGCACCGGCGTTGGCGCCGACCTCGATCGTGTGGCGGGCGGGGTCGAAGGTGTCTTCGGGGCCGACGAAGTTGCCCTTGATCCGCGGGAACAACTCACATACGCCGCCCATCTGTACGCGAAAACCCATTATTAGAAGGTTCTCGCAGGCCTGGCAGAGGTTCTCCAGTACCGCCAGGATATCCGCCTTGCGGACGGTGGTGCCCTGATCGACGATCTGATCGGCCAGCTCGCTTAGCCCTACCGAATCGAGAGTCTGGACCCGACCGGCATACTCGTTGGGCGTTTCGGTTAGTTTGTTTTCGTACAAGGCATAGTGAATAGGCATAATAAAAATCCTTCCTGTCCCTGTGGGACCAGCTTCCACTGGAAGGGCTTGTGCCCAGCCAATGGTGCTATGTTAACTTACCTCGAAAACACAGATTAAATACAAATTCCTATACGCTAGCTCAAGGAATAAAACAACCAAACACTTTCTTTTACCGGTGAAGCTATCGGCAGCCGGACCGCCAGCCTTTAATCGCTGCTTTACCCGTATGGCAACATAGACAACCAGGCTCCCCCCCCAAGAACTTCGTGTGCCGTTGGCACTTGGTCCAGCGAAAGCTGGTCGGCAGCCGGACCGCCAGCCTTTAATCGCTACTTTGTCCGGTACCCAGCGGTGCTTCTGGTACCTTGACCTTCTATACTCCTTGGATATACTATACCCAATGGGTATCATGATGGAGATAACCTGTGAACCACTTAGAACTGCGTTTTGAACTCCCGGATTGGATGCAACATTTCATCGGGAAAGACAAAGTCATCTGCCCTGACCTCGAAGATAGAATGCGATTTGCCATCGGGCTTTCGCGGGAAAACGTGGAACAACAGACAGGCGGGCCTTTCGGTGCCGCCGTCTTCGATAGCGATGGGGTATTGGTCGCCCCGGGGATCAACATAGTGACAGCGAGCAACTGTTCAGTGCTCCATGCGGAGATCGTAGCCTTGATGCTGGCGCAGAAGGTCTTGGGACGCTACGATATAGGGAATGCCGGCCGAGGCCGCTACGATCTGGTGGCTACGACCCAACCATGCGCAATGTGTTTCGGCGCGATCCCCTGGTCAGGAGTCTCTCGGCTGGTCTGCGGAGGCCGCGATGAGGATGCACGGCGTATTGGATTCGATGAAGGCCCGAAACCGGAAAATTGGATTGCGGGCCTTGAATCACGTGGAATTGTTGTTATACAGGATGTGCTTCGTGAGGAAGCGGTGGATGTGCTTCAACGCTATGCACAGCTCGGCAGGCCGATTTACAATGCCACTCGGCGCAACACACCGATAGACCACTGACAGCGGAGAATAAACCGGGCTTTCACTGTTCGATTTTGCTATGCCCAGTGGGTATCAGTCGGTAAACCAACCCGCCGACCAGCAGGATGCCAAACGAAATGATCAAACCAATAGGTTTTCTCTCCCAGGCGTACGATACGCAGCTATAAATCAAAAACGTACACACCCCGCAAAAAATAATTGTCGGTATAGGAAAGCCTGTTACACGATAAGGACGTTCAACATGAGGTTCTTTCCGACGCAGGACAATGACCGCAAAACTCGTCGCCAGATAAAACGAATAAACCGCCACAGCCGTATAAAGTAGAGTATCAATGAAGGAACCAAGCAGCACAATCAGACTCAGTGCAATTGCCCCTTGTGCCGCAAGTGCCATGATCGGCGTGCCGGTTCGACCGCTCCACTTGCCCAGGGCTCCCAAGGCCCGGTGTTCCGCGCCCACCGCATAAGAAATACGAGCGCCGGTAAAAATCAAACCGTTAACAGCACCAAGAGCGGAAATGCAAATCAAACCGCTGATCAGCCTGCCGCCGATTTGCGGAAATACCGTCCCAATACTGTCGGTGGCGACCGCTTCGGAAGTGGCCATCCCCGCATAACCCAATGTGTAAAGAAACGCCCCGTTAACCAGCAGATAAAGCACGGTTACCACCACAGTACCCAGCACCAGCGCCCGGACAATATTGCGGCTGGGGTTTTTCACTTCCGCCGCCACGTAGGCCATCTCGTTCCACCCGCCAAACGTAAACAGCACAAGGACCAACGCTATGCTCAGCGGAAATGGATCAAAAGACCCCACGTCCGGAGAACCCTCAGACGCAATTATTGCCACGACCACAATGCCCAGTAAACCCAGCGATTTGACAATCGTGAGAAAATTCTGCGCCCACTTACCCGCGCGCACACCCACGATGTTGACCACCGTCAAAACAATAACGGCCGCGCCGGCATAAATCGGTTGACTATACGAAATCTCAGAACTTGCCAGGGGATCATAGATCGCACGGGCATAGGTTGCGAAAGCGAACGCAACCACAGCAATGTCACCCGGCCGAACTATAGTAAGTTGAGCCCAGCCAAACAAAAAACCCGCCCAGCGACCGTAGGCACGACTCAGATAAACGTAATCGCCTCCTTGCTGAGGATATGCCGTCGCCAGTTCCGCATAACCTAGCGCCCCGCATAGCGAAAGCAGCCCTCCGACAATCCAAATCGCCAAAACTCCCCACCAGCAGAATACGCCTTTGGCAACATCCGGCGCCGTTTGATAGATTCCCACGCCGATAATGATCCCCACGATAATACACGTCGAATCAAAAAGAGACAGCTCTCTTTTGGGTGTTGTGCTCATAACGATTGAGTTTCCCCGGTTTCTTATGTATTTACTTAGCCTGGAAACCTTTACTATTGGCCCTGCAAGGAAGTATCAGTTAACTTTTTGAGTTAAAATTAAAATGTAAAATTAAGGTATCGCTCGACAGATAACGGAAGAATCCGCCATCTGAACTCCCCACCTGATCGCCCATTAGCGTTAACGCTTCTTGAGCGTCACGCCGACGCCGGCCCTATCCATGTGCAGGAACAGCGTTTCCATATCCGCATTTGTGGTAACAGCCTCAACATAACGCGGATCGGCCTGTCGGACGGTCATGTTGTGAGCCACGATCAACCCGCCCGGCCGCACCAGCGGCAGTAGTTTATTGAGGTAGTCAATATAACCTTCCTTGTCGGCGTCAAGAAACAAAATATCGATCGGATCTTTAAGCCCGGTAACGGTCTGATGAGCATCACCTTCCACCAGCGTAACAATCTGATCTACACCCGCCCGCTTGAAGTTTTCCCGGGCCAGTGACGCCCTGCCGGCATCGAACTCGTGGGTAGTCAGCCTGCCGCCTGTCTTACGAAGCGCCAGACAAAACCAAATGCCTGAATACCCGTTGGATGTGCCGATCTCCACGACATGCTTGGCACCAACCGTCTCGGCCAGCAACCGCAGCAACCTGCCGTCCTCCTTCGGAACATTCATCATCCCGCGCCGCTGGCTACGGTCCATATCGTCAAGAATGTCCAGTATTTTCTTTTCCGCGTCGGTCTTTGGTTTTAGTTGACACTCAAAGGACAGGGCATCTTTATCCTGGGCAATCAGACTTCCAGCCACTGCCACGCCAACCATAATTACAATGCTCAATACCATCTTTTTTAACATATCTTGCTCCTGTGTTTGAACTACGGTTTTACAAAAGTCCACTTTGAACCATACACTGATTATATCCACTAAAACGTGTGGTTCCACGGTTTTATTGCAATTGCCGCAAATATTTGACCAATATAGAAGAAGAAAAATAAGCCTTGCTGGCAGATGCCGATTTGGGTATAATGAGGAGTTGTTGATTCAATATAAGTGTAGGACAATGAGGTGTTTATATGCTGACTGACAATATTCTGGACCTGATCGGCAATACGCCGCTGATACGTTTGAAAGAGGGAAATATATTCGTCAAAGCGGAGTTCCTCAACCCTGGTGGAAGTATCAAGGATCGTGTCGCCCTGTCCATGATCGAGGGTGCACAGCGTAATGGTCGCCTTAAAGATGATTCGATTATTGTAGAGCCTACCTCTGGTAATACCGGCATTGGCATAGCATTGGTTGGTCGATTAAAGGGTTACGAAGTCCAAATCGTCATGCCGGAAAACATGAGCGAAGAACGAAAAAAACTGATACGCGCCTTGGGCGCAAAACTCATACTGACTCCCGCAAACGAGGGTATCGCAGGAGCCGTAACCCGCGTCCGGGAAATGGCCAAAATGGACCCTCGCATTTTTGTCCCACAACAATTCGAAAACCCCGATAACCCGCGAGTTCATTATGAAGAAACAGCTCCCGAACTATGGAGGCAGATGACCGGTAACATCGCCTGCTTCGTAGCCGGTGTCGGTAGTGGCGGCACACTACAGGGTATTGGAAAGTTTCTTAAAGAACACAAGCCTGACGCCAAAATCATAGCGGTCGAACCCAAAAATGTCTCCGCCCTGCTCGGACACGAGCCGGGCCTTCACCAGATACAGGGTATCGGCGATGGGTTCATACCTGAAATTCTCGATGTCTCCATGGTGGACGATGTCATTGAGGTCACAGACGAAGATGCTATTGAAATAACCAGGCGGTTGGGCAGAGATTACGGACTGCTCGTGGGAATCTCTTCCGGCGCCAATGTCTGGGCCGCACAGCAACTGGCTTCCAGAATAAAAGGAAATATCGCCACGGTCCTGCCCGACCGCGCCGAACGATACTTCAGTACCTCCTTAATGTGATATTGAAAAAACCATATTAGTGCTGCCGGCGGAGTGATTATAATGGTCTTCGACATATATGATGACAAAATGCCGCGACGAGTCAAAATCGATGCCAACCATGTAACCATCGGCAGAACTGCGGATAACGATATAATCATACACGAGAAGTGCGCTTCACGCCAACACTGCCAGGTACGCCTGGAATCTTCCGGTGATTATATGTTGCATGACCTGAGAAGCCGAAACGGTACCAGCATCAACCAAAAACGCATCGACCAACCCTCACCACTGAACAACGGAGACGAAATCAACGTCGGCAAATCCGCACTGAGATTCTGGTCCAGCCCCGAAAATATCGACAAATCCGCACCCAAACTGCCTCTGGTTGTCAAAGATTCCACCAGCAAAACCGCTGAAGACTCTCGAGTCTGATTCGTATGTCTGAAATACTGACCCAATTGAAACATCTACTGCCGTTCGAAAAAAGGGGTCAGAAACCTTCTTTTATAGAAGCTTATGGCTCCTGGGGTTCGCTTCCTCGCTTGATAGCGGCCTGCCTCGGAAATCAACTCAAAGGTCCCGTATTATACATCACCGCTCACATCACTCATGCCTTCGAGGCTCAGGACGATCTGGAAACCTTTCTCGGCAAATCTGTCGGGTTGTTTCCTGCCGCCGAGGCCCACGAAACAGACCTCGATCCGACCTCTGAAATTGCCTGCGAACGTTTGCGGATATGCCGACAACTCTCAACGACAAACAACCACAATCCACAGATAATTGTCACGCCCATTGCGGCCCTGATGCAGCCGGTGCCCAACGTGCAGTTCCTGCAGAGCCAGTCACTCAAGCTGACCACCGGCCAAAACCTCGAAATGAATGAACTTCTCCATTGGCTCGACGACCACAATTTCACACGCGTTGACCAGATCGATCTTGTCGGAGAATTCGCCTGTCGCGGCGGCATCATTGATGTCTTTCCACCCGCCGAGAACCTGCCCGTACGCATCGAGCTTTTCGGCGACCAGATCGAATCGTTGCGGTCTTTCGATCTCGACACGCAGCGATCCGTTCATCATCTTGAAACCGTTAACATCACCGGTTGCAATAATATCCGCCAGGCGGCGGATGGAACCAGCTTCCTTGACTATCTGCCAACCAAAACGACACTTCTTATCGAAGAAACGACCGAGGTCGCAGAAATCGGACGCTTATGCCTGGGCCGACTGGCCGATCCATCCGACATATACCCTGTAGAAAACGTTTTACAAACCGCGACCAAATTCGATACGTTCTACCTCAACCGATTCTCATCCGGCATCGACTCTGCCGCCATAAACCTCCGCGGACAATCCGTTCAGCAATTTGAAAACCGCTGGCCCGAAGTCCTGGAAGAACTCCTCCAAATCGCCTGCGATCAACACGTATATTTGTTTTGCGAAAAACCTGCCCAAAAACAGCGACTCCTGGAAATGATTGAGACCGACTTTGACGTCTCGACCCTCCCGAAAGGTTTTCATCTGACCGTCGGTTACATCCACCACGGCTTCGCCATACCCGGCGAGAAACTCCTCGTCCTCAGCCATCACGAACTGTTCGGACAACATCAACCTCAGAGACGTATCAGTAGAATCCAGCCCACCCAGGCGATAGATTCTTTCACCGACCTGGCCAAAGGCGACTTGGTCGTTCATGTCAATCATGGTATTGGCAGATTCCGAGGCATGAAAACACTAACCAAACATGACCACCGGGAAGAATACCTGGCCATCGAGTATGCCGACAAAGCCATTGTACATGTTCCCGCCACTAAAATCCAACTGATACACAAATACGTCGGCGCACGCGGTGGCCGGACGAAGCTCAGCAAGCTGGGCGGCCGAACCTGGACCAGACAAAAACAAAAAGTTACCGAAGCTGTCGAAGACATGGCCTCACAGTTTATCGATCTGCAGGCTCACCGTCAAAGCATCCCGGGAATTGCTTTTCCCCCCGATACCCCGTGGCAACGCGAATTTGAAGAGTCTTTTGCCTACCAGGAAACCGAAGATCAGACCACCGTCAACGTGCAAATCAAAAACGATATGCAGCAAAACCGCCCTATGGACCGCCTGCTATGCGGTGACGTCGGATACGGCAAAACCGAACTGGCAATACGGGCCGTGTTCAAAACCGTCGAATATGGCAAACAGGTCGCCGTACTCGTACCTACCACCGTACTGGCCCAGCAGCACTTCCGCACCTTCAACGAACGATTGGCCGATTTCCCATTCATCGTCGAATGCCTCAGCAGGCTCAATACTGCCGGACAAACCCGCGATATAATCAAACGAACCGCTCAGGGACAAGTTGACATCCTCATCGGTACCCACCGCATCTTAAGCGACGACATCATATTCAAAGACCTCGGACTGGTCGTTATAGACGAAGAGCAGCGATTCGGCGTCAACCACAAGGAAAAACTCAAACGAATGCGAAAAACCGTTGACATCCTGACCATGACCGCCACGCCCATACCACGTACTCTGCACATGGCTTTACTGGGGATTCGTGACATCTCCTCATTGACATCACCGCCTCTCGACCGTCGCAGCATCGTTACCGAGGTCTGCCCTTTCGACAAACAACGCATTCGCTCAATCATCCTTCGCGAGCTTAACAGACAGGGACAGATATATTTCCTCCACAACCGCGTCCACAGCATCGCCGACGCCGCTCATTCGATTGAGCAACTGGTACCCGAAGCCCGAATCATCGCCGTCCACGGACGAATGGCCAAACGCCAACTCGAAGACCGCATGTCCGACTTCGTCAATCACAAAGCCGACATCCTGGTTTGCACGACCATTATCGAATCAGGCCTCGATATCCCAAACGTCAATACGATCATCATCGCCGACGCCGACCGTTTCGGCCTGGCCGAACTGCATCAGTTAAGAGGCCGGGTCGGCCGATACAAACACCGTGCCTACGCTTATATGTTACTGCCCACCAAACGTTCCATTAACCCCACTGCGGTAAAACGACTAAAGGCTATCGAAGAATACTCCCAATTGGGCTGTGGTTTTCGCATCGCCCTGCGAGACCTGGAAATCCGCGGAGCAGGAAACATCTTAGGCATCGAACAGAGCGGTTACATCGACACGGTTGGTTACGAACTATATTGTCAGCTTTTGGCCGGGGCCGTAAGACGCAAACGCAACGAACCTGAACCGGTAAGCTCGATTACTCATCTGGAATTAAACGTCAGCAACAATATCCCACGAGGCTATATCCCTTCCGACCGACAACGAATGGACGTCTATCGGCGGCTGGCAACCTGCTCAACCAGCCAGGACTTCGACCAGCTCGAACACGACTTGATCGACCTGTTTGGCCAACCCCCCAGTTCCGTACGCGACCTGCTCGAACTAACCGAAATCCGCATTATGGCCTCCCAACACAACATTCGCAGCATCATACAGAAACAACCGGACCTCATCTTCCATCTGCACGATTCCGCACAGGTGAGCTTACTCTTTGCCAACGCCCCAGGCTCCGTCCGCGTGCCCGACCAAAACACCGTCCATCTGCGACTGACCGAGCCCTATTTTGATTCACCAAAAACCATAATGGCTACCCTGCGAAAATTACTGACAAGCAAGTGATACATATTGACCATCCCCCGACTTCTTCACACAATACAAAATACGATATACGCTATACAAATTTAGTTGCAGCCACTGAGGCTACATGGTATATTCCCATTATTATGAAAATATACCAATTAATTATTATCCTGCTCACGATATTTCCGATCACAATCGCCCCCGCCGGGGCGGTTAGCCCGCAGAATCCTCAAACCACCACGCCGGAAAAACCTCAGCCCCAGACACCTACCGAAACCGAAACTATCCCCACCGGGGGCGAAACTATCCGGACCGGAGCCGTACTAAAAGTCAATGGTGATGCGATAACTTCTACCGCGATAATCGCCCTTCTCCAATCACAGACAACCACGCAAGAACAAAAACCGGACCAACAGCAGTTCCTCCAGAACACCATGCCGATGGTCAGCGATTTGGTCATAAAAAAAGTTTACAACCTCCTGCTTTATCAGCATGCCAGAAACCATCTGGAAAAACTCGGAATCTCCGAGGACGCCCTTGATCGCATTCTGGTTCAAAAACGAAAGGATATCCTCAACGAATATGGACAAAGTGAAGCACGAGCAAGGGAAGAACTGGCCAAAAAGGGCAGCAGTATCGACGAAGAACTCCAAAAATACAAAAGAGATATTGTCATTTCAGAGTTCCAGAATATGCGATTTAACCCAACTTTGAACATCACCCGGCGACAGATGCTCCAGTACTACAATACCAACAAGCAAAGCCAGTTCTACCAAAGCCCAACCATACAGTTCCAACTGATCGACATCAAGAAAGACCAGTTCGAACAGCCCGCCCTGGCCAAGGCGGCCGCAGAGACAGCCCTTCAGCAAATCAAAGACGGCAAAGATTTTGCACAGGTAGTCGCCCAATTCTCACACGACTGGCGCAAAAAATATGACGGCCTATGGAATCCCATAGACCCCGATGATGTCCTGCCACTATACGAACCGGTCATGGCAGCCCTGAAAAAAACCCCAATCGGCCGGCACACCGATATTATCGAACAGGAAGAACATCTCTTTATCGCCAAACTCATCGATTATAAAAAAGCAAACGTGATCCCATTCTCCGAGGCCCAGGATAAAATCAAACAAATCATTTCTGAAAAAAGTTGGCTGGAATACCAGCAAAAACTCAGCGCCGACCTGCTGCCCAAGGCTTCCATCGGCGACCTCGATCAATTTGTCAGGACCACCACCCTAGCCGCCTACGAACAAATGACACATGATTTGCAACACCAAGACGCAAAGGCTGGAAGAACACAAGAATGAAATTCAAACCGACATCGGAACGCGAAGAAGAAATTGCAAAACAAATTGTCGATGCAGCTTATAGAATACATAAAGAGTTGGGACCTGGTTTGCTGGAAAAGGTCTATGAAACTTGTTTTTGCCATGAACTTACAAAAAGAGATCTTTCGTTCAAAAGGCAGACAGATATTCCTATACAATATGATGGGATGATTTTCGCAGAAGCTTTGCGACTGGATGTATTGGTTGAAGATGCTATTATTTGTGAGTTAAAAGCTGTTGAAGAAATAAATCCTGTTTACAAGGCTCAACTTTTGAGTTACATGAAATTATCTGGCAAACGTCTGGGTTTTCTGATTAACTTCAACGTTTCTCTAATCAAAGATGGAATTACCAGAATGATTTTGTGATCTTAGTGTTCTTAGTACCTTAGTGGTAGGATATAATGAAAGATGATAATATAAATCTTTGGGCCCCCTGGCGAATCGAATACCTCAAATCATTGAGCCAATCCGACGACGCCCATCATGGGCCTTCAGTATCGGCCACGGACAGCCATAACGAAAAGCCCGCTGGCGACAACCAGGACTCATGTTTCCTGTGCCGATATGCCGGCGACGATCCTGCCAACGACAAACAAAACCTGCTTTTGTGGCGGGGCCGCTGGGCGATAGTAGTCTTCAACCGTTATCCCTACACTGCCGGCCATTTACTGATCGGGCCAATCTCCCATGTAGCCGACCTGGCCGATCTGGATGAAGCCACCATATTGGAGATGATGTCCCTGGCTCGCGACGGGCAAAAGGTCCTGACCGAGACCATTCATCCCCACGGCTTTAATATCGGCATCAACATCGGCCGTTGCGCCGGGGCCGGCCTGCCCGGACATATCCACATACACCTGATACCACGATGGGACGGCGATACCAACTCCATGTCCGTCATCGGACGCGTCCGCGTCATCAGCCAGTCCCTCGACGAACTTTACGACCAACTAGCCCAAACCTCAAAAAAACTTGACCTGCCAACCGGATAGAAATCAAATTGTCTTGCCAGACTTGATCGCCCATCCCACATATCTTCTTCTCCAGATATTTCAAGCCGATAAGAGATAAAATAAATCAAATCGATTGTTAAATACCAAACAAATAAAGGCTCACAGTTCAAATACTAAATTTGCTTATGTTAGTATAAAATTACTCTTGATACCCGGAAATCTGTGTCCTGCCGCTGTATGATCGCAGCCCAAATACAGGGCTTCTATGTTGTTAACTACATAAATATCAAGTAGTTATATACATACTAATTATATACTAATATAGTTAAAATTAGTATTTGACCGCCGCCATCCCCAATTTGTTGTGCTAAATTGACCACCACACAGTAGAATAAACGACTAAAAAAGACTTCTGTAAAGAGACAAATTGCCTGTGACATGAAACCGGAAACATTAAACTCTATCCCGGAGCGGCTATGACCATAAAAGAATTTCAGCAGTTAATCAGCCAAAAATACGAAAAACGCGACCGACAACGCGGCACCCCAGCCACTTTCCTATGGTTCATTGAGGAAATCGGCGAGTTGGCCACTGCACTGGCCCGTGACGACCAGAACAACAAAATCGAGGAATTCGGTGATGTCTTCGCGTGGCTGTGCACCCTGGCCAACATTAACGACGTCGATCTCGAACAGGCTGTCCAGAAATACCACGGCCCCAACCACCTGGGCTATAAATAATCACTTGCGCCTGGCAGACAGCAGCCGGCAACCAGTTGCCAACTGCTGCTTTTCCATTGACGCCAAAGCAGTTAAGGATATTATAAAACCATTATGGAACAAAACTCTCCTGTAAACGAATACGAACAAGCCCGCTTGGAAAAGCTCGCCAAGCTCCGAGCCTTGGGCATCGACCCCTACGGCGGGAAATTCCCCAATGCCCAGCCACTGCAGACCATAGCCGACAAATATGATCCCGAAAACGAAGAGCAAACCGTTTGCGGAGCCGGACGTATCATCCTGCTGCGAGACATCGGCAAGCTCATCTTTATTACCCTGCGAGATCGGACCGGTACCATCCAGACCGGCTTGAGCAAAAAATTCCTCGGCCAGACCTGGGACGCGGCCAAACTGCTCGATCTGGGCGACATCATTGGCATCGAAGGCATGCTCGGCAAAACCAAAACCGGTGAAATCACCGTCTGGGCTACCAGTTTTAACCTGCTGTGCAAAGCCACGCTTCCACCGCCGGGCAAATGGCACGGCCTGCAGGATGTGGAACTGCGTTACCGCCGCAGATACGTCGATCTGTTCACCAATCCCGACGTGATGGCCACCTTCAGGGACCGCATCGCCATCATCCAAACCATCCGCCAATTCCTTCAGGATCGCCAATTTCTTGAAGTCGAAACGCCCATGATGCACGCCATCGCCGGCGGCGCCGCCGCACGACCCTTTATTACCCACCACAACGCTCTGGGCATAGACCTCTATTTGCGCATCGCTCTCGAACTGCACCTCAAACGGTTATTGGTTGGCGGCATGGAGCGTGTCTTCGAAATCAACCGCAACTTCCGCAACGAAGGTATCTCAACACAACACAACCCCGAGTTTACCATGTGCGAGCTTTATCAGGCATACTCGGACTACAATGGCATGATGGACCTGACCGAAGAGTTGTTCTGCCTGCTCGTTCGGCAACGCAGCGAAAATATGCAACTGAAATTCAACGGCCAAACCGTTGACTACTCGCCACCCTGGCGGCGAAAAACCTACGCTCAGCTTTTCGCCGAGTACGTCGGCTGCGAAATCACCGACATAACTACCATCCGCCAAAAAGCCCGAAAACTCGAAATCACTGAAGCCGACATGGACGATACCATTGTAACCAATGAACTATTCGAACACTTTGTCGAAGACAATTTAATAAACCCGACCTTTGTAATTGACTACCCGGCCGCTTTATGCCCGCTGACACGCCGAAAACCAGACAATCCCAATATCGCCGAACGATTCGAACTGTATATCTGTGCGATGGAAATCGCAAACGCATACACCGAACTGAACGATCCCGCCGTCCAGGAAGAAAACTTCCGACTGCAGCTACGTGGCCAAACCGAAACCATGGCAAAAATGGACGAGGATTTCATCACCGCTTTGAAATACGGTATGCCGCCCGCAGGAGGACTGGGATTCGGAATCGACCGACTGGTAATGTTGTTAACAGACTCACCTTCCATTCGCGACGTGATCCTATTCCCACTCATGCGGCCAAATGAATAAGGGAGCCTCTAAAAATTGCCTTTTGTCGCGAGTAAAAATGGATTTTTAGAGGTTCCCATGGATAGATCGGAAAAACCGACGTGCATAAGTTATTTCTGTCTCTGCGATATCTGCGAAAAAAACGAATCGTCTTCTTCGGTATCGCCGCCGTTACCCTCTGCGTAGCACTGCTGATCGTCATCACAAGCATATTCAACGGATTTGTTCGATCTTTACATGACTATTGGCTTCAATCCCAGGGCCAAATCCAACTTACACCACGAATCGCTATGCATCCTTACGAAGACCTGGTCGAACAAATCGAGAATATCGACGGTATCGCCGCCGCACGGGCCACCACCGGGACCGGCGGACTGCTCTATCTCGGACCCGGAGATGTCAGGGCAGTCGCAATTGTGGGATTGGACCTGAACAGAAACGCCCGGGACGAAATTTTCCACAAAGGCCTGCTCCTCCAGTCAGTCCCAAACCCCCAGAAACCGGTTGCCGATTTTTCCTTATCCCCCGAAATTCGAGACAAGTTCACCGCCTGGTATGAGAAAAAATTCCGCCGCTCTCCCACCGCCGCCGATATGCCCGTCGGCATTATTGTCGGAATCGGAGTATTAGCCCAACCGGACAAACTAACTGATAAATATGATCGGCACGCTATCATCGAACAACTCCAACAGCGAAAAGAACCAATGTATATCATCTCCGGAAAACAAGGTGAGATGACCGCTCAAAAAATCAGAAGACTATGCTGGCCCGTCGATGTGCTCGAAACCGGTACCCTCCATGCCGACACCAATCTTATTTATTTACCTTTCGATTATACCCGCGATCTGGTTGGCAATGTAGGTTCGACCGGGGAAAAAGAATGTCTCGGCCAAATAGGAATCTATCTCAAACCAAACATCAAAAAAAACATCGAGATAGCTCGTATTAAACAACAGGTTCAACAAACGTGGATGCGATTTGCCACCACCCGGATGAATTGGTCCGAGTCCAAAGCCGCCAACGTTAGTATCTCCGATCCCATGCAGACATCTAATGCCATGATGATAACACAGGAAATCCGTAAACAGTTGGCGATTATGCAGATATTGGTTGGATTGGTATGCGTGGTGGCCGCATTGCTGATATTCGTAACACTAAAAATGATCGTCATGCAAAGAACAAAAGACATCGGGATCATCCGGGCCTTGGGATCCTCCCGGGTTGGCATCGCCGCAATCTTCCTCGCCTACGGGGCAGCCGTCGGCCTGACCGGCTCAATCCTGGGCCTGGCCCTGGGAGCCTGGAGCACTCGCAACATCAATGTAATCGAATCCTTGATAACCAAATTGCTTGGGTTCAAAATATGGAAAAGTGGCGTCTATTTCTTTCGAGACATCCCCAACGAAGTGGACTGGTCCGCAACCTGGTGGATCCTGATCACAGGTTTGATAACCGCGACCCTTGGAGCCCTGCTCCCGGCCATCCACGCCGCGAGATTACAACCAGTGGACTCCTTACGATATGAATAATAACTATAACACAACGCAATCAGCGTTCATTAGCGATTCCAACCGGCTTAGTACAAAACTATGTTTAAACTACTACTAATTTGGCGATATTTCGTACGAAAACGCGTAGCTTTGATCGCCGTGTTAGCCGTGACGCTGCTGGTCATGATGGTCCTGGTCGTACTAAGCGTTATGTCAGGCCTGATCGAAAACACCCGCTCACGCAATCACAACTGGACCGGCGACATCGTGCTCACCCGCCACAGCCTCGTGGGCTTTCCCTATTACGACGAATTCATCGACCGCCTTTATCAATCTGATATTATCGCCCAGGCCACACCCATAATCAAAACCTATGGACTATTGGAATCAGATTGGACAACACCGCTGATCGGCGTCCGCCTGGACGAATTCATGCATGTCACCGGTTTTGCAGAATGTTTGTACAAAACCACCGATGAAAATAAAACTTTCACTGTCCCCGATATCACCGACCCGGGCCCCGATACACCGAGCCTTACCCCTGAACAAAGAAAAAGAGGTTTTATGCGCGGTGGCTTTCTCAGGTCCTCGTCATCTGATCTTATGGATTCTATTTGGCAAAGTTCACAGCTAAGATATTATCTCCCACTTCCGATTACAGTTTTTGCGATTAACAGCAGGGGACTATTAACCGGCTCACAGGCCGGTGAAAATCAAACCTTTTGGTTCGTTAATTACTTCCGGACCGACCTGCTCGACGTCGATGACACCATACTGGTCGATTTCGACGAACTTCAGAAATTGTCCTGGATGGACGGCCAGGACGGCCAGCCGCCACGCGCCAGCCAGATAAGAATAAAACTCAAAGACAACATTGATCTCGAAACAGCCCAAACCCAGATCGCCCAATTCTGGCGGGAATTTGCACAGCAAAAAGAAAAACAAGACCACGCCGAACTACTAACCGACCTGACCGTCCAGACCTGGAAGGAATATCGACGTGACTATATCGGGCCTATGGAAAACGAGAAAACACTCATGATTATCATCTTTTCCATGATCGGATCGGTAGCTGTTTTTGTCATTTTTGCCATTTTTTACATGATTGTTACGGAAAAAATCAAAGATCTTGGTATCATAAAAAGCCTGGGCGCCTCAAAATGGGCCTTGGCGCAGGTTTTTCTCGGTTACGGTGCACTGGTTGGCATGGTAGGTTCACTGCTGGGAACAGCTCTGGGTTGTGCGATCGTGCTCAACGCTAACAAAATCGAAGGCTGGCTTAACCAGGAATTCGGCTTTCGCCTTTGGCCGCCGGATATCTATGCCATAGACAAAATACCAGACGTGGTGAACTTTTCAGAGGCCGCAATTATCGCACTCGTAGCGGTTTTGGCCTCATTAGCAGGAGCACTGCTGCCGGCACGCCGAGCCGCCAAACTGGTTGTCGTCGATGCCTTACGCATCGAATAAATGAATCTGTCATTCCCGCGAATGAATCTGTCATGCCCGACTTATATTGTCATGCCCGACCTGATCGGGCATCCAGTATTTTGACGTAAAAACGCATTGTTCAAAAAACCGTTTTCCGCAACTAAATAATAGTGTTAGACCTAGTTAAGCATAACGAAGTATGAACCAAAAAATAATATTAAGTGCCAGAAACATTCACAAAACTTACCCCATCGGACGAACCCGACAGCACGTCCTTCAGGGAGTCAACCTGGAGGTTCGCCGAGGCGAGTTCGTCGCTATTATGGGTGCCAGCGGCAGTGGCAAAAGTACCCTCCTGCACATCCTCGGACTACTGGACCGACCAGACGAAGGCCAGGTATTCTTCGAAAAACGAGACCTTTTCACACTTTCATCCGCACAGCAGGACCACATCCGCAGCCGACAGATCGGTTTTGTATTCCAGTTTTACCACCTCTTACCAGAACTGAACCTCGAAGAAAACGTCTTACTGCCATTGATGGTGGACTCGTCCATCTTGGCCTGGCCCGGCCGTCGCCACCAGGCCAGACAGCAAACGCGGGAAATCATCGACAAGGTAGGCCTCCGGCCCCAGGCACGCCAGTTACCGGCAACCCTTTCCGGCGGAGAACGCCAACGGACCGCTCTGGCACGGGCCTTGGTCCAGGAGCCTAAACTGCTTTTGGCCGATGAGCCCACAGGAAACCTTGACACCGTCGCTGGAAAAGCTATCCTAGACCTCCTGAGCGATCTGAACCGCTCCGGCCAGACCATTATTATGGTAACGCACGATCCCGATATCGCCGATAGAGCCGATAGAAAATTGACCTTGCGGGACGGCAAAATTAGCTGATATACCCATTGGATATAACGTTAAAATCAGACACCAGTTGCTGATTTACTTACTCAAACTCAAGCGCGATTGAAAGAGGTATGCTTATGGCCCTGAAAATATGGATCAACGACGGATTAGTGGACGAATCTGAAGCAAAAATCTCAGTATTTGACCATGGACTGCTTTATGGCGACGGTGTCTTTGAGGGCATCCGTGTCTATGACGGCAAAATTTTCGAACTGCAGGCTCATATTGACCGGCTCTACCGCTCGGCCAACGCCATTCGATTGCTGATAGCTCAGAATCCTCAAACGCTCATGAAAAACGTTCAAACTACCGTAGCCGCCAATGACATCGACGACGGCTATATCCGATTGGTAGTCACCAGGGGCATAGGAACGCTGGGCTTGAACCCTTTGATATGCAAACAGAGCATGATAATCATAATCGCTGCCACTATCCAGCTTTACCCGCCGGAATTATACGAAATCGGCTTGAAAGTCATCAGCGCCAACACCATCCGCAATCACCCTTTGAGCATAACCCCACAAATTAAAAGCCTCAACTACCTTAACAACATCCTGGCCAAGCTCGAAGCGCTGGACCGCGATATGTTGGAAGCGATAATGTACAACCATCAGGGTTATGTCGCTGAGGCCACCGGCGATAATGTATTTATCATTCGCAAGAGTAAGGTTATGACGCCTCCGATCTCCGCGGGCTCTTTGGAAGGAATTACGCGGTCGGTCGTCATCAAACTCGCACGCGAAAGCGGCTACGAGGTGATAGAGCAAAACCTTACACGTTACGATCTTTACGCGGCCGACGAGATATTTCTCACCGGCACAGCCGCGGAAGTCATCGGTGTTGTCGAGATCGACGGCCGAAAAATCGGCGCCGGACAACCAGGCCCCATTACCGGAGAACTGTTAAAAAAGTTCAAACAGTACGCCCGCAGCTAAACCGTAGTAAAAATGACTTTTTAGCGGTTCCAATATGTTTGTTATGAAAAAAACTCAGGTAATACTATTCGACTTTGGCGGAACGCTCGATAATGATGGCGTTGATTGGTTCACCCGGATATACCTTAACGCCGCCGGACAAATCGGCCCGATCGACCGGGAAGCCTTCGACAAATGCGCCAAACACGCAGCCGATGGCATCGCCGAACTGGACGATACCCCGCAATTAAACATAGACCAGACCGCCCGCAGAATCTGCGAACATATATATGTCGAAATGAACCAGGACAATGGCTTTGGCTCTGACTGGCACGAAAAGGTCTCGAAATGGAACCCGAATGAAACAGCCGAAAAATTCATCACCCAGGCCCATGCCTGCTTAAAACGCAACCTCGATATATTACACCAATTGTCGCACAACTTTCGTCTCGGATGTATCAGCAACAACTGGGGAAATACCGCAGGTTGGTGCCGACAGTTTCAACTGGACCGATATTTCGAAACCATAATCGATTCAACCGTAGTGGGAGCGGTCAAACCCGACAAAACCATCTTTCAGGCCGCCCTGAATGAATTGCAGGTGTCACCCGACAAATGCGCTTATGTGGGCGACAAATACGACTACGATGTCCTGGGCGCCCACGCGGTCGGCATGACCCCCGTCTGGCTCACCAATGATAATGGGGACAGTTGTGACGCTGACAACCTCTCGGTAGTGCCCCGACGTATCAAACAACTGCCCGACCTGATCGCAATGAACTGGCAATAGCCCACCACACCAGCAATCCTTACCACCTCAGCTACTCATCTACCAATCTATTCAACAACTCCGGCGATTTCATTACCACCATGGTTCGTGCCATCAAATCGCCGCAACGCTGCCGACGAGCGGTTATCACAATAATTATCAACGTCATCACATAAAACTGGGGATGGGGATAAAAGTCCAGAACCCGCAGTAAATTCCGTACCAATACCTGGCTGGCGGACACCCTTCCTCCTTCTGCGCTTACTACCAGCAGACCTAATACCCTCTTGCCCGGCGTAGCGGAAAAATACAACTCGCAAAAAATGGAATAAAAAATAAACACTAAAATATTAATCAGCAAAACTATCATTGCCGTCTTAACCATCTGCGGATCCAAATAACCCCTGCTCATCTGTTCCTGCAAAGCATCGAATGACCCCGCCGCCCTGAACAGCTCAGGAGACACAGTTATCCCCGTCAGACTTATAACCACATTAGTGACAAACAGAACAACAATGACATCTAGTGCGAACGCCGTCACCCTCCGCCACACCGGGGCTAACTCTACGTAGCCGGGCAGGGATTTCGATTCTCCGAACGCTTCCTCACGACGCCAGAAAACCAACATCATTACGCTCAGCATTAGCACCGTCGTAATCCGCGAACCGAAAAACCATTCTAAAAGTCGCACCGGTTCCTGCCCGACCGCACCTATCGCCTGATCGATATCCTCCAGCAGTTCCCCCGAAGAACTGTATTGGCCGAATATCACCTCACGTCCCGAACGCCATTCGAAACATGCGAGGTTCTCTCCCATGACTGCAAAACATGCCTTATCAGCCGGGCACACCCACGGCCCATCGAAATCCTTTTTCCACCGAACCAACTCGCTAAACACCCACGTCGTATCACGTTCCTGGCCTACTCGAAAAACCATCCCTTCACCAGTCCCGGCCGCCGCCGTTACACCAGCCTTTTGCTCCTCGCCCACCACCAGCCTTATCTTGCGGTTTACACGAAGCACCGCCAATAACGCATCCGCCTTACAAACCGATACCGCTTCCGTGTATTGTCCATTTTGTAATCTGCAATGTTGTACTACACCATTCTTTATGCCGAAAAGATAAACCACTTTATCAAGTAACCCGATCTTGGTCTTGGTTTCTTCCCAGTCAGTTATTGGCGCCGCCTGTGAAACCATCCGCCATTGATCGTCCCTGCCGTGCATCAAAATCACAAAATCACCCGCCCCCACCGACCATTGCCGTTCTTCCGACAAAACACCCTCCGCAGACCGCTCACCCGTATCACCGGAAACCACTTTATCGGAATTTCCGTTTCCCGTTCCCTCTTCTTCATCCGTAATGACTTCCGCTTCGCGACCTTTCTCCTCCAAAGCATCCGTTGCCGCCTCCACTTTCGGCAGCATAAGAACCATCTTTTGCCGGGCGGCCGCCAGAACATAAAACTCACCATCTTCGAAACTGCACCCGACAATCTGCAAACCTTCAGGTAGCCCCAAAGCGGTGCGATTGCTGGTAAGATCATAACTTTGACACCCGCCGCCCTCCAAAAATATAACCAGACGATCCTGGGCCGCTGTCAAACCCGCAACCCGACCCTTGTACCACTGACCCGGGAAAAAATACGACCCCGCCTTACGACGATGAAATATCCCAAAACCTTCCGCGCCTTCCTTCTCCTTCGCCACAACAAGGTAAACACCAAACTCATTACCGCTGGCCCACATCTTCAGCCCGGAGGCTGACTCTACCGTACCGATTCCTTCCGCCCCGGCCGAAAAAACCAGCACCGCCGCCACCACCAACAACACCACCGCCAATTTGAAATTAAACCTGTTCGAATTATTCAACTTCACACTCTTTATCAATCTGCTGGTAATCATCGATACCTGAAGGATTCTCCTTTCGCTTGAACAAAGTTTCCTTATATGTTTCGAGGTTACTTGCCTCGAGCTTCCTGAAGCTCTGCAGCTTCAAACGAAATAAAGAATCGCCATCCTCGGTGGATATACAAATCCCACTCGGCAGCCAGGCATCGCCAAGCTTTTTATAATTGCTCAGCTTGCTTTGCATAATTCTGCCGCCGTCACTATCGTAAGCATTGATCTCTGTAGGCAGGCCGCTCCGCCGATCGATAACTATCTCTCGCTGAATCCGAAAACCATCATCGACATAATCGATAATCTCTATAACATTTTCTTCGTCGGTAACCTTATATGCCGGATAAGGCGCCACAACAGACAGATAACTCAACCCGATAAATTCCAGAAACACCTGCGGATCGACCGCCATCCCACCCCCGCAATCCTTGTTCCGATGTTCGTATTTACCCCATCTGCCTACCTTGGCCGGCTTCGAATACATCCAGAATTCCTTCTCGTTAGAACCGACCACCAACGCCTCATCAAGCAAAGCCTTCGTCATCAAATAAAACAATGCCCGCCCATCCGCTTTCTTCGGCGGAACATAAAACACACTCCCGACACTGTCCGTATGATGCTGTGTTTTACCCTTGTCATCAACCCATTTCGCTTCCCACTGCGCTACCTTCGCCTTGAAAGGCACGATCGCATCGACATTCCTGTTGTACCTGCCCATCGCCTCCTGCCGCGTTATCGATTCGCCAATCGCAACCTTGGCCACGTTACAACCCATCAAGCCAATCGGCGCAAAACATAACAAAACCAATATCAATCGAACCTCTCGACTAACCCTATGCAATCTTGTAATCATAACTTAACTTTCGCGGTTTCCCATTTACTTATTACTCAAACTCACCCTACTACCGCCTAATGCCTCCTTCCTCTTCCCTCTTCCCTCTTCCTCCTCCATTCACAACTCTCCATGCAAAATACTGCTCAACTCATGCGAAACCTGCTCGATCTGTTCATCGTCAAGACGAGGATTCACCACATCGTGAACTTCCGTTTCCCGCACAAACCGCATCTTCCATATCTCTTTGCCTTCTTCAACCTTGCTGTCTTCATACTTCAACATCCGCTTACGCATCAATATCAATGCCAGCACAAAACGAAAATTCACTTTCAACTGCTCCCGCTCATCCGCCAAACGCTCGAAAAAATTAATTAATATACCATCATCGACAAACATCTTCTTTTTCTCGCTCGGCTCAGGAATACGCGTCTTCCAGAAACTGTAAACCCTCGGCTGATGCTCCTCCCAATACTCACAACTGTAATCACACCGCTGAAAACTAACCCCGGTATCGATTAACGCCGCGTAATATTCATCTCCCGGCGCAAGTTCCTTGCCTGTCCCCATACACTTGCCACTGCTGCGATCTACCTGCCATTGTTCCATATAGTTTTTCTTCCTGAACCTGTCATTCCCGCGAAAGCGGGAATCCAGTATCTTGACATAAAAACAAAAACGCGTCATTCCTGCGAAGGCGGGACACGAAACGAAGCGAAGAGCCGCGATAGCGAATCCACTATCTTGACATAAAAACACATTTTACAAAAAACCGCCTTCCGCAACAGATACTAAATACTCTTCATAACCGATCTGCGCCCGAAACCTCATCAAAAACAAGATATTCCTTTATCCCCTCCACCGTCACCTCTCCAATCCCCTTGACATTGCACAAATCTTCACTCCTGGCAAAAGCAACATTCTCACCCCCGCTATTCCGCCAATATTCCTGCCTGTACTCCACGATTGCCATCGCCTTGCTCTGCCCGATACCCGGCAGCCGCGCCAAAGACGCCCATGTCGCCCTGTTCGGATTTATTTTATCTGCCAACTTCTCCGCATTCTGGGTATTTATCACAAACCCCAGGCCAATGTTACATCGATTCTCCATGTATCGATACAATACCAATCCCACCAGTACCACCAGGAACAACCACAATACCACGTTGCTCCTGCGATAACTCCGCCCGCCCGTCCCCCTTCCTGCCCACTCTCCCGATTGAAATGGCTCACCCATAGCATACCTTCTGTTATTTATATCGCCCGAAACCTTCTTATCCCTCAACGCCTGTCCCTATTATATAGCATACACACCTTTCATCTTCTTCCTCCCCCCTAGTGCCTATTGCCTTCTTCCGTGCGCCTATTGCCTATCCTATCCTTTCCCTTATCCGCTCGAAATCATCCAGGCTGTAATATTCTATGATTATCCTGCCGCGATGTCCTTTTTTGCCCGTCGGCTTTATACTAACCTTCATTCCCAGGCAACGGGTCATCTCTCGTTCCAGGTCCAGCACGTTCGCACTTTTTTCAACCTTCTTGGCAACCCCAGCATCTCCACCTCGCTGTATCTGCTGTACCATCCTCTCCAACTGACGCACCGACATGTTCTCTCTGCCCACCCTCTCTGCCAGCTTCAACCGCGCCTCCGGATCATCCACCCCAAGCAAAACCCGACCATGACCCATACTCAATACACCTTCCGTCAACATCTCTTTGATTCGCACCGGCAACTCTAACAATCGTATGTAGTTCGCGATAGTCGATCTGTCTTCACCCAACCGCCCAGCCGCCTCCTGCTGGGTCAAAGAAAAACTATCAATATAATGATGATAAGCCCGCGCACGCTCCAGCGAATTCAAATCAGCACGATGAATATTCTCTATTAACGACCATTCCAGCATCTGCGCTTCATCCGCCTGCCTTACTATAGCGGCTATTACTCCCTTACCTGCCATCTGCGTCGCCCGCATTCGCCTTTCGCCAGCCACAAGCTGATACCCATCCCCCATCGGCCGAACAAGAATCGGCTGTATCAAACCATTAGCCTTAATCGATTCCGCCAATTCGTACAGCTTACCCTCATCCCAGTTTTGCCTTGGCTGATGAGGGTTGCGATTTATCTTCTCGATAGGCAACTCCATGACACGATCTTGCGTAACTTTAGTATTTACAAGAGCTTGCGCCCTGTCACCAACCTGCGCTGCAATCGCGTCAAGCTCCTGCAGTCGCGTTGACGATAACAGCGAGTTTAACCCTCGACCCAACTTTCTCTTTGTCTCTGCCATAACTCATCCCTTAACAATTCATTATATATGTTATATACACAACACATATACGCCACTAAAACCCTTGCCAATCGGGCTTTTTTTACAATTCACATTCTCTCTTTAGAAGAGGCAGTTTTACCAAATACCAACTTCAATAGCCAGACAAAATATCTGACTTTCTAAAGTTAACTTTCGCAGTTTTTTAAACCCAATTTCCATCCAACAGGGCCTGTTACGCAAAAGTGGATTTTTTTACGCATTGGTGTTGGCGTCAAAAAGGAATATTAACGCGTAAAAATGCCCTTTAGTCTTGAAATCAACCTTTCACAATTATTTTGATGCTGGCATCATAACTTCGATAAATGTTCCGCTAACGTATAAAATTATCGGCCTTGGCTCCAAAGGCCCTGTCCTAACCTTGCGTATAAGCAACACACAAGAAAAAGTGCGATTTCGCACCTAAAGAAAGTTACAAACAATCTCTCGAACCTCGCGCAAACTCTCTGATGTCTATTGCCATTGAAAATCCCCCAGCCAGTTGACTACCAACATTGATTTTGTGACCGGTCATTCTCGTACACAAACCTGCCATCCCCGACTACAGATACTAGTTAAAGGTATAAGCCGGCTGCCTCTCAGACGCTCGCAAGTGTTAGAATGAATCAGATTCCTTTTACTTCTTCATCTTCTCTCTTCCTCCCACTAGTGCCTCATGCCTCATGCCTCATGCCTTCTATTGTTTCACGTGAAACATCGCAAAACACCAACTTCACTTCTCTACAACACACACGAAATAACCCCGCACTCCCTCACTTCCCCCAGATTCGCTCTCTCCCCCATCCCCCCCAAGTCCACCATCTTTCCTCCCCCCCCACTATTTATTTTGTCAAATTCCTTTCTTCTCTGCACCTCTGTGTCTTTGTAGTCAATCTTCCCCACCTTGATACCAAAACTTGTAAAAACCGGGTCAAAACTAGGTCAAAACCACCCCAAAACACCATCACTCCTTACAAGAACTACATCACTTTTTATCAGAATTCGTCCAAATTTCGCCGAATTTAACACTTTTCCCCTTACCCATCTTACCCAACCGTTACGGTTCCACCGCCTAAAATAAACACTTACAACCGTTTTCAATACACAAAAACAAACACTTATCTCTCCCGGCAAACCCATGGCGGCACCGGCGAACATGGCAAAGAAAATAGGGACAGGCAATGCCGCGAATCGCCGAATTACCACCCTTACTCCATCTCGTCTATCCTGATATCAACATGAACATCGTCGCTGTTTGTCGTAAAGCGACTTTGCCGGAAAATCTTCAACGCCCATCGCAGACAAAACAAAGCAACCAGGAAAAATAACCCCGCGACAAAAAACGCCAAAACCATCGGGAAAACCAGCACCAATACACCCAACCCGATCAAAAACACGGCGAATACCGCCAGGCCTTTCGCGGCCCTTCGAGACATGACGGTAAACGGAGGAAAAAAAGTCCCGCTGGCGTTACCTCGTTGCCCGAAAAAAATATTATTAAAAAATGTCATTTGTCCCGGTCCTTTCTGTCAACAGATAAATAGGGACATACATGGTGCACTCCGCTGAAGCTAAACACGATCCTGCCAAACAAAAAAAAAGGCGCCCCCTCGGACGCCCTTTAACAAAACTCATTCTATACACAGTTGGGTATTAGTACATTCCGCCGCCCGGCGGCATCGCCGGCGCCTTTTTCTTTTCCGGTATCTCGGAAACCACCGCGTCCGTCGTCAGCAGCAACCCCGCGATCGATGCGCCGTTCTGTAAAGCGGTACGCTCTACTTTGGTCGGAACGATAACGCCGAACTCCATCATGTCCCCGTATTTCCCACGCATAATATCATAACCGAAGTTGATATTGCCTTCACTACCCTCGAGAACCTTTTGAGCAACTATTGAACCGTCAAGGCCGGCGTTAACAGCCAATTGTTTGATAGGCGCCGAAATCGCCCGCCGAACAATATCTACACCCACTTTTTCATCCCCCTTGGCTTTGACTTTATCAATCGCCTCAATAGCACGCAACATAGCCGTACCACCGCCTGGAAGCACTCCTTCTTCAACCGCGGCCCTGCAGGCATGAAGCGCATCTTCGACACGCGCTTTCTTTTCTTTCATCTCCGCTTCGGTGGCCGCGCCAACACTGATTTGGGCAACGCCACCAGCCAGTTTCGCCAACCGCTCCTGCAGTTTCTCAATATCGTATTCACTGCTGGTCGCCTCGATCTCATTCTTGATCTGGTCGATGCGGCCGGTAATATCATCAGTGGCCCCGGCGCCTTCGATGATCGTGGTATGTTCTTTGTCCACGACTATCTTTTTTGCCTGACCGAGATCTTTAATGGTGATACTTTCCAGTTGAATGCCCAGGTCTTCCGATATTGCCTGGCCACCGGTAAGTATGGCAATATCCTGAAGCAGGGCTTTGCGACGATCGCCAAAACCCGGAGCTTTCACCGCCACACAACTCAAAGTACCACGCAATTTATTAACCACCAGCGTCGCCAACGCTTCTCCGTCCACATCTTCCGCGATGATAAGCAAAGGCCGACCCGCCTGGGCAATCTTTTCCAAAATCGGTACTATATCTTTCACCGCCGATATTTTCTTTTCGTATATCAAAACAAAAGGCTTTTCCAACTCGGCGGTCATGCTCTCCATGTTAGTTACAAAATGAGGCGAAAGATATCCCTTGTCAAACTGCATGCCTTCCACCATCTCGACAGTCGTTTCCAGCGTCTTGCCTTCTTCGATTGTAATGACTCCATCTTTGCCGACCTTATCCATAGCTTGCGATATCATCTCGCCGACCTCAGTGTCTTGATGAGCCGCACATGTACCGACCTGAGCTACCTGCTTACTGGATTCAACCGCGATGCTCATCTCTTTAAACTTCTCGATCACGGCATCGACCGCTTTGTCGATACCACGTTTCAATTCAGTTGGGTTGGCCCCAGCCACTACATTTTTCAAACCTTCCTCGAAAATGCTTTCCGCCAGAATTGTCGCGGTAGTCGTCCCATCGCCGGCGGCACTGGAGGTCTTGGAAGCCACTTCCTTGACCATTTGTGCACCGATGTTTTCAACCGCATCTTCCAGCTCGATTTCTTTGGCCACCGTCACACCATCTTTGGTAACCATGGGCGATCCGAATGATTTTTCAATAATCACATTTCTCCCGGCCGGTCCCAGGGTCACCTTAACCGCCTCTGCCAGTTTATTAACCCCCGCCCGTATCGCCTCGCGGGCATTATTGTTGAACACAATCTTCTTAGCTGCCATGATATATTATTCTCCTTGATACAAAATTTAACTGTTAGTTTTCAGTACGGTCCAGTCGGGCTAGGGGCCGTTACTGCTGTGTTTACAGACACTTACGGCCACAGCAAAAGCTATCCCAGAATCGCCAGGATATCTGCCTCATCCATAATGAGTATCTCTTCGCCATCGATTTTGATTTCCGTACCGCCATACGAGGTGAACAGAACTTTGTCACCTACTTTAACCTGGAATTCACTGCGCTTGCCATTTTCCAGCAATTTCCCATTGCCTATCGCCATGACCGTACCACGACGGGGTTTTTCCTTGGCGGCCTCCGGCAGGACGATTCCTCCTTTGGTCACATCCTCCGCCTCCAAACGTTTGATCATAACTTTATCTGCTAAAGGTCTGACATTCATTGTTAACATAACTCCTTTCGTAGTAATTGTTTATGCTCTTACTCCAGGAATAAGCTGCAAAAACCTGGTTATTCTTTTCCTGTCGGCTTTATGCCTCCGGAAAACATGTTACTAGCGTAATATTTCATAAATAGACGATTTATCTGTTCCGCCAGCAGAGGTATATCAACCGGCTTGCTCATCACCGAAAACGCCTCCAGCCGCAAGGCGTCTGCCAAAAGTTCATCGTCAATGTGCTCTGCCAGCATAATACAGGGCAACAATCGGTCATGTTTACGGATGATCTTCAGGGTTTGCATACCCGAAAACTTATCGAAAGCCACGTCCAGCAGTGCCAGGTGTATCCTGTTTTTATCAATTATTTGCACCATCTCACCCGACGAATTGGCCACCAGGGCGTTAATTCCGCGTGGTCGGAATATCTCCGAGACTGCCTGTGGCCACGGCCAATTGGCATTGCCGATCAGAACATTTACAATCTCGGGTTGTGACAATCTTTGTGCCATTGAACGGCCTTTCTTCTGTTCGCTCGGGACAGAAACAACCTGTAACAAACTTACATGCTGCAAAGCTCATGCCAATTGGGCGATTTAGACAAACCCCCAACCGTCAGCATATATCCCAAACGGCTAAAAAATCCAACGGGAAACCGTAAGTGTTTGTGTGATATGTGGTTATATGTGAGATCGTCGTGGGCGCCCCCCTGGGCGAACTGCCGGTGAGGCCCCGGCCGAAACAGAAAAATGTTCCAGCCGCCCCAAGCTGCGAACCTGATTCACCAGTGCGGTTCTGTCAAAAAGCGTATCTACCAGCCATCCTTTCTGCCAAGCTGACAGATAGATACCAAGCCGGTTTTATCGTTGTGGGCGATTGAAGCAGGTAAGGCTCATCAACACGAGAGCTCCGCCAACAGCCATCAGAACAATGCGGGAAAGGCGTTTTTCGGAGAGCGTCTCGGCCCACCGACGCATACATACAAGATGCGGCGGTTGGGAATCCTCGGGCTGATCAAGCTTGGCCAGGGCATCTTCCAGTTCAGGCCAGGCCCCAGGCAGACGGACCAAATCAGCCGAAATGGTCTGATTGGGCAGATAACCGAGGTTATCCGCGGCACGGGCGATCACGCTGGGATGACCCGTATTGTCCAGTAGTTCTTCCTGTTGGGCGTATAAATCCCGGAGTTGCTCGATACGTTCCTGCTGAGTCTGCAAAATAGCCATGTCGGCATAATAGCCCGCCACGGGTCCCGCCAGAATCGCTATGCCGATAGAAACCATTCCCGTAGTGCTGAACAGTACGAAACACAAAAACTGCACCAGGCGACCAACAGGACCTTGCCGATCTCTACACGTGTTCTTGGTTTTGGCGTCAAAAATCAATATTCACACCCAAAAACGCCGTTCAGGCACCAGAATCAACGGTTCACAATCTTTTTTTAGTATGACACCGCTTATTTTTAACAAATTCAGCAAAAACCATCTTTACAGTATTAAAAACGCGGTTTTTAAGTTCAAAAATAGTTATGTATCGCTGTCGTATTAGTGAAGGCTGTTATTTGTTCCAGATAGTAGCGCCGTAAACCGCTTGTGCGCCGAGGTCTTCTTCGATGCGGAGCAACTGGTTGTACTTGCAGACGCGATCGGTACGACAAAGAGAGCCGGTTTTGATCTGGCCGGTGCCGCTGGCAACAGCCACATCGGCAATGGTCGCATCCTCGGTTTCGCCGCTGCGATGGCTGATAACGGCGGTCCAGCCGTTGCGTTGAGCCATTCGGATAGCGGCAAAGGTCTCTGTCAGGGTACCGATTTGGTTGAGTTTGATCAGAATCGAATTGGCTGAGCCTTCCTTTATGCCACGTGCCAGGCGTGTGGTATTGGTTACGAACAGATCATCGCCGACAATCTGGACTTTTTCACCGATTTCGGCGGTAATTTTCTTCCAGCCGGCCCAATCATCTTCGGCAAGGCCGTCCTCAATACTGATAATTGGGTATTTTTTGCACCAATCTGCATAATACTTGACCATGTTTTGACTGGAAACCTTCTTGTTCGGATCAGATTTGAAGAAGAAATAGCCTTTTTTCTTCGTGTTGTACATCTCCGAACTGGCCGGATCCAGGGCGATTGCGATTTGCTTACCCGGTTCATATCCAGCCGCCTCGATCGCGGCGATAATAACCTCCAGCGCTTCCTCATTGCTCTTGAGATCGGGTGCGAACCCGCCCTCGTCGCCCACAGCGGTATTGTAACCGCGGTTGGAAAGCACTTTTTTGAGGGCATGGAAGGTTTCAGCGCCCATCCGCAGTGCCTGGGCAAAGTTTTTGGCCCCGATCGGCATCACCATAAACTCCTGGAAATCGACATTGTTATCAGCATGTTTGCCACCGTTGAGGATATTCATCATTGGTACCGGCAGGATACTGACGTTACTGCCGCCGAGATAGCGATACAGTGGCAGGCTGCAATAGTCGGCGGCGGCCTTGGCCACAGCCAGCGAAACGCCCAGAATGGCGTTAGCACCGAGTTTGGACTTATTCGGCGTACCGTCCAGGGCTATCATAAGATTGTCGATTCCTTCCTGCTCGCGGGCGTCCAGGCCGATTATTTTGGGGGCGATGATCCTATTGACGTTTTTGACGGCCTTGAGCGTACCTTTGCCGAGATAACGCTTTGGATCGCCGTCGCGCAGTTCCACGGCTTCGTGCACGCCGGTACTGGCGCCCGAGGGAACAGCGGCACGACCAAAGGACCCGTCATCGAGAATAACATCAACCTCGACTGTCGGATTACCACGACTATCCAGAATTTCACGTGCCCTAACGTCCATAATGTCACTGTACATAATTAATTCCTTCCTATGTTTTTGGGTGATAGCGGTCTGCTACGGTTATTCTTATCGGTCCATAACCGATACTTCTCCACAAAACGCGCCCAACTGCCGCCTGGCAGACGGCGCTTGATTAAATACGTCAACGATGAGATAATATATAAGGTACTCCCGTATTGTGCAAGAGACAAGACTAAACTTAGGAAAGATCGCATGAGAATACCCATAACCCATTACGGCCTGCCCCAGGTAGTCATTTTGCCGGTAATCGTGCTATTATTGGGGTTGTTGGGTTTTGTACTTTGCCCGGCTGCCGCGCCGTGGGTGGGGATTGCCTCAGTGGTAATTGCCTGCGGGATGCTGGCATTTTTCCGCGACCCCCACCGCCGGATTCCAGCCGAGCAGGGTGTACTGTTGGCCCCTGCGGATGGAAAAGTAACGGATATCAGCCCTGTTCAGGAAAGTGAGTTCATTGAGGGACCGGCAATACGAATCGGAATATTTCTAAGCGTCCTGGACGTCCACATCAATCGCAGTCCATGCGCCGGTAAAGTACGATATCTCAAAGAGCATCCGGGCAAATGTATAAACGCTTTGCGTTGGCGCGCCGCCAGTGAAAAAAACCAGGCCAACAGCATAGGGCTTGAAACCGGGCAACATCCCGCCGGCAGGATTATGGTCAAGCAGATCACCGGAGCGATCGCCAGACGAATTGTCTGCGCCTGTCATGTAGGTGACGAGCTAACCGCGGGCCAGCGGTTCGGAATGATAAAGTTTGGTTCGCGAACGGAGTTGTTTCTGCCGACTGATCGGCATGCGGAAGTTATCGTCCAGTTGGGGCAAGCGGTACGGGCCGGAACCACCATAATGGTGCGCTACCATGCCGGGGAAACGGACAACCCAAAAACATGAATGACCAGCAACAAATAAAAAGAAAGCGACGGCATTTACGAGACATCACCGTTCTGCCGGTACTGATTACCCTGCTCAACGCCATGTGCGGGTTCGCGGCGATCCATTTTGCTGCGCGCGGAATGGATAAGCCGAACCTGTTGGAGAAACCCGAACTGACTTTTTTTGCGGCGGCGGCGTGGATGATTTTTTTTGCGATGATTGCAGACGGCCTCGACGGATTTGTAGCGCGCAGGTCAGGCAACGAAAGTGAATTTGGAGGACAACTCGATTCGCTTTCGGATGCAATCAGCTTTGGCGTAGCGCCGGCTTTTTTGATGCTGCGGGTGGTGGAAAACCACCTGCGGACCATTAATCAGAGTATTGATGCCAGCCCTTTTTTTGGCAATCTTCTGGGCCGACTTCTATGGCTGGTGGCCGCGTTGTATGTGTGCTGTGCGGTGATGCGACTGGCGCGGTTCAACGTGGAGAACAGTCCCGATGAAAAGTCGCATATAAATTTCAGCGGACTGCCGTCGCCGGCCGCGGCAGGCGTAATAGCTGCGCTGGTGCTGCTTCATAGCGACCTCGGCCATGAACTACGCGGCATAGCCGTAGTAAGCAACAGTATCCGAGTTGTTATTTACCTGCTGCCTTTTGTTACGGTGGGAGTGGCCCTGCTGATGGTCAGTCGGATATCCTACGTACATGTTGTCAATCGGTACGTTCGGGGACGCAAATCGTTCGGATACGTAGTGATGTTGCTGCTGTTACTGCTGGCGCTGATCTGGAAACTGCAGTTGACATTGACGATAGGCGGTCTGATCTATGCGTTCAGCGGCCCCGCGCGTCGGCTATGGCGAAAACACATCGGAAAAAGCGAAACTACAATCGACTCGCCCCAGCCGCCCGATGACCAATCGTCTCTGACGGACTGAACCTGTCATCTGACAGTTATCAAGGTTTGGGCAGTCGAACAATTTGTGAGACAACAACGATGTTTCCCATGGAATCAGCCATCGAAACCGCTAAACGCCGACAGATGGTGGAACTCCAGTTACGCCAGCGAGGTATTTGTGACCAGAAGCTGCTCGATATAATGGAACAATTGCCTCGCCACCATTTTATCCCCCAGCCGAACCAGTCCGACGCCTATTTGGACCAACCCGTACCGATAGGATTTGGTCAGACAATCTCGCAGCCGTACATTGTCGGCCTGATGACAGAGAAGCTCGATGTCGAACCGGACCATGAGGTACTGGAAATCGGCACCGGCTGCGGATACCAGACCGCGATACTGGCCAAATTGTGCCGCTGGGTTTACAGCGTCGAAATAGTGGAACAACTCGCTCAACTCGGCCGGGAAAACGTTACCGCCTTAGACATTACGAATGTCCAGTATCATATCGGCGACGCCTGGCAGGGCTGGCCCGAGCATAAGCAATTCGATCGAATCATGGTAGCCGCCGCCGCTGAAGAAGTACCGCCGGTTCTGTTGGAGCAATTAAAAGACCACGGCAAAATGGTAATCCCCGTAGGCGAACAGTTCGGACAGAAACTGCTGCTGCTGGGAAAGCACGGACAAAAAATAAGCAAACAAAACCTTTGCTACTGCCGCTTCGTCAAACTGGTACACAAATAGGAATCAGAAAACTTCCAACAGTAAAGGGAACCTCTAAAAATTCATTTTTACTACGAACGGCTGCAATTTCCGTCAGCATCGTTATCGGCCAAAAATCGTCCTCAACATAGTTTCAACTATGCCTGCGGCGATTTTTGACCTCTGCCTCGCTGACGAAAATTTCGCTCGTTCTCGTGACAAAAGCAATTTTTAGAGGCTCCCTAAAGAGGGTTGTTGTCCGGCGCATTTTTGATTCTTCGTTTTTTCAACCCACTTCGATCAGGGGCAGATCGTCGCCGAATTGTTTTTTCAAAACATCGCGCAGCACCTGATGTTGATCGGCCTTCAACTGGGGATCGTCTTTAACCAGGGCAAAGGCGTCGCGCTGGGCCAGACGCAACAGATCGATATCACGAATCAAATCGGCTATCTTCAGTTCCGGCAGTCCGTGCTGTGCGGTACCGAAAAACTCACCCGGCCCGCGGAGCCGCAGGTCTTCCTCGGCAATGCGAAAACCATCGCTGATTTGCGTCATTATCTCCAGGCGCTGCTGAGCTTGCGGCGTACCGGCCCGGCCGAAAAGCAGGCAATACGATTGTTTCGAGCCTCGCCCTATTCTGCCGCGTAACTGATGAAGTTGAGCCAGGCCGAACCGGTCCGCATGTTCGATCACCATTACGGTAGCCCCCGGCACATCGACACCGACCTCGATCACCACCGTAGCGACAAGAATCTGAATTCGACCTTCGCGAAAATCTTCCATGGTCCGCTGCTTTTGGCCGCGATCCATCTGGCCGTGCAGCAGGCCGACCCTGAACTCAGGAAAGATGTCACGTTGCAGAATTTCATGTTCGGTGACGGCTGCCTTCAACTGGCCCGCAATTGCCTGGCCGTTTTGTTCATCGCCGGGCGATTCAGCCAGCGGATATTCCTCCACACGCGGATAAACAAAATATGCCTGCTCACCCTGTTTGACTCGTGAGCGGATAAATTCGTAAGCCTGCTGAAGTTTCTCAGGCGGTATCCAGCGGGTATCGACAGGACGCCTGCCGGGCGGAAGATGCTCAATGGTGGAAATATCCAGATCGCCGAAAATGGTCATAGCCAGGCTGCGAGGTATCGGAGTGGCGGTCATAACCAGGCAATGTGGAGCCACATCCTTGGCGCGAATAATCTCTCGCTGGCGAACGCCGAACTTGTGCTGCTCATCGATAACCACCATCGCCAACTGTTTGAATGTCACGTCACGCTGTAACAGCGCCTGGGTTCCCACTACAATATCAATTTCTCCGCTGCTTATTTGTCCCATCACCTGGGCCCGCTTTCGCCCGGTCAACCCTCCTTTCAAAAGAACGTATTTCACGCGACTGTCACGCAGGTACTGTTGGATGCTTTGAAAATGCTGCTCGGCCAATATTTCGGTAGGAGTCATAATCGCAACCTGGCGATGATGACCAACCCCAAGCAGCCCCGCATAAAGAGCTACCACCGTTTTACCGGAACCGACATCACCTTGTAAAAGCCGGTTCATCGGCTCTTTTCGGGCCATGTCTTCGCAAATCTCTCCGATCACCTTGTCCTGGTCTCCGGTCAATTGAAATGGAAACAACCGGCGAATACGCTGATCCAGATGATCGTTGATCTCTAAGGGACAAGCCGCCTGGAGTTTTTTTATCCTGGCTCGACGCAGACCAATACCCAATTCCATCAGAAACAATTCATCGTATATCAGACTACGGCGGGCCTGGCCTACTTGCTCCTGACAGCTCGGCCTGTGAATCCATTTCAAACTCTCACGGCGGGTGGGCAGTTCGTTTTTGCTGCGCAGCTCGACATCGTAACGCTCGGGAACCAACTCCAGCATACGATCCAGCGAGTTGCTGATTATCCGGGCGATCTCTACAGATGACAACTCGCCGGAAGCGGGATAAATTGCACTACCGATATTCTCATCCTGAAACAGTTGTTCGGCATCATCCACCTTCATCCAGCGGGGATTAGCTATCTGCAGCACCTCCTTGTACTGAGAAACCTTACCCCAGGCAGTAATAAAATCGCCAGGTACAAAACTATCACGCAGATAACCACCGTGAAACCATACCAACTGACATTGGCCCGATGGGTCCTGCAGGGTCAGATTCAAACGCGGCGGACGAGAGCGGGCAACATAACGCATACTAAGAATTTGCCCCGCCACCGTCACTAAATGCCCGCGATGAATTTCGTCTATCAACGACAACGGCGGCCTGAATTCATGCGACCGGGGAAAATATTCCAAAAGATCACCGACTGTACGAACTCCCAGTTGCCCAAACAACTCCGCACGACGCGGACCTACACCCTTGAGAAACTGCACCTCGGTGTCAAGACTAAATTGCCCTTGCTGGTTTTTGTCCTGTAAACTCAAAATTTACGCTTAGCTATAAAACATATCCCAATATGATAAACCTGACGCATACTGCCGAAATTCCCACGATTAGCTCAACTCCTCCGCAACGGTATCTTCCGAGACCGCTCCTGTCTGTCGCACAATTTCATCCAATAACAAACCGAGATTGTCATACTTGCGGTCAGAAAATTTCAACGTTTTGCTTACCGTATCTTCCTCATATTCGATAATAAAATGCCCGCCCCTCTCGAAGTCTCGCTTATCAATCTTCCTGATAGCGTTATATGCAATCAACTTCCCAGATGCAGTGGTCAAGCCGTTTTCGTCGGCAGTGATTTTTTTCGACCTTAATTGCAAAGATGTAACCAGAAAATAAACCGCCGCAATCCCGCATACGACAGGACCGTAAACCCGATTGACTTTCAGACTCACGTCAGGCTCGCCCGTTTCACTATTCTTGTGCTCCTCCTGAAACTCCTCGTTCCACCACCCATCGTACAGAAAATATACCCCAAAAAACAAGCACGCTACGGTAATAATCAAACCAGTTTTGGCATAATATCTGCTCCCTGTCGCTTCTATTGCCATCGTTAAACTCCTGTAAAACTATATACATCGATAGTCACTTGCCCGTATGATGCCAGTTTCAATGGACAATTGCAAGAGTTTAGATTCAGTAAATGCGATTTTCATTCACCCACCAACCGGCGGAATATCTCCAGTCCAATATGTTATAGGAACATAACCTGTGGACTGACCGTAATTTAACGAAAAATATCAGATAAATCGCTTGCTTTTTAACACGACTTGTGTTACAATAATTAGTAGTAGTAAGCATGTTAAAAGTTTTTTTTCAGCAGCTATCTGGACCGGGAAAGTATCTTTTTTTGAAGGGATTCGTTTCGCTCGGTCACATTGATACCGGATCAAGGTGGAGCGTTAATCAATACTGGTGGCTGCGCCGGCAAGGCCGGCGCAGCCGATGACTAATAATACTAAAGACCGATTCGCTAGGTGACTCGGCCTTTGGTTTACATAAACCATCGTATAAAACGATAACGGTACAACTCATATTTTGCAAAATGGGCTGAGCATCAGCCCGCACAAGACTGTGCTTTGGCACGGTCTAAATTATGCAGCATTGAGCTGCTTGGCTGTTGGCACATGGAGTATATGGTTACCGACAGCCCGACAAAGTTGTAGCAAGCCCGCTTGACAACAACAATAACAAAAAAAAGCGGGCTTGCTTTTTATACCCGCCCCTTAGTTCTTACGGGTAAATACATTACGAGCCCACACTGTACGATCAAGTTATCTATAAAATGCTAGACAAGCCTACGAACCCAGCCGCTCATACCGTATGATTGCCCGCCAGAGACCATTGATCTTCTCACGGGGCATGATTATCGGTGGGTATTTGTGATTGCGAGGCTGGAGACGAATATCGCCCTGCTCCTCGAAAAACACCTGTTTGAACGTCGTTTCGTGAGGATCGGTCATACGGACGAAACAGTCATCGCCGCTTTCCACCTGTGCAGCGGGTGAAAAAACGATTATATCGCCTTGGCGGTATTTTGGCTCCATCGAATCGCCCACAACACGGACCGCAAAGGCGTTGGCATCGTGCAGGTCCGGACATCGCACATAGTCATCGGCGCCACCCGGCGGATACCCCAAATCGTCATAATCCGTTGGATAACCAGCCATTACATTATTAATCACCGGTATCAGCTTGCCGGCGATTGGAACCTCCTCAACATTGACGGGCACCTTTTCGAGAATTTGGCTATATTTTTCCGACCGCAGCAGTCCATCTGCATCGCTGTCTTTAGTGACCAATTCCCTCATTAAAGCCCGCCAATGACGATTTTCGGCCTGGCTTTGCTCAAATGCTTCGCGTAAGTCGGCGGGTAGTTTTTCCATGTGTGCGATGTGCAGGAGTAGGCCCTGGTCGAATCCGAGGAGTTTTTCGAGTTTTGCGAGCAGTTCGTCGGCAGGTGGGTTCTTGACGCGGCCGGTTTCGATGGTTGATAAATATGGCTTACTGTAGTTGGTGCGACGACTTACGTCGTCTAAAGTCAGGCCGATTTCTTCACGTTTTTGTCGTATTATTTTTCCTAAAGCCATCGTGCTCTCCTTTCCCTTAGTATGCACCTCCGTCATAATAATAGCGGATATGATGTTGTATATACAACCAACATTTCAATTATTTTATAAAAATTCTTAAAAAAACGCTTGACTTTTTAGAAATACGTGTTATCATTTGATTATGTTTGATATATATATAACTTACGTTGTTACTATGTTTGGTATAGGTTTGTAAGAGTTTGTTGAATTGGGGGTGGTGAGACGCGGCAGAAGTATGGCTGGCGCGGACCTGGAAGGTGTGCGCGGCTACGCGTCGGGCGGCCAGATACCGCAGTGCAGATGTGAAGGTGGTTGAAAAGTTGGGCAGTTGAGTATGGGGTGAACTTGGGGGGAGGGCGAACTTGGGGGGAGGGCGAACTTGGG
>Ga0209705_10000067_pt1 | contig 50360 bp, 42 predicted proteins | sample PPLLaktember2015_5_FD_187262 | JGI IMG/M metagenome (GOLD analysis project Ga0209705, IMG submission 187262) | Freshwater sediment microbial communities from Prairie Pothole Lake near Jamestown, North Dakota, USA - PPLs Lake P8 Core (1) Depth... | ecosystem: Environmental > Aquatic > Freshwater... | reverse complement strand
CTCAATCCCGCGGGGGGAGCGGGAGAGCGGCTGTGGAGGGTGCCGGCCCACGCCGGACTTCTGCGGTTCATCACCGCCGGCAGCGTCGACGACGGCAAGAGCACGCTGATCGGCCGGCTGCTGTACGACAGCAAAGGGCTGCTGGCCGACCAGGTCACGGCGCTGGAAGCGGCCTCGCGCCGGCGCGGCCTCGCGGCCATCGACCTCTCCTTGCTCACCGATGGACTGCTGGCCGAGCGCGAGCAGGGCATCACGATCGACGTCGCCTACCGCTATTTCGCCACGCCGGCGCGCAAGTTCATCATCGGCGACTCGCCGGGTCATGCGCAGTACACCCGCAACATGGTGACGGCCGCGAGCACCGCAGATGTGGCCGTCCTGCTGGTGGACGTGCGCCATGGGCTCCAGCAGCAGACGCGCCGCCATGCCTACCTGGCGCGCTGGGTGGGCATTCCGCGCGTCGTCCTGGCGGTGAACAAGATGGATCTGGTGGACGGCTCGCGCGAGGCGTTCGAGACGATCCGCGCGCAGTTCCACCGCTTTGCCACAGGACTGGGCTTCACGGAAGTGCGCGAGATCCCGCTGTCTGCCCTGCGCGGCGACATGGTGGTGGAGCGTGGCGAGGCGCTGACGTGGTACGGCGGCCCGACGCTGCTGGAGTATCTGGAGAGCGTGCCAGCCCGGCACGACGATGCCGGCGACGGGCACATCGGCCAGCCGCTGCGTTTTCCCGTGCAGCGCGTCGTGCGCGTGGCGGGTGGCAACACGCAACCCGGCTCGGGATTCGAGCAACGCGAGTTCCGCGGTTACCAGGGCACCGTCGCATCCGGCTGGCTGCGGGTCGGCGACGAAGTCCTCGCGCTTCCCGCGGGCACGCGCGCCCGCGTAGCGGAGATCCTCACGGCGGACGGGCCGCTCCACGAGGCAGCGACCGACATGGCGGTCACTGTGCTGCTCGACACGGACATCGACGTCTCCCGCGGCGATGTGCTGGTGGCGCCGTCTGGGGCGCCCAGACTGTCCCAGGACATCGACGCCGAGGTGTGCTGGTTCGACGCCGATCCGCTGATTCCCGCGCGGCCGTACTTGATCAAGCACGGCGGCGCGACGGTGCGGGCGCGGTTTGCTTCGCTGGAGCACCGCATCGACGTCGATTCGCTGAAACTTGTCGAGCGGCCCGAATCGCTGGCGATGAACGACATCGCCCGTGTGCGCCTGCGGACGCAACGGCCTCTGGCCGTCGATCCCTATCGGCAGAATCGGGTCACTGGGGCGTTCATCGTCATCGACGAGACGACCAATCGCACTGTCGCCGCGGGGACGATTGCGTGAACGGCTACTGCGAAAGGACGAACCACGGAGGGCACGGTGGACACGGAGGAACACCGAGAATCGTCTCGTGGCTGGCGTCCCCCCTGCACAGGCGTCCGCCTCCTCGTGGCCGCCCTCACGCCCGACACTTTCGTCCGGACTCGGGTTTTCCACCGTGTCCACCGTGTCCTCCGTGGTTCCAGACCTAGCGGTTGAGCGGGTGATTGACCGCAGATGAAAGGAACCGTGTACCTCGTCGGCGCCGGGCCGGGAGCGAGAGACCTGCTCACGCTGCGAGCAGCGCGACTGCTCGAGCAGGCCGAGATCGTGTTTCACGATGCGCTGGTGGATGGGCAGACGCTGGCGCTCGCGCAGCGCGCCGTCGTCGTCGCGGTCGGCAAGCGTTGCGGCAAGCTGTCCACGGCACAGCGCTTCATCAACAAGCAGCTCATCGATGCGGCCGCGCGCTACCGCACGGTCGTGCGCTTGAAGGGCGGGGACCCGATGCTGTTCGGCCGTGCGCAGGAGGAGATCGACGCGCTCCAGGCCGCCGGCGTGCCAGTGGAAGTGGTTCCTGGGGTCAGTGCAGCCTTCGCGGCCAGCGCGGAGCTGGCGCAGTCGCTGACGCAGCGTGGTCTGAGCCGCAGCGCGGTGTTCGTCACACCGCGCGTGGGCGATGGCGAGAGTGGCCACGACTGGGCGCTTCCCGCGGCCGCAGCGGACACGGTGGTGCTGTACATGGCAGGCCGCCAGGCCGAGGCGATCTCTGCCGGACTGCTGGCGGCGGGCGTTCCCCCGGTGCGGCCTGCCGTATTCGTCGAGAGCGCCTCGCTGCCGCATCGCCGCGTGGTGGCCACTCGCGTTGGCTCGTTGGCAAGTGCGGCAGATGTCCTCGGCGATGGGCCTACCCTTCTGCTCATCGGGGACGTGTACGAGCGCATAGTAGCTGCCGCCGACTGCGCTGATCTACCTCTCCAGCTGATTGCCTAGGACGCTTTCGTCGCCCCCATCCCGACCTTTGGCTCCCACGTAACCTGAAGGTTAGTGTCCGCCGCAACAAGCCGCTTGGCGGCTTGTTGTCCCTGCAAGTGGGGAGGGAGCGCAGACGCGAGCCTTGCGACTATCGCCCTCCCTTGCGTCCGCAGGACGCAGGGGAGGGCAGGGAGGGGGCACGAAGTTAAGCGTTCCGCTCATCCCCGCTTTGCGCCAGGCGCGGCCGGAGAAACATCGCTTTCTGGTAGCCTAGGGCGACTTCCCGGCGCCGACCCATGACCACTGGCCTCGTCCTCTTCGCGCACGGCGCCCGCGATGCACGTTGGCGTGAACCCTTCGACCGGCTGCTGGCGCTGGTCGAGCCGCGACACGCCGGGCCTGTCTGCCAGGCCTTTCTCGAGCACATGCAGCCCGATCTCCCAACGGCCTGCGTCGCGCTGGCACGCAACGGGGCCAAGCGGATCGTGGTGGTGCCCCTGTTTCTGGGGACGGGCGAGCACCTGCGCAACGATGTCCCGGCCTTGGTCTCGGTGGCCGAGCAGCAGGCGGGCGTGCCCGTCTCGGTCGCGTCTGCTGCGGGCGAAGACGCCTCCGTGCTGGAAGCCCTCGCGGAGTACTGCCTGGACGCTAGCCGGAGCTAGTGGAGCCTGCTCTGGACCGTGCGTTTGCGCTCGGACGCAGGAGCCCGAGCGTGAGCGCTGTGCCGAGCAGGATCACGCCGCAGCCAAGAAGCATCGACAGCGTGACGGTCTCGCCGAGGTACAACGCACCCCAGAGCATGCCGAAGACGGGAACGAGAAACGTCACGCTGACAGCGCGAGTCGGCCCAACGCTGCCGATCAGGCGAAAGTACAGCAGGTAGGCCACCCCGGTGCTGCCCACACCCAGCAAGATCACCTCCAGCCAGGTACGCAGCGGCGGCGTAGTGATGGGCCAGGCCCACAAGGCGAGCGGCAGCAGAGCGAGCGCCGCTGCACATTGGCTGCCGGTGGCGATGGACAACGAGGCGACGCCGGTGAGGGTTCGCTTCGTGTAGTTTGCTGCGATGCCATAGGCCAGTGTGGCGCACAGCGCGGCTGCGACTGCCCAGCCGGAGCCGCCCCCGGCGAAAGCGGTCCTGCCCCACACCAGCAGCAGCACGCCACCGAAGCCGATGAGCAGTCCAAGCCCCTGCACGCGCGTGAGCCTGTCCTTCAAACAGATATGCGCGACAAGCGCCCCGAACAGCGGAGCGGTGGCGTTGAGGATCGCCGCAAACCCAGCGGTCATCGTCAGCGACGCGAAGGCGAACAGCGTGAACGGGAGCGCCGAGTTCATCAAACCCACGACCGCGATCGGTGCGGCGTTCCTGCGCAGCTCGCCGATACTGCCCCTCAGGGCGAGTAGAGGGAGCAGCATGAGTGCGGCGATTCCCACCCGCAGCTCGATCAGGGGCAACGGACCGAACGCGGGCACCGCGGCGCGCACGAACAGAAACGAGCCGCCCCACAGCGCCGCCAGCAGCAAGAGATCGAGCAGGTCGCGAGGACGCATCACGCCCCGGCGAGAGTGTCTGTCTGGATCGTGGTGCCCGGCTCGCATGTAGCAACGGAGCCCGCCTCCAACGCAAGCAGCCTGCGCTTGCGCTCCAATCCACCGGCATAGCCGGTCAGCGAGCCGTCGCTGCCGACCACCCGATGGCAGGGGATCAGCAGCGAGATCGGGTTGCGGCCCGTGGCGGCGCCGGCGGCGCGCACTGCCGCCGCGTTACCGGCGCGCCTCGCGAGCTCAGCATAGGTGATGGTCTCGCCTCGGGGGATACGCACGATCTGTCGCCAGACAGCACGCTGAAAGGGCGTGCCCTGGGGTGCCAGCGGCAGATCGACGGGGAGCGGCTGGGCAGCGAAGTAGGCATCGAGCCAGGCCCGCACCTGTGCGAACACTCGCAGGTCGTCGCGCCGCACCCACTCTGACCCAGGCTGTGGTGCGTAGCGCTGACCCTGGAAGTACAGGCCGGTCAATGCCGTCCCGTCCGAGGTCAGGAGTATGGTGCCCAGCGGGCCTTCCAGCGTCGAATAGCAAGTCATGGTTGCTTCTCCACCAGAGCAAGTCGGCCGGCGGGCCTTCAAGCGGTTTAGAAGGAGACCCCCTCTCCCCTGGCAGGAGAAGGCCGGGGCGAGGGGGACTGCTGGCTGAGAGCGTTCCACAGATGCATGACGGCGTAGGCGCGCCACGGCCGCCATGCTTCGCCACGAGCCAGTACCCGGCGCGGATCGGTTTCGCCGAGTGCCTTGAGCACGCCGAAATCAGCGTGCGGAAATGCATCGGGCCACGCGAGCGCGCGCATGGCGATGTACTGCGCGGTCCATTCGCCGAACCCAGGCAGCGCCTGCAGCTGCGTGATCGTCTCTTCCACAGCTACCATCGGCTCGAGCTTCAGCGCTCCGGTGGCGAGCGCCTGCGCCAGAGCCTGGATCGCGCGCACGCGGCTGCGCAGGATGCCGAGCTCGCCGATCTCCGAGGGATCGGCCCGCGCGATCCGGTGCTCGTTTGGAAACGCTACGCTTAGGTCCGCAAACGGTGTTTCCAGCGGCGTGCCGAAGCGGGCAGCGAAGCGTCCGGCCAGCGTGCGTGCCGCCTTCACGGTGACCTGCTGCCCGAGCACGGCGCGCACCGCGACCTCGAATCCGCTGAACGCGCCGGGCACGCGCAAGCCGGGGCGCGCAGCAGCGAGCGGGCCGAGCCGCTCGGCGACCGACTGCGGGTCGCAGGCGAGGTCGAACAGATGCTTCACCCGCGCGAGAATCTGCGGGATGACAGCGCTCAGCGAGGGCGCCAGCCGAACCGCGAGCGCTGGCTTGCCGCGTACGCCTCGCCGCACCTCGATCCAGCCGACGTGGACAGACGCGCGATGCTCGATCGACACCGTGCGCCGATACACACCAGCATCCACCGATTCCACACCGGCGATGGCACGCGCCGAGAGAAAGCCCGCCACCGCGGCCCAATCGAGGGGCGGTCGATAAGCGAGCTCGAAGTCGAGGCTGCCCGTGCTGGCTGCGGTCCGCACGTGCTTGCGCAGGTCCGAAGGACTTACCCGATAGCGACGGCTGAACAGCGCGTTGAAGCGCCGCAGGCTGCCGAAGCCGGCAGCGTAGGCGACCTGCGTGACCGGCAGCGTGGAGTCGGTCAGCAGACGCTTCGCCAGCAGCAGACGTTGGGTCTGGGCGTACTCGACGGGCGTGACGCCGAACTCGGCTTGAAATACGCGCCGCAGATGGCGGTCGGTCACGCCCAGGCGTGCGGCGATCGCGTCGAGCCCGCTGTCGTTGGCCAGCCCGTCCTCGATCAGGCTGGCTGCTGCCTGCGCCAGCCGCGCCTGCGCATCGACGCTGGCGTTGCCCGGCGCGAGCTCTGGGCGGCAGCGCAGGCAGGGCCGAAACCCGTCGCGCTCCGCGGCGGCGGCGCTGACGTAGAAGCGGCAGTTCTCCCGCCGTGCGCGCCGCGCCGTGCACACCGGCCGGCAGTAGACGCCCGTGGAGGCGACCCCGACGAACATGCGTCCGTCGAAGCGCGGGTCGTGCGTGGCGAAAGCGCGATAACAGCTTTCCGGGTCGAGTAGCATGGCGGCATTATCCGGTTCCGCCAGGCCGGTGTCTCGCCGTTTTCGGACATGGATGTGCGTTGCTAGCGGGCGGTCCTCTACGCGAATCGCACGTGCAAACCGAATGCCGGCACAGCTTCAAGATAAAAGGATAAGGCTCTTGAGACCTACCGCTGACGCCAGCCCAGCGCATCGCGCCGCGGAGTTTTGCGTTCGAACGAACATACCCATCCGTAAGCGATCTGTATGTATCCAGAGGTTATTGTGCTCTGCGTGTCAGCGCGCCCGGCGCATCCTGCATGACCTGGGGCTGGCACGGGGGGGTGCCTGATGGCCTGCAACTGACGACTCACGACGGCGCCGGAGCCCCTGAATCCGTGCGCCCGATGGATGCGCAGTTCGCCTCAGGCGTAGGTCGCGGGAGCGAGTGCTGCACCCTGGCAGAGAAACACCCACCCTGGCTACGAGCATGCATAACGGAGGAAGCGTCAAGGAAGGGAAGAGGGAAGCTGCAACTGCTCCTTGCGGCCGATCGGAGCGGATGGCTCTTCGGGGCCATACGCGTGGGGGCATCCGTGCCCGCAAGTGTGTAGAGGAGGTTTCAAATGAAGCTCAAGCTTACCCTGGCAACCCTGACCGTAGCAGCGCTCGGCGCTTCCTCCGCCGGCTTGCTGGCGGAAGATCTTGGCAAGGTCAAGGTCACCTACGACAAGGAGGTAGCGGCGCGCACCAACATGCCGTCACGGGAAGGGACCGATCCCGGTAACCTGACGGTGACCTTCGATCCCGCGTACACCGAGCGGACCAACATGCAACGTCCGGTGGAGACGCCGAAGCCCGTGACGATCTCGCGCGACCAGGCGGTGATGGAGCGTACCAACATGCTGGGGGCCAAGCCGGCGCAGCCGGCCCAGCAGGCGGCGACCGTCAAGTAGCTCCCCGCGGTACGACAGCACAAGGGCGGTTAGCGGCGGGAGTGGGATCGTCCACACCCGCCGCGCTCTCCATGGGCGACGCGCTGCTTCCTTGAGTCGGTGGTGTCCATTCCTCCGACCCGCCGTTCATAGTTGCCGTCGCCCGCCAACTCGTGCGTCAAGAAGACGCTATCCTTCTGCCTGCACATCAAGAGCGTGCGTCCGTCGAGCTTGCAGCTGCGCGAAGCCTGTCTTGCGCACTGGCGCGCTGCCGGCGGATGGCATCGCGGTCGCTGATAGCCAGGGTAGAAAACCCGTCCCGCGCAAGTTCGTCCCAGCTGGCGTAGAAGACCACCGCATCGTCGTAGCCGTTCTCCCCCGGAAGGTAAACGTACGCGGGCGTGACCACGTAAAGCACTCGTGCGGCCTGCAACGCATCGGGGTTGACCAGCTGAAGGAAAGTCATCGGCTCGGTCAGCACGCCCGCGCCTCGGCCCATCTCAAGCTCGTATGGATCGGGCTCGACGGCTCCTTCATCCTCACGCGCAGACGCCCGTCGAGCACCCAGGTCACCTGCGCGACCAGCGGATGCAGGTGGGGGCGTGACGCGCATAGCGGAGGGATCTCACCCACTGCCAGACTTGCCCCAGCGAAAGCGTCCACGGCGCGGGCTTGGGCGTTAGCATCCCAGGGGTTCAGGACGGGCGCGACCTGGGTGCCATCGCGTACCGGAAAGAACCGGCAGGGCTCGAGCACTCGCTTCATATTCGGCCTCGTGCAGCGTGATCGGAGAAATTCTCGCCCGGCGGCGGGGCCGAGGCGAGCGGCAAGCGGATCCTCGCACCAACGGGTGGGGCTCGGCTAAGATCTACCGGTGCCAGCTATTCCAGCGAAACTCCGTTGCGCCCGGCGGTTCGGTCAGTGGTTCGCGCTGCTCGCCGTCGTGGTGGCGGGCGCCGCTGCTGCTGCCGACAGCGAGCGGCATGCGTTAGCCTATGATCTCGCGGCAGCCGACAGCAGCTACGTGAAGCGTTACCGAGTCGAGGTTGGCGACGTGCGTCACCACACGCTGGAGGTATACATCCGCAAGCGCGTTTTCACGCGCAACCCACCGGCCTTCGCGGGCGTGCGGGCGAGCGAAGCGCACGAGCATGGAGTGGCGGACCTGGTGGACCAGAGCGGCACAGACTCGGGTTACGTCACTTTCCTGCTGGAGGACGGCAGTCGCGTGCTCGGCCGTTACAACGGCACTGTCGAGAGCCGGCGCTGGCCGGACGGGTCGCGCCACTACGACGTGTGCGGGACGATCGAGTTGATTGGCGGCAGCGAGCGCTTTGCAAAGCTGCGCGGACAACTGCGCCTCTGGCAGGCCCTCGACCCCGGCGCCGACAGCAGCCAGGGTGGGGCCGAGGGTGAGTGCTGGTTCGAGCCCTAGCGGGCGAGCCGCATCAGCGGCTCTGGCGGTACTTGGCCAGATCGACGAGCGGACTGGGCTCGCGTTGTCCCTGCCAGCCGGACTCGGGTTTGCTGATCTGCGACAGCGCCTGCACGACCTGTGCCGCGGCGGATGCCATCTGGGCCCCGAGCGCGTGAGCGATTTCCGGGTGCAGAGCAGGAGCGGCCACCTCGGCGCGCGGCGCCTGCACCTGATGCAACAGATAGTCGCGCTGCATGGGTGCGGTCAACGTACCCGGACGCGCTGCCTGCACGCGGTTGAGCGCATCCTCCGGGCGGCAGCCGAGCTCGATTAACAAGCGGCCTGCCAGCAAGCCCGAGCGCAGCATGCCGTCCGAGCAATGCATCAGCACCTTCCCGCCCGCCCGCAGCATGTCGCGCAACCCTGGCGAGACCAGGGCCCAGCGCTGCTCGAAAGCCTCATCAGTCGATCCGTCGGGTGCCATCGGGAAGTGCTGCCAGGGAATGCCGTGCGCAGCGAGCGTCTGCGGCAGCATGCCGACACGGTATTCCCACAGCTCGTCGTTATCGAGGAGCGTGAGAACCAGATGCGGCCCCCAGCGTACGATGGCGCCCATGTCCTGCTCGAAGTCGCCCACAGCATTGTTCGTAAGCGGAGAGCGTGATGCCCAGCCCGGACAGGTGGCCATACCGATCCGTCCGCGCGTGCGGCCCGCACCCATGGAAGTGATCGAGAAACGTGAGATGGTGAACGTCATCCTATTAATCCCCAGTCTTCTCGGGGGGGCGAACCGGGAGGCTCCCACCCCCTGCGTGAGAAGCATAGCGACGTCTCTGCGAATGTGCCATAGGCCAGAAGTGTAACTAAATTGAAAATTCCATATCGTCAAATCCTTACGAGCGAAACTTGAGAGGCTACACAAAAAGAAATTGACATTGCCATGACACCCACGAGCACAGCGTCACTGCGGCGGTGGGATCCGCTGGTCCAGAAAGGTGTTGTCTGTGACATTTCGAGTGCTGGCTGGCGGGCCGAAGGCTAGGTCCAGGTCCTGCATCGTCCGCCCGACTCTCGCGGGGTCGAACGCGCCGAGAGGGCGGTGCGGGTCGGGACATATCCGATGGATCTGCGCTACCAGCTTCCACACCTCTTCCTCGCGGGCGCGATCCAGGTGCGGATGCTCCGCGAGCAGCGCGTCGATACAGGGTGCAGCGTCCGCCAGGCAGTGGGCCCAGGCGCGCTGGGTCACCGCGACGAAGCTGCGGAACCGCTCGGGCGCGCGCTCGATAGACTCACGGCTCGCGACGAGCACGTGACCATAGGCGGCGAAGCCGAGCTCGTGCCACCACAGCACGCGCATGCGCGCGCCGAGCACTGCGGCGTAGTTGAGGTGATTGTGCAGGAACGGGTTTAACGCAGCGTCGGCTTCCGCCGCCGCTAGTGCGTCCGGCTTGGCGGGGTTGGAGCGCTCCACCCAGGTCACCGATCCGGCTGCAACGCCATTGCGCTGCGCCAGTGGCTGCCACAGCTTGCGCATCGGGTCTTGCGCCTGCGCTGCAAGGCGTTTCCCGGCGAGGTCCTGCACCCGGCGAATGCCCGTATCGGCGGAATAATAGATCGCATAGGGCGAGTGCGGCTGCAACGCCATGATGGCGGTGGTCTCGGGGAGGTCGCCGCGCACCCGCAAATAGGAGACGAAGTCGGACACGGCCAGTGTGTCGGCATGGGCCGCTGCGCGCTTGACCGCCTCCGGCGAGCCGGCGACCGAATCGATGGCCAGCGCGATGTCCGCCTGGGCATACCATCCCTGCCGCATCGCGAAGAAGAACGGCGCGTGATCGGCGCCGGGCACCCAGTTCAGCACCAGGGTGACCTGCTCGAGCGCGCGCCCCGCGTTTGGCGCGAAGACGAGAAACAGCGCAGCCAGCGCGCGGATCAGGCGCTTCATCCGAAAGTTGGTCGGCGAGAAGCTCCCGGGGTGGTCGTGCGTTCAACCGCCGCGGGCTGTCAAAGCGAGAAGATCTTGCCGGGGTTCAGGATGTTCAGCGGATCGAGCGCCTTCTTGATCTCGCGCATCACCGCCACGCCCTCGCCGTGCTCGGCCGTGAGGAACTTCATCTTGCCCAGTCCGATCCCGTGCTCACCCGTGCAGGTGCCGTCCATGGCGAGCGCCCGCATCACCAGCCGCTCGTTGAGGCGCTCGACCTCCTTGATCTCCTCGGGGTTGTTGCGGTCGATCAGGAAGCCGAGGTGGAAGTTGCCGTCGCCCACATGCCCCACCAGCGGCGCCGTGAGGAAGCTTGCCTTCAGGTCCTTCTTGGACTCGAGGATGCACTCGGCGAGGCGCGAGATCGGCACGCACACATCGGTGGCCCAGATCTCGCAGCCGGGACGCAGCGCCTTGTTGGCGTAGGTGACATCGTGGCGCGCCTGCCACAGATGGGTCCGCTCCTCCTGCTTCGTCGCCCACTTGAACTCACTGCCGCCGTGCTCCGAGGCGATCGCCTGCACCATCTCGGCCTGCTCCTTCACGCCGTGCTGGGTGCCGTGGAACTCGATGAACAGGGTGTCCTTCACCGGGTAGCTCAGCTTGGAGAAGCGGTTGACCGAATCCATCTGCACGTCGTCCAGCAGCTCGATGCGCGCGACCGGCACGCCCAGCTGGATGGTCTGGATCACCGTGTTGACGGCGCCCTCCAGCGTGTCGAAGGAACACACCGCAGCCGCCATCGCCTCGGGGATCCCGTACAGGCGCAGGGTCACTTCCGTGATGATGCCCAGCGTGCCTTCGCTGCCCACGAACAGGCGGGTCAGGTCGTAGCCCGCGGCGGATTTACGCGCGCGGCGCGCGGTGCGGATGATGCGGCCGTCCGCCAGCACTACGGTCAGAGCCAGCACGTTCTCCCGCATGGTGCCGTAGCGCACGGCGTTGGTGCCCGACGCCCGGGTCGCAGCCATGCCGCCCAGCGACGCATCGGCGCCGGGATCGATGGGGAAGAACAGGCCTTGATCGCGGATGTAGTCGTTCAGCTGCTTGCGCGTGACGCGCGCCTGCACCGTCACGTCCAGGTCGTCCGCATTGACGTTGAGGACCTTGTCCATGTTCATCAAGTCGACGACTACGCCGCCATTCTCGGGGATGACATTGCCCTCGAGCGACGTGCCGGTCCCGTAGGCCACCACAGGCGTACGGTGGCGGGCACAGATCTGGACGATCTGCGAGACCTCTTCGGTGGTGTTCGGGAAGGCAACCGCGTCCGGACGGTGCGGGATGTGCCAGGACTCGTCCTTGCTGTGGTGATCGCGCACTCCTGTGCTGGTGGACAGGCGCTCGCCCAGCAGGGCGCGCAACGCATCGATGGCGGTCTGGACGTTTGCCACTGCTACGGTCATGGTTGTCTGCTCGGTTATCCAGGATGGGCAGCCTGTGGCCGCCGGAAAGAATCCATGCTACTGGCAGCGGCAGGCGGGGGCAAGGCGGCTGCGCAACAGGCGGCTGCGCAGTGGCGCGCATACTACTCGATTTCTCCGTTCGCCCGGACAGACGCCCATGGGCTCGCGCCTGCTATAGTCTCGCAGGGAAGCCGGTCCCTGGGAGCCTGGATGAGGCTGATAGCGCTGCTGTCGATGTGCTGGCTAGGCCTGGTTGCTGACGGTGAAATAGGCTGAACCGGCTGGCTGTGCCGTGGTCTGTGTCTGAGGATACAGTCCCACGGGGGCAGAGCTCATGATCGATCGACGCAACTTCCTACGTATCGGCGCCGGCGCGGCCCTCACGCTCGCGGGCGTGCAGGCGACCCAGGCAGCCGGGCCGCCCGCCATCCGACGCTACGTCCGCCTTGGCAAGACCGGGCTCGAGGTCTCGGATATCTCTTTCGGGTCGTCCAGTTCCTTCGATGCCGGTCTGGTGCGTCATGCGCTGAGCCGGGGCGTCAACTTCTTCGATACGGCCGAAAGCTATGGCTGGGGCAACGCCGAGGAGGCCATCGGCGAAGCGCTGCAGCGCAGGCGCAAGGAGGTGATCCTCTCCAGCAAGACCAAGGCGGGCGCATCCGAGACTCGGCAGGAGATGAGGAAGGCGCTGGAGGGCAGCCTCAAGCGCCTGGGCACCGACTACGTCGACATCTATTTCAACCATGGGGTCGACGACGTTGCGCGCATGCAGAACCAGGAGTGGTGGGAGTTCACCGAGCTCGCCAAGCGGCAGGGCAAGATCCGCTTCCGCGGCATGTCCGGCCACGGTAGCGACCTGGTCCCATGCCTCGACTACGCCATCGACAAGGACCTGGTGGACGTGATCCTGGTGTCCCACAGCTTCGCTCAGGACCCGACCTTCACGGACCGCCTACGGCACACTTTCCATTGGGCCGCAATCCAGCCCGAATTGCCGCGTGTGCTGGCCAAGGCCAAGAAGAAGGACGTCGGGGTGGTCGCCATGAAGACCTTGATGGGCGCGCGCCTGAACGACATGCGCCCCTTCGAGCGTCCGAACGGCACGTTCTCGCAGGCAGCGTTCCGCTGGGTGCTGTCCAACCCCAACGTCGACGCATTGATTATCTCCATGACCAGCAAGGAGCTGATCGACGAGTACGTCGCCGCATCCGGCGACCCGAAGGTCACCAAGAGCGATCTGGAACTGCTCGAACGTTATGCCGAGATGCGGGTAGGCAACTATTGCGTCCCCGGCTGCAGTGCGTGCCGCGAGAGCTGTCCCGAGGGAGTGCGCATCTCCGAGGTGCTGCGCACGCGCATGTACGATGTCGACTATGGCGATCGCTCGCTGGCGCGCAGCGAGTACGCCATGCTGGGCGGCCCAGCGGGCGCCTGCCTGGCGTGCACGCACCAAGCCTGCCTGGGCACCTGCCCTGCGCGCGTGCCTATCGCGCAGTTCACCCGCGACGCCGCGACGCGGCTGGCTTGAGCGCTACGCCGTTACACCTCACTGCAACCGCAGAGGCGCAAAGGCGCAGAGGTTACGCGGAGGAAGATCTTGAGCAGGTGTACTGATGCCAGTGGAAATGGGATGGGCGTGCCGGTTCGCGCGGCGGGAAGTGCAGTGCTTGCCAAGTCCTACGAGTAACGGACTCTTCGATTCAATTGCGCCATGATCCGCTTCATCGCCCACTTCCTGTTCATCCTCGCGGCCTGGACGGTCGTCATCAAGTATCTGTTCCCGATCGGCTATGCGCTGGCCGAAGGATCCCCGCCCCTGGCGTACGTTTTCCTCGACTTCTGGCCGGTGGTGCACGTATGGGTTGGCTGGTCGCTCCTTCACTGGAACCGCTGGACGCTGCCGCTGGCGGTCGCCGTGTCGATAGCCGAGATCATCATCGTGGTGACCAAGTTCGTGCTGTTCCTGTCCGATCCCGAGTGGACGATCTGGCGCACCAACTGGTTCATCAACAAGATCTTCGTGCTGGGGGTGTTCGTGATGTTGCTAGGCTACGTCATGCTGAACGCGAGCAGGCTGCGTGAGCTCGCGAGCCCACGTCCAGCCTGAGCGCGAGGTTGAAGTCCGGCACTACGCGTGCGCCGTGGGCGCAGCGCGGGGTCCGTGCGAATTCGGTAGGCAGCCGCTGTTTTCAGCTCCATTCGAATTCGCCCCTTCAGGGCGCACGCTCAAAAAAAACCGGGGCCCGTAGGCCCCGGTCCGCTCCTCCCCCTCTGTTATAGGGGTTGTCAGGCCGTCTTCTTCGCGACGTACCCGTAATAGGTGTTGCTGCGATCGCCGCCGAGGGCGAGGTACTCTTGCTTGATCGCGGCGAGCTTGTCGGCAGTGAACGCCGGGCCCTGGGCCATCTTGATGTCCAGCCCGTACAGGTGAGCCGAGTTCAGGCCGAAGATCTTCTGCTTGACCTCGCTGTTGGGGCCGCCGAGCGCGGTCTTCCAGCCTTTGGCCTTCATGATGTCCTCGGGGATCTCGAGCCGGCGCATGGCTTCGATCTGCCACTGCGGCGAGCCGTACCACACCGAGTCCGAACCCCACACCACCCGCTCGGCGCCCATCAGGTTGACGAGTTGACCCAGCATAGCGGCGCAGAAACGCGGGTTGGTCACGCAGCTGGACGCGAAGGTCGTGCCCAGCTCGGCGTACACGTTGTTGACGCCGTACTTCTCCGGGATCATGGCGAGATCGGTGGTCCAGTCGATCTGCCCGGTCTTCATGAACTCGTCCATCTCCTTGTCCGGCGCGTCGGCCAGCCAAGGCCGAATGGCGGCATGGTAGATGACGAAGTTCATCTGCGGCCAGTCCTTGGCGGCCTGGCCGAGGTCCTTCACCGTGGCGCTTTCCCAGGTGCCGGCGAAGGCCTTCTCGTAGTCGCGCGGCATCAGGCCCTTGTGGATGCAGATGGTGTTGATGCCGGACTTCACCGCCTTCTCGTAGAAGGGATACATCAGCTTCTCGTCGTCCAGGCGCCAGGCATACTTGGACGGGCCGAACGGATCGCCGATGGTGTAGGACTTCCAGGACACCGGGTGCAGCTCTGCGATGCCGCGCTCCACCTCGTCCATCCAGTTCGGATACTTCGGCGTGATGACCGTGTGGCCCAGCATGCGGGTGCCGCCGGCCATCTTGTTCACCGCCCGACAGGCGTTCTGGATCGCGTCGTTGGAGATCAGCCACCAGGACGGATCGTCGAAGGGCGCGCCCGACAGCAGCGAGACCTTGGTGTCGGAGTCGAGGAAGATCTCCTTGAGATAGTTGTCCATCTTGTAGCGGGCCAGGGTCATGGGCGCTTCGTTGATGCGCGCGTTGACCTTGGCGCCGACAGCCCACTTGGTCAGCCCCAGCAGGCCCTCCTTGTTGAAGTCGTCGCGGATGAAGTGGGTCTGGTCGTCGAAGATGAACTGGTTGGCGAGCTGCTTCCGGCGGTACTCCGACATCTCCATGTCGGCGGCCTCGGCCTCGGACACGTCGAAGACGGGGCCGAAGACCTTGTTCATGGCGAGGAAGGCCGTGGCCATACCCGCACTGGTCTGCAGGAAGCGCCGGCGGTCGATGCCATGGCGCTTGGCCTGGATGTCGGCCATCTCCTTGATCAGCGCCTCGACCTTGGCCTGCTGCTCGGTCTGCGGCAGCGGGTTGTACTCGCCGTTGGACACCATCTGGGTAGGAACGGGCGACTTGAACGCTGCCGTCTCCGCCGGATCGCACCGGGCGTACTCTTCCTCGCTCATATGTACGCCGATGTGTCGTTGCATCTTGCTCATTTGAGCTCCTCCGTTCTGGTTATGCGACTGAAGACACTCGATCTCTCGACTTGCCACGGCGAGGCTGCGCACACCAGCAGCGCTGGCGCCTCGGGGCCGGCCGCCACGCTCACTTGTCGAACTTGTACTCCTTGTCCGGGTCGACCCTGCCTTCGCAGGCCGCGGCCACGTTCTTCTTGGCGTTGTCGCAGGCGGTGAACTGCATCATCATGTCGTTGGGATTGCCGCCGCCGCTGCAGAAGTACTCCATTTGCTGCTTCGCGTCCTCACAGGTGCCGCCGCGCTCGTCCTTCTGCTCGGCAGTGGCGGAAAACGAAGAGACAGCGAGAGACAGGGCCACTAGGCCCAGAGCAAGACGTGTCATCAACCTCCTCCCTGGTGTGTGGCCTCGGCGGTTGCTGGCTGCCCCGTCCCGCGAGGCATCTTGTGGGTGGGAGCCTGAAACGGCGGCGCGCGCCGCCGCACGATGGCTCCAGTAGGCGGCAATCTACCCTTGCGCCAGAACGGACGTCAACGAGATTCGATTTTGCGGTGCGCCATAGCGGTTTTCCGGCCCGGGACTACCGCTCGGCCTGCTACTTCTCACCATGAAGACACGAAGAACGTCCCATTGCCGCTCGGTTGGACCGCAGCCGGGAGGGACACAGCCTAAGTGGGCCCACGGCTGCATCAACTGTGGACTATCCGGCTCCCAGCGGAGAACCCGCGGTGTTTCTCCCGGCTCTCGGGTTTTCTTCGTGTCTTCGTGCCTTCATGGTGAGCGGTTGGCTTGAGGGTGTAGCTAGGGAATGAGATAGCGCTTGACCGCCGCCTCGTCCCACTCGATCCCGACCCCGGGCCGGTCGGGGATCAGGACATCGCCGTTCTTCAACTGCGCCGGCTGCTGCAGCACCGGCGCGGCCCAGTCTACGTACTCCAGCCAGTGGCACGTGGGCGTGACCGCCAGCAGGTGGCAGCTGAACTCGGGGAACAGATGGCTGGACATCTCGATGCCATGGGCATGGGCCAGCGCCGCCGCGCGCAGCCAGCCGGTGACCCCGCCGATGCGCTGCACGTCGGGCATGACGTAATCCAGAGAGGCGAGCGCGATGGCCTGTGCCATCTCATAGGTGTTGAGCAGGTTCTCGCCAGTCTGTATCGGCGTCTGCAGCTCGGCGCAGATGCGCGCATAGCCTTCGTAGTCGTCGTGCCGGACCGGCTCTTCGATCCAGTAGAGCCCTTCGTCTTCCAGCATGCGTCCGCGCAGGATCGCCTGGTTCACGCTGAGCGACTGGTTGAAGTCGGACATGACGTTGATCTGCGCGCCGACGCGCTTCTTCACCGCCCGGGCGGCCGCCAGATCCTGTGCCGGGTCGTCGCGTCCGATGCGCAGCTTCACGGCGGAGAAGCCGCCTTCTGCAGCGAGCTGCTCGGCCTCGTCGGCCAGCTTCTCCACGGGCTGGATCCACAGGCCGCAGCTGTTGTACGCACGAACCGGCCTGACCTGGCCGCCGAGCAGCTTCACCAGCGGCACTCCTTCGGCCCGGGCCAGCGCATCCCAGGCGGCCATGTCGATGCCGGAAAGCGCGATGCCCACCAGGCCGGGCGTGTCGAGCAGCTTCAGTTGCCGGCGCAGCTTGGCGTCGAGTTCGTAAGGCGCGCAGGCATCGCCCTTGATCATTGCCGCGAAGCTCTCCAGGCAGCTCACAATGGGCTTGAGCGTCCAGCTTGCATAGCCGAACACATAGGAGCGCCCGGTGATACCTTCCTCGGTTTCGAGGTCGATCAGCACCATTCCCGCATTGGGGACACCGCCGCTGGCCGATATGATCGGACGTTTGAACGGCACCAGCACCGGGCGCGCGCGGATGTTTCGGACTGTCAGTTTCGCTGTCATGTATTGCTCCTAAAGACAACAAGACAACTCTCACCACGAAGACACGAAGGCACGAAGAAAGCAGAAGCGGCGACGGGTGTCCTTCAAGCTCCAGACAGTCCCAATTCCGTCAAAGGCAGTCCAATTCCTTTTTTTGGTTTTCTTCGTGCCTTCGTGTCTTCGTGGTGAGCGGTAGTCAGGTCCTGGCGTCCGCAGGACGCCCGTCGACGTAATGCTTGAGCGCGGTGTATACGAACGCGTTGGCAGGTGTGGCCACACCGGCCTCTCTTCCCATCTTCACCACCCCACCCGACAGCCAGGGCAGCTCCAGCCGGTTGCCGCGCTCCAGGTCACCCAGCATGGAGGCGACCATCTCGCGCGGCAGCCCGTCCATGCGAGTCAGGAGCTTTTCGGTGAGGTCTGCGTCCAGAGCTACTCCCTTGGCGCGGCCTACCGCAGCCACCTCGGACATGATCTGCGCGGTCAGCGCGCGGGTGTCAGGATCGTCCCGGATCGGGCCCAGAGGCAGGCGCGTCAGCGCGGTCATGGCGCTGGCGGCGACCAGGAACACGTACTTCTCCCAGATCGCCTTCTGGATGTTGTCGCTGGCTTTGTGCTGGATTCCGGCTTTTGTGCAGGCTGCGGCGAGCGCCTCCACCCGCGGCGTGATCTGTCCGTCCAGCTCGCCGAAGGTCAGTCCCGCCATCGTGCCGGTATGACGGATGACACCGGGCTTCTCGATGGCCGCGCCGATGTTGGCCACGCCTCCAAGGGTGCGGTCGCGCCCGTAGGCCTGCGCGATCTGGTCGACGGCGACGACGCCGTTCTGGAACGATACCAGCGCGGTGTTCGGGCCGACCATGGGCTTGGCATCTGCCAGCGCTTGCTCCGTCGACCAGAGCTTGACCGCAAGCATGACCATGTCGGCAGCGCCGACCTCGGCCGGCTTGTCGGTGGCCCGGCAGGGCTTGATCAGCACGTCGCCGTTGGCGCTGGTGACCTGCAGGCCGTTGTCCCGCATGGCGGCGAGGTGGGCGCCGCGTGCGATGAACCATACCTCCTCCCCGGCGGCTGCCAGGCGCGCGCCGAAGTAACCGCCGACGCCCCCGGCTCCTACTATCCCTATCTTCATCGCTTCCCTTCAGAAGAAATCTTGAACCACGGAGGACACGGTGGACACGGAGGAAGGGCTCAACCCGCGGGCGGACAGAGTCCCCGTCTTGGCGTCCAGAGCGAGTCTCGGTATCGATCGCACCCTCGCCCTCGACGTAGCAGGACGGAACCCGTCACCGAGCGGATGTCCTCCGTGTCCACCGTGTCCTCCGTGGTTCAGGTGTTGACGTTGTCCGTAGTGGCGGATAGTAGCCGGTCCCGGAGCCTGGCGCAGCCTGTGCTACTCTACGGCGCAACCCAAGCCCTCGCGAAAGCGCATGAACCGACCGGAACGCGTTGCCCAGGCGCACCGCCTCGCCTCCCGCATGTCGGCCATCGAGCCGTTCCACGTGGTTGCGCTGGTCACGCGCGCCAAGGAGCTGGAGGCGCAGGGCCGCAGCATCGTGAACATGGTGATCGGCGAGCCGGACTTCCCGACTCCGCAGCCGGTGATCCGCGCTGGCATCGCGGCGCTCGAGGCCGGGCAGGTTCGCTACACGCCATCCCTCGGTACTCCGGCCCTGCGCGAGGCCCTGTCCAGCTGGTACCGGACCCGCTATGGACTCGAAGTCCCAGCCGGGCGCATTGCCGTCACCAGTGGCTCATCCGGTGCGCTGCTGCTCGCCATGGGTGTGCTGCTGTCGCCGGGCGACCAGGTGCTCACGGCCGACCCTGCGTATCCCGCCAATCGCCACTTCGTGCGCGCAATGGAGGGCGAATCGGTCGGCATCCCGGTGGATGCGTCGACCGACTATCAGCTCACCGCCGAGCTGGTCGACCGGAACTGGACCGAGCGCACGGTCGGTGTGATGGTCGCCTCCCCGTCCAATCCCACCGGCACCCTGATCGACTTCGACGAGCTCAGGCGCATCCACGAGGTGGTGCGCCGGCGCGGCGGCATGCTGATCGTCGACGAGATCTACCACGGCCTGACGTACGACTGCGAGGTGCGCAGCGCGCTCGAGCTGGGCGATGACCTGTTCGTCATCAACAGCTTTTCCAAGTACTTCTGCATGACGGGTTGGCGCGTGGGCTGGATGGTAGCGCCCGCCGGATACATCGCGGATGTAGAAAAGCTCGCGCAGAACCTCTACATCTCCAACCCGGAGGTATCCATGCAGGCGGCGCTGGCCGTGTTCCAGCCGCAGGTGCTCGAGGAGCTGGAGCGCAACCGCGCCGCCTTCCAGGCACAGCGCGATTACCTCCTGCCGGAGCTGCGCAAGCTCGGGTTCCAGATCCCGGTCGTGCCGCGGGGCGCCTTCTACATCTACGCCAATTGCAGCCGGCTCACCGGCGACAGCTTCCGTTTCTGCCTCGATCTGCTGGAGACCGCCGGCGTGGCGGTCGCACCGGGCATCGACTTCGGCAACAACCAGGCCGCGGCGCATGTGCGCTTCTCCTACCCGAAGCCGATCCCCGTGCTCGCGGAGGGAGTGCGCAGGCTGCATGACTATATCCAGAATCAGGGGAAGGGCCGCTGATGCGCTCGATCATGGGCTTCTCGCCCGGAGTGGTGCTGGCCACGCTCATCGGACTGCTGGCGCTCTTTGCCTGCCGCAGCAGCCCGGAGGGGGTGCAGCAGATGGCGCAGTCCATGGAGCCGCTGGCGATCGATGCGGCAAAGGAGCGGGCCCAGACGGACCTCAACTGCTCAGCGTTGAAGACCACGGTGCTCTCGCGTCAGACCGGGGACATTTCGAGCGAGTACGATCTGCACCGCGTCGTATACCGGGTCGAGACATCCGGCTGCCGCCTGCGCACGGTCTACTCGGTGGCTTGCGTACCGAAGGGCGTGTGCAGCGCGATCTCGGAGAGCGGGACTGTCGAGCGCATGCAATAGTGCGAAGCTGTCATTGAGGGGGCAGGGCAGGCGCAGGCGAGCTGCGCTCACGCGCATTGGAGAGGAGGACGGTGATGAGTCGCTATAGCGTTCAGGCGGAACCCTACGAGTTCGAGGGCGACCGCGCCAGCACAGCCCTGCTGATCATCGACATGCAGCGCGATTTCGTCGAGCCGGGCGGGTTCGGCGAGGCGCTGGGCAACGACGTCTCACCGCTGCGCGCCACCATCGAGCCGACGCGCAAGGTGCTCGAGCGCGCCCGCAAGCTCGGGATGATGGTGATCCACACGCGCGAGGGCCATCGCGCCGACTTGTCGGACTGCCCGCCCACCAAGATGGCGCGCGGCCGCGGCAAGACCAAGATCGGGGACGTGTGCGCCATGGGGCGGCTGCTGGTGCGCGGGGAGCACGGCCAAGACATCGTACCGGAGCTGTATCCCATTGCGGGAGAGCCGGTCATCGACAAGCCCGGCAAGGGTGCCTTCTACGCCACGGACCTGGAGCTGATCCTGCGCAACTGCGGCATCGAGAGCCTGATCGTGTGCGGCGTCACCACGGAGGTGTGCGTGAACACCAGCGTGCGCGAAGCCAACGACCGCGGCTTCGAGTGCCTGGTCCTGTCCGACTGCGTAGGCTCCTACTTTCCCGAGTTCCAAAAGGCCGGGCTGGCCATGATCAAGGCCCAGGGCGGTATCTTCGGCTGGGTGTCGGATTCGGCCCGCGCATTGGCCGCGCTGACGGCATAGTCTGCCGGCGCGCGAGCCGACGAGCGGGCGAGCGTGACCTCCGCCCTTACCTTCCCGGCATCCGTGCTGGGCATCCGCGTGACGCTGATAGGCTGCGGTTTCGTCCACAGCGTGTTTGCCCGCACCCTCAATCTGTCCGGACGCGGCACATGGTTCGCTCTGCAGTCGCCCGAGGTGCCGGCAGTTGCGCACGGTGTTCAGGTCCTGTGGCCGTTGCGTGACCTGCGCGAGCACTTCGCCGAGGGCGCGGCCTGGGAGTGGCATGACGGGCGCTTGTCGATTGCGCGTCGCGATGGTGGACGGATACGTGTGAACGCCCGGCAGGCGACGATGTGGCGTTCGCCCTTGCGGCCGGGCGCGGTCGACGAGAAGCGCATCGCGTCGAGGGCGCGCGCACTGCACCGCGAGTGCAACCTGCTCGCCGAGGGCCGCAGCGTGTTCTGGGGCGCGCGGTCGGAGCATCCTCCCGGATTGGTCCTTCGCGCGCGGCAAGGGCTGCGCGCGCTCCGGCGCGCTCGCAGTGCAGGACAGATCGAGCACGCCGTGCGAACGCTCATCGGTCTGGGAGCTGGGCTGACGCCTGCCGGCGATGACGCTGTAATCGGTTGGCTCGCCGGGATGACGCTGCTGCCGCCGGACCGTCTGCGCCACCAGCGCGCCGCCGACGCGCGGCACGCTATCGCGGAGTGCCTGTCACGCACGACCGACGTGAGCCGCGCGCATCTCGAAGATGCGCTTGCCGGCGAATTTTCCCAGGCGGTCTCCCAGTTCGGCAACGCTCTGGCGAACGATTCCCTCGACGCGGACGATGTCCGCCCGGCCCTGGTGGAGCTTGCTCGCGTCGGCGCCAGCTCAGGGTTGGATGCAGTGGCCGGATTGCTGGCTGCGGTGTTCTCTCAGGCAACAATCCCCCTCCCGCCCACCCTCTGGAGAGGGAGTCTGTCTCCAGACCGCCGGCCGGCCTACGGGCCAGGCCGCTCTGTGGCCTCCGTGGAAGGGTTGTAGTCTTTCTGACGAAATGCACGCCACCTTCCATATCCTGCGCAGGACCTATCGCGACTCGGTCACGCTCATGCAGCTGGCCGCGAAGCTGGCGAGGCTGCCGGGCGTCAGCAACGCGTCGGCGAGTATGGCCACACCTGCGAACCTCGATTTGCTGCGCGAGGCCGGGACCGACGTGAGTGGAGTGGAGGCCGGCCCCAACGATCTGCTGATCATGCTGGAGGGCGAGGACGCCGCCGTGCAAGCGGCGCTCGCCGAGGCGCAGAAGCTGCTGTCCGACCGCGGAGAGGGGGCGGAGCAGGGCGAGCGCAAGCGCATGGCGCCGCGCAGCCTGGCGATGGCGCTCGCGGAGGGGCAGGCGGGTCTAGCGCTCATCTCGGTGCCTGGCGAGTACGCGGCCGCCGAGGCGCTCAAGTCCGTCCACCTCGGGCTGAACGTTATGCTGTTCTCCGACAACGTGTCGATGGCCGACGAGGTGGTGCTCAAGCGCGAGGCGGATGCGCGCGGGCTGATCGTGATGGGGCCCGACTGCGGCACCGCCATCATCGACGGGATACCGCTCGCCTTCGCCAACAAGGTCCGGCGTGGACCCATCGGCCTGGTGGCTGCGTCCGGAACCGGCCTGCAGCAGGTTACTGTGCTGATCGATCGCATGGGCTCCGGCATCACCCAGGCCATCGGGACCGGCGGGCGCGATCTGAAGAAGGAGGTGGGCGGGCTGTCCATGCTCGCCGGCTTGCGCGCGCTGGCCGAGGACCCGGACACGCGGGTGATCGTGCTCATCTCCAAGCCGCCCGCCGTGGAGATCGCGCAGCGTATTCTTGCGCAGGCGCGCCGCGCCGACAAGCCGGTCGTGGTCAACTTCCTCGGGACCGACGCCGCAGCAATCGACGGCGACAACCTGCACGGCGCCTATACGCTGGAGGACGCTGCGCGCATCGCCGTGGCGCTGTCCGAGGGTCGCACGCCCGCAGCGCCACCGCAACCGGCGATTCCCGGCAGCGGCCCGAAATTCACGGCCGGGCAGCGCTGCATCCGCGGGCTCTACAGCGGGGGCACCTTTTGCTACGAGGCTACCCTCCTGCTGCAGGCCGAGCTCGACAACGTCTACTCCAACACTCACGTCGGGCGCGCGAAGGATCTGGACAACCCGTGGCGCAGCCGCGGGCACACTCTTATCGACCTGGGGGATGATCTGTTCACACGTGGCCGGCCGCATCCCATGATCGACCACCGTCTGCGCAACGAGCGCATCCTGCAGGAGGCCGCTGACCCGGAGGTGGCGGTGATCCTGCTGGATGTCGTGCTCGGTTACGGCAGCCATCCGGATCCTGCCGCAGAGATGCGCCCGGCGCTCATGCAGGCCGCCGATCTCGCGCGCAAGTCGGGCCGTGAGATCGCGTTCGTCGGTCACGTTTGCGGGACGGAGGCAGACCCACAGAACGTCACGCGCCAGTCGGCGGCGCTGTCCGGCATGGGCATGTTGCTTGCCAACAGCAACGCGCAGGCGGTGCGGCTCGCCGCGCGCCTCGCACGCGGATAGTTCCCAGAAAAACTGGCCACCGAGCTCACGGAGAACACAGAGGAAGAAAGAATGCTTCTGCACAGTTCGCGCCCTATTGACTGGTGTCCTTACCTTCACGAATAGCACCACGACGTTTCTCTGTGATGTCTGTGTCCTCTGCGGCTGATCAGGAGTTGCTGTAATGAGCCTCTGGTTCAAAGACCAGCCCGGTATCATTAACGTGGGCCTGGCTTCTTTCGGTGAGTCCGCGCGCGAATGCGGTGTGCGCGTCACCCAGGTCGAGTGGCAGCCGCCGGCCGAGGGCGACCGCGAGGCCGGGATGGACCTGGCGCGGCTGGTCGGTGATCCACGAGTCGAGCAGGCCAATGAGAAAGCCTATGCGGCATACCTCGAAGCGCAGCCCGTGCTGGTAGGCGTGGGTGTTGCGCGCGACGTCGTGCCGGGCCTGCACGGGCGCCAGCTCGCGCATGCGGGACCGCCGATCGCGTGGGAGGACATGTGCGGGCCGATGCAGGGCGCGATCCTCGGCGCCTGCCTGTTCGAGGGCTGGGCGAAGGATCTGGAGCAGGCCGACGCCCTGGCTCGCTCGGGCGAGATCGCCTTCTCGCCCTGCCATCATCACGACGCGGTAGGCCCGATGGCCGGCGTCATCAGTCCGTCGATGCCCGTGTGGATCGTCGAGAACGCCGCCACCGGCAAACGCAGCTACTCCAACATGAACGAGGGCCTGGGCAAGGTGCTGCGCTTCGGCGCCAACGGCGCGGAGGTGATAGAGCGGCTGCAATGGATGGCGCAAGTGCTGGGACCGGCCTTCGCTGCTGCGCTGAAGACCGGCGGGCCGGTCGAGCTGAAGCCGCTCATGGCGCAGGCGCTGCACATGGGCGACGAGGTGCACAACCGCAACGCGGCGGCGAGCGGGCTGCTCATCAAGCAGCTGTTGCCGGCGCTCGTCGAGTCCGGCCTGCCCGGCGATCGCGTCGCCCAGGTGGTGCGGTTTGTGGCCGGCAACGACCACACCTTCCTCAACCTGTCGATGGCGGCGTGCAAGAGCATGCTGGACGCCGCACACGGCGTTGCGGGCAGCAGCATGGTGACCGCTATGGCCCGCAACGGTGTGCGCTTCGGCATCCGGCTGGCGGGGACCGGTGAGGCCTGGTTCGAGGCCGATGCCCCGCGTGTGGATGGGCTGTATTTCTCGGGTTACGGGCCGGCGGATGCGGCCGGCGATCTCGGCGACTCGGCGATCACCGAGACCGCCGGCCTGGGGGGCTTCGCCATGGCGGCGGCGCCAGCCATCGTCCAGTTCGTCGGCGGCACGCCGGCCGACGCTGTTGCCTACACGCAGTCGATGCGCCATGTCACGCTCGGGCGCAATACCGCGTTCACATTACCGGCGCTCAACTTCGCGGGCACGCCGGCGGGCATCGATGCGCGCAAGGTGCTGGATACGAGTATCCTGCCGGTCATCAATACCGGCATCGCTCATCGGCAAGCCGGTGTGGGACAGATCGGCGCGGGTGTGACCACCGCACCGCTCGGATGCTTCACGCAGGCGATCCGCGCGCTGGCAGCGCACGTGGAAAGGCAGACATGAGCTCGCGCGTGGCAGTGGTCGCGGTGGGGGGCAACGCCCTGATCCTGGGCCCGGGCAAGGATTCGATCCGGGACCAGGCCGCGGCCGCGACCACCACGTGCCGCTATGTCGCGGACATCATCGAGCAGGGCTGGACGGTGGTGCTCACCCACGGCAACGGGCCGCAAGTGGGCTTCATCCTGCGTCGCTCCGGGATCGCCAAGGGGATGGTGCCCGAAGTGCCGGTCGACTATGCGGACGCCGACACCCAGGGCGCCATCGGCTACATGTTCCAGCGCGGGCTGTACAACGAGCTCAAGCGCCGGGGGATCACCCGCGACGTCGTCGCGTTGGTCACGCAGGTGCGCGTCGCGCCAGACGACCCCGCCTTTCAACGGCCGACCAAGCCCATCGGCGCGCACATGGACGAGGCCACCGCGCTGGAGCTTGCCCGGCAGCTCGGCTGGAGCGTCGCGGAGGATTCCGGACGCGGCTGGCGGCGCGTGATCGCATCGCCCGAGCCGCAGGAGATCATCGAGTTGCACGCCATCCGGGATCTGGTGAGCGAGGGCTTCATTCTCATCGCCTGCGGCGGCGGCGGCATCCCGGTGATGACCGATGCCCGCGGCGACCTGCAGGGGCTGGAAGCGGTCATCGACAAGGATCTCGCTTCGAGCCTCCTGGCGCGACAACTGGGCGCACAGCTGTTCGTCGTTTCCACCAGTGTCGAACGAGTGGCCATCCACTTCAACACCCCGCGACAGCAGTGGCTCGGCGAGATCTCGCTCGGCGAGCTCGAAGCCTACGCGCGGGAAGGCCACTTCCCGGCGGGCAGCATGGGGCCCAAGATCGAAGCCATTCGACGTTATCTCAGCGCCTGTCCGCAGGGGCGGGCGCTCATCACGGATCCGCCCAATCTGCGGCGGGCGCTTGCAGGAGAAACGGGGACGCACATACACGCTTGAACCAGAGTCGGCGCGGGAACAACGAGACCGATACCAACAACAACCGGGGGGAAAGGCCATGGCAGACGTCGTAGCAACACGCGTGCGGTGGTGGGTGGCGGGCGACTGGAACGGGTTCTTCGGGCTGTTTACCAACGTCCTGCTGAATGTGATCGTCTTGACCACGTTGTGCCTCTACGTGGTCCAGCTTCCGCCCGACACGGTGTACGGGCGGGTGCTCCCGGCGCTGGGGATCGCGCTGCCGCTGGGAAATCTGTTCTATGCCTACCTCGCCTGGCAGCTCGCCAGGAAGGAGGGGCGCACCGACGTGACGGCGATGCCCTACGGCCCCAGCGTCCCGCACATGTTCATCGTCGTGCTGGTGATCATGCTGCCCACATACCTAGCCACCAAAGACCCGACGCTCGCCTATCAGGCCGGCTTGGCGTGGTGCTTCATCATCGGTGTCATCGTGCTCATCGGCGCGTTCGTCGGGCCCTGGATCCGTAAAGTGACTCCGCGCGCGGCCATGCTCGGCACCCTGGCCGGGATCTCGATCGCGTTCATCTCGATGCGCCCGGCGTTCCAGATGTGGGAGATCCCCTGGATCGCCTTCGCCTGCTTCGCGATCGTGCTGATCGCGTGGACCGCCAACATCCGTCTGCCGGGCGGGGTTCCCGGGGGCCTCGCCGCGGTGATCGTCGGTGCGGCCATCGGCTGGGTGGCCGCCGCGCTGGGCTGGAGCGACTACATGAAAGGGGAGGAGGTCGCCAAAGCCTTCGACACCTTCGGCCTGCACCTGCCATGGTTCTCAAGGGACGTCTTCGTTGGCCTGGCGAGCATCGGACCGTTGCTGGCGACTGCTATCCCGCTGGGGATCTACAACTTCACCGAGGCAATGAACAACGTGGAGAGCGCCTCTGCCGCAGGGGACAACTACAACCTGCGCAAGATCCTCGCCGCCGACGGCCTCGGCGCGATCGTCGGCTCGATGCTGGGCAGCCCCTTTCCGCCCGCCGTGTACATCGGCCATCCGGGCTGGAAGGCGGTAGGCGGGCGCGTCGGCTACTCGCTGGCCACCGGGGTATGCATCGCACTGGTGTGCTTCCTCGGCCTGACGGCGCTGCTGCTGAATCTGATTCCCCTCGTGGCGATCCTGCCGATCCTGCTCTACATCGGACTGGTGATCGGCGCTCAGGCGTTCCAGGCCAGCCCCTCGAACCACGCGCCGGCAGTGGTGCTGGCGATCATTCCCAACGTTGCGGAATGGGCGAAGATCAACATGGACAGCGCGCTGCAGGTGGCCGGCACCAGTGCCGACACGCTCGGCTTCGCGGCGCTGGCGCAGGTGGGCGTGGTCTATCACGGCATGGCGCTGCTCGGGGGCGGGTCGGTGCTTGCCGGCATGGTGCTCGGCTCGATGGCCGCGTTCATCATCGACCACAAGCTCAAGCACGCGGCAGCCGCGGCGTTCGTGGGAGCCGTGCTGGCCTACATCGGGCTGATCCACGCGCCGCAGCTCATGTGGGGTGCGTCGCCGCTGGTAGCGCTAGGCTACGCCATGTTCGGCGCGCTGTGTCTGGCGGCGGCGATGTCGGACCGTAAATTGGCGAGCTGACCACAAACCTGCAGGTGGCATTCAGTGAAGGGTGAAGGCGTGAAGGGCGAAGGGCCGAAGGGTAGTGAATACCCGTATCGCGCACCGCCTTCGCTGAGAGTTGCTTACAGATGCGACGGATCACGGCCGATGATGCAAGCGGCCACCACGGGTCCGCGGACAGTGGCACGCTGCCCTTCACCCTTCACCCTTCACCCTTCACGCCTTCACCCTTCACCCTTCACGCCTTCACCCTTTACCGCACGCACCAGAGCTATGCACTTCATGACGGGGATGGACCACCTGACGGTCCGCGCCAACGGCATCAAGATCAACCTGTGGGCAGGCGGCAAGGGGCCGCCCGTGCTCCTGCTGCACGGCTATCCGCAGACCGGCCAGATGTGGCGCAAGGTCGCCCCGAAGCTGCTGGACCAGTTCACTGTCGTGTGCCCGGACCTGCGCGGGTATGGCGACTCGGACAAGCCGCGCGACGGCTACGACAAGAAGACCATGGCGCGCGACATGCACGAGATGATGCTGGCGCTGGGGCATAAACGTTACGCACTGGTGGGGCACGACCGCGGCGGGCGGGTGGCCCACCGCCAGGCGCTCGAGTATCCCGACGCGGTGACCAGGCTGTGCGTGTTGGACATCGTGCCGACGCACACGGTGTTTGCGCGCACCGACCGGCACCTGGCGGCGGCCTATTGGCACTGGTTCTCCTTCCAGGCCCCCGATCTGCCCGAGATCATGATCTCGGCGGTGCCCGAAGCGTTCCTGCGCTACATGTTCCGCGGGCTGACATTTCGCGCCGGCGCCATCGAGGAGCCCATGGTGCAGGAGTACCTGCGTGCGTTCACCCTTCCGGGGACGATCCGGGCCGGCCTGGAGGACTATCGCGCCGCCGCGACCCGGGACTTCGACGACGATGCCCGCGACCCGGGCAGGATGCGCTGCCCGGTGCTTGCCATTTGGGGCGAGTTCGGCAAAATGCATACTATCTTCGACGTGATCGCCACCTGGAAGGAGAAGGCGGATAGCGTCGAAGGCCACCCGCTCCCCTGCGGCCACTTCATTCCCGAAGAGGCACCCGAGGAGTTGCTGGCGGACCTGCGTGGGTTTTTGCGCGGGTGAAGGACAGGCGGCACCGCCAGCGCGACAACAACAACCCATAAGCCAGAGCAGGTGCGTTCCGGGAGGAGGAACGCAGGGGCGCGTTCGCCCCAAGACAAGAGGAATGGACATGATGCTGAACTGGAGACGCGTTGTGCTGGCTGCGCTGCTGGCGGTTGCTCTGCCTGCCGCGGCCCAGCAGGAGGAGACCTTCGTCGAGATCAAACCAGGCGATATCTCCACGGATCCCAATAACCTGATCGTGGGCGCGGGGCAGGGGGACGTGCGGGCGCTCAACAACCTCGGCCTGCTGTGGGCGCGCGGCGTGGGCGTGCCTGCCGCGGATTTCAAGGAAGCGATGCGCTGGTGGAAGGAGGCCGCCAAGCGTGGCTACACCCTGTCGATGAACAACCTCGGCCTGCTCTACGCCAACGGCCACGGCGTCGAGCAGGACTACGCGCAGGCGCTGAAGTGGTGGGAGATGTCGGCGGAGAACGGCGACGCCTGGGCCATGAACAGCATCGGCGACCTGCACGAGAACGGTCTGGGCGTGGAGCGCGACTACGCTCAGGCGCGCGAATGGTACGAGCGCGCGGCCGAGGGCGGCGACGGTCTGGCCATGTACAACCTCGGATCGATGTTCGAGAACGGCCGCGGGGTCGATGCCGACTTCCAGCGCGCCATGAGCTGGTACCAGCTTTCCTCGGACAAGGGCATCGGAGTGGCGATGCACAACCTCGGGAAGATGATCGCTGCAGGGCGCGGTGTGCCCGCGGACCCGGCGGAGGCGCACGCGTGGCTTTCCCTTGCCGCAACCTACTTCTCGCCCGAGGATGTCACCGAGGCGGCGGAGAACGCGAAAGATCTCGCAGCCCTCGCGTCGACCCTCAGCGAACAGCAGATGGCGCGCGCGCAGGAGATCGCCAAGAACCGGCGGGTGGTCATCGAGGAGCGGCGCACGGCAAAGCCGATTGAGGCGGGTCCGGGAGAAAGTGAGACGTGAGCTCCGGTGACCGAAAGGCGTGAAAGGAAAGGCGCAACAGATACGACTGACAACAGGGGCGATGGGGGTGCCTGCCTGCTCCAGCGTCCATAGCGCGAGGCGATTATCGTCGCGCTCGACCCCAGCGCTGTCTGTCACGCCTCGTCTGTCATGCCGTCCCCGGGGGCCAGTGCAACGGCCCGTGTAAGCATGTACTTACCCTTACCGCGGCGGCCAGACCAAAGGCATAGGCCGCCCGCTAGGTGGCACCAGCCTGAGGCGCCGTGATACGGTCTGGCGCTGGGATGGTGCGTGGAAGGCCTCGAAACAGGGTCTGTTGAGCATTTTGCGCGGGCATGAGTTATGCAGAGCTTTGCACAAGAACCCGATAAGGCTCTCGACACGGCCGGGGGGAGATGACGAACGCAAGCGAGGTGGCTTATGCGTAGCTTCGGTTTCGTTGTTGCCCTTCCAATCGCCCTGGCGGCGAGCGCGGCCTTAGCGGCCGACGAGCCCGCCATCGGCGGCATGTACAGCACCTACACCGCGAGGTCGGACAGCATCGTGCACGATCGCGCGTTCGACACCGCTGCCGCCGACAACCTCGATCAAGTGGTCAAGCAGCTCACGCGCGCCATCGATCGGCTCGCGCGTTACCGCGTGCCGAAGGACCCGCCGGAGATATACCGCATCCCGCACGCCGAGCTGGAAAACTACGTCTGCGGCACGCACTGTGCGATTCGCGCCTGGTACAAGCCTGGCGACGGCATCTTCCTCGATGACTCGCTGCAGCCGGAGACCAACCTGTTCCACCGCTCCATCCTGCTGCACGAGATGGTGCATTACTTCCAGGACATTTCGGGCGAGTACGCGAACATGGACGCCTGCGAGCGCTGGTTCCACCGCGAGCTGGATGCCTACACCGTCCAGAACCGCTACCTGGGCGTGATCGGGCATCCGAGCCGCGTCGCCTATACCGGCGACAACTGCAACAACATGCAGCAGGCCAAGGACAAGAGCGGCGCGGGGCGCACCCAGGCCTTCGACGGCATCAAAGGACGGGTGGACCCGGACCAGCACTAGACAGCCGCCGTTCCTTGCGATCAGAACGCCCCGGAAGGGGCGTTTGTTTTTTGGCGGGACGGACGGCGAAGGGCCGACGACGAAGGACCGAGGGGAGGGGCGCCAATGCTTGACACGGAAAATATCGCAGCCCCATACTCAAGCCCGGTTCCAGCCTGCATTTCTCACAAGGCGGCCCCGCTATGACGCGGAAGCCCTGTGCCGTTGCGGGTTGGTGCTCTGTGGCATGTCTGACATGCTGTCGTCGGGCTGCGCGGGATCTGGCCGGTCTAGGGCGGGCATTTGCGGCATGCCCGCGCTTACCATATGTCCAATATGGCAAGCGCGTTCGAGCCGCAACTGCCTCGCCCGATACCGGCCATAACCTCGCGCCCTCGTGAGAAATGCAGGCTCGGGAGGGAGCGGCGCCATGGTGTTCCTCGGCTGGCTTCTCGGCATCGTCGTCGCGATCGTCGTCATCGCGATCGTCGTCGTCTTTCTCAACCGCTTCTACCGCAAATCCACGCGCGACATCGCGCTAGTGCGTACCGGCTTCGGCGGTCAGCGCATCGTGATATCGGGCGGCTGCCTGGCGCTGCCGTTCCTGCACAAGGTCGACGAGATCAACATGCGGACCATCCGCGTGGAGGTGCGGCGCGCCGGCGACAAGTCGTTGATCACGGTGGACCGCATCCGCGTCGACGTGGAGTTGGAGTTCTACGTGCGCGTGCAGCCCACAGTGGAAGGAATCGCCACCGCCGCCCAGGCGATCGGCTCGCGCTCCTTCAACCCCGAGGGCATCCGCAACCTGCTGGAAGGCCGCTTCGTGGACGCTCTGCAGTCGGTTGCCGCAGCCGAGACGATGGACAGCCTGCACGAGCGGCGCGGCGAGTTCGTTCGCCACGTGGCCGAGCAGTTGCGCGAGAACCTCTCGGTCAACGGTATCCTGCTCGACTCGGTCTCTCTCACCCGGCTCGACCAGGCGTCCTTCGCGGCCCTCGACGAGAACAACGCCTTCAACGCGGTAGGGATGCGCAAGCTGGCCGAGATCATCGCCAGCAACAAGAAGCAGCGCACCCAGATCGAGGCCGAGGCCGAGATCGCCGTGCGCCAGACGCAGCTCGAGGCGACCAAGCGCCGCCTGGTGCTGCAGCAGGAGGAGGAGCAGGCGCAGATCGGCCAGCGCCTGGAGATCGAGAAGATCAAGTCGGCGAGCGAGGCCGAGACCGCCAAGGCCCGCGAGCAGGCGATGGTTGCAACCGAGAACGCGCGCATCGAGCGCGAGCGCGAGACCCGTGCCCAGGAGATCACTAAGCAGCGCGAGCTTCGGCGCCTGGAGATTGAGTCGCAGCTCAACTCCGAGATGCGCAAGGTCGACAGCAGCATCCAGCTCGCCGCCAAGCACGTCGAGGAGGCGCGGGCCCAGGCCCAGGCCGAGCTCGCGCGCACCGAGATCGTGCTCGCGCAGGAGCACGTGCAGACCGAGCGCGAGCGTGCGGTGGCGGATCGCTCGCGCGAGATGGCCGCCAAGCGGGTGCAGGAGGAGGGCGAAGTGGCCCAGGCCAACGCGGAGACCGAAGCCGAGGTCCTGATCCGCCGTGCCCAGGCCGAGTCGCAGGCTACCCGCGCGCGCGCGGAGGCGGAGCGCGCGCGCCTGCTGGCGGAGTCGGAGGGCGCCGCGGCGCGGATCAAGGCGGAGAACTCGCGCACCGAGGGTCTGATGCACCTGGAGTTGGAGCGCTATCGCCTGGACAAGCTCCCGGAGATCGTCGCGCAGATGATGAAGCCGGCCGAGAAGATCGACAGCATCCGCATCCACCAGGTGAGCGGCTTCGGCGGGGCGCCCGGTCAACCCGGCGCCGTGGCGGGCGAGGGCGGCTCGCGCCCGCCAGTGAACCAGGTGATGGACAGCATCCTGGGCATGGCGCTGCAGCTGCCGGCGCTCAAGAGCATCGGCGAGTCCATCGGCTACGACTTTTCCGGGGCGCTGCCCAAGACCAGCGGCCAGGGCGAGGGCGGCAAGAAGACGGCGGAATAACAGCCGGTCGGTCTTTCGGGCGCCATACCGCGTCCGGGAGGACCTCATTCAAATCGACAGGAGACCAAGTTTATGAAGATCTCGAGGCGCGACTTTCTTGCCGCGACGGGCGCGGCGGCGGTGGTGGGGGGACTCAGGCCGCTGGCGGCCTTCGCCCAGGGCAAGGAGATCCTGGTGGGATCGGTGCTGGACAACTCCGGCAACCTGGACATCTACGGCAAGCCGATGGTGATGGCCACCACGATGGCGGTCGAGGAGATCAACGCCGCCGGCGGGCTGCTCGGCCGCAAGCTCCGGGCGATCCAGTACGACACCCAGTCCGACATCGCGCTCTACACCAAGTTCGCTCAGCAGCTCGCGCGCACCGACAAAGTCGACGTGGTGCACGGCGGCATCACCTCGGCCTCACGCGAGGCGATCCGCCAGACCTTCAAGCGTTCCGACACGCTGTACTTCTACAACGTGCTGTACGAAGGCGGCGTCTGCGACCGCAACTGCGTGGTCACCGGCACGACGCCGGCGCAGGCAGTCGAGCCGATCGTCGAGCACGCCATGAAGAAGTGGGGCAAGAAGGTCTACATCCTGGCGGCCGACTACAACTACGGTCAGATCACCGCCAAGTGGCTGCAGCACTACATCGGGCAGCGCGGCGGCTCGGTCGCCTCGACCGATTTCTTCCCGCTGGACGTCGCCGACTTCGGCTCCACCATCGCCAAGATCCAGCAAGCCAACCCCAACTGGGTGGTGTCGGCGCTGGTAGGCGGGGCCCATATGGCCTTCTACCGGCAGTGGGCGGCCCAGGGTATGAACAAGAAGATTCCGCTGGCGTCCACCACCTTCGGCGTGGGCAACGAGCACCTGGCGCTGTCCCCAGCGGAGGGCGACGGCATCCTGATCGCGGGCAACTACAGTCAGGAAGCGAAGACGCCTGCCAACCAGGACTTCCTGGCGCGGTGGAAGAAGCGCTTCGGCGACACCAAGATCGTGCACGAGATCGCCGTGTCGCAGTACCAGGGCATCTACGTGTGGGCCGAGTGCGTGAAGAAGGCGGGCTCGCTCGATCGCACGGCGATGCTCGCGGCGGTTGAATCGGGCCCCTCCATCGTCGGACCGGCCGGTACCGTGACCATCGAGCCGAAGACCCACCACGCCGCGCTCGACATCCACCTGATGGAGGTGAAAAGCCAGAAGCTCGCCATCCTCAACACCGTCAAGCAGCGGCAGCCCTCGGACACCCTGCAGTATTGCGACCTGCTGAAGAACCCGAACGAGAACAAGCAGTTCGAGGTGAAGATCTAACTCGCCGCGATCCCGTACCCTCCTCTTTGAAGGGCAGACGCGTTGACTGAGCCGGTGGCAGCCTCCCTCCCCTTCAAGGCCCCTTCAAGGGGAGGGCCGGGGTGGGGATGGGTTCAAGAGGCCATGCGCACCCATCCCCCTCCTGACCTCCCCCTTGAAGGCCTTGAAGGGGGAGGGACAGCGGGGATGCCACGTCCGCTAGTCCCGCGCCAGCGAGCCTAGTCAGACCACGCCACATCTCGATCGAGTTGATGGACTACGCCGCCGTCGTCGTTCTCCAGATCCTTTACATGATCGCCTTCCTAGCGCTCATCAGTGCGGGGCTCGCGATCGTCTTCGGCATGATGCGCGTGATCAACCTCGCGCATGGCGAGTTCGTCATGCTCGGCGGCTACACGACGCTCGCCTGCGATCGGGCCGGGATCGACATCTGGTTCGCCATGCTCGTGATCGCACCGCTGGTGGTCGGGCTGGTGGGCCTGATCATCGAGCGGCTGGTCATCCGCTTCCTGTACGGGCGGATGATCGACACCATGCTCGCGACCTGGGGCCTGAGCCTGCTGCTGATCGGGCTGGTCACGCTGATCTTCGGCAGCTCGGCGGTGAGCGTGGCCGCGCCCCTGCCGGGCTACCAGCTCGGCGAGTTCCAGATGGGCGGATACAACCTGTTCATCATTCTGGTGACGCTGGTCCTGTACGTGGCCATGTGGGTGGTGCTGCGCCATACCCGCCTAGGTCTGGTCGCGCGCGGCGCCATGCAGAACGCCGAGATCGCTTCGGCGCTGGGCTACAACCCCCGCACCGTATACATGGTCACCTTCACGATCGGCGCTGCACTATCGGGCTTGGCGGGCGGGGTGCTGGCTCCGCTTACCGGCCTGCTGCCTGCCTCGGGCGGCGCCTACATCGGGCAGGCCTTCATCGCGGTGATCACCGGCGGTGCCGGTGCGGTGATCGCCGGCACGCTGGCCAGCACTGGCCTGTTCGGGGTAGTCAGCCAGCTCGTGTCCTTCGCGTATTCACCCGTGATCGGCGAGATCGCCATGCTGGCGCTGGCGATCATCCTGCTGCGCCTGATGCCGCAAGGCATCAGCGGGCGCTTCTTCCGGAACAGCCAGTGAAAGCCTGGCCTTCCATCGGTCAGATCCGCTGGGGCTGGTTCCTGGCTGCTGCCGCTGTCCTGCTGCTGTGGCCCGTGTTCGCCGACACGCATACACCGACGGTGCTGCTGATCTGGGCGCTGTTCGCGCTCTCGCTCGGCCTGATGTGGGGATACGCCGGGCTGCTCAGCTTCGGCCACAGCGCCTACTTCGGGCTGGGCGCCTACACCTATGCGATCGCGGTCATCAATATCGGCGAGAGCACCGTGCCGTTACTGCTCGCCGTGCTCGTCCCCGCAGTGGTGGCCGCTGTGATCGGCGCGATGATGTTCTACGGCCGCATCAGCGACGTGTACATGGGGGTGATCACGCTGGTGGTGACGCTGATCCTGTTCAAGTTCATGAGCGCGACCGCCGGCGACCAGTACGCCATCGGCGATGCCCGGCTCGGGGGCTTTAACGGCATTCCCGGCTTTCCGATCCTGAATGTGCCGGGCATGCCCGAGATCTCGCTGTTCGGCGTGCCGATGTACTACATCGCCGCCGTCTCGCTGCTCGGGTGCTACCTGATCAGCCGCTGGATCCTTGCGCGCTCGTTCGGGCGCGTGCTGGTGGGAATCCGCGAGAACGAGGCGCGCTGCGAACTGCTCGGCTACAGCGTGCCCGCATACAAGACCGCCATCTTCACGATCAGCGCCGCGATGGCCGGGCTGGCGGGGTGCCTGTTCGCCAACTGGACCGAGATCGTCACCCCCGGCGTGTTCAGCCTGCGCTCGGCGGCGGAGGTGATTGTCTGGACCATCGTGGGTGGCGTGGGCACGCTGATCGGCCCCGTGCTCGGCGCCATGGCGCTGGGCATGGTCAAGCTGCTGCTCGGCGAGCAGACGGTCATCGACAACTCCCTGCTGCTGGGCCTGATCCTGGTGGTCGTCGTGCTCGCGATCCCGCGCGGCGTGGTGCCCGCGCTGCAAGGTTGGTGGCGCGGGCGCGCACGCATCCGGGTGCAGCGGGCGGGGCATGGGCGGGTCAGGCAGCGCGCGACCACCGTTCGCAGCGGGGAATCCGCAACCGGGTGGCGGCGCGATGCTCCCGGGGGGTCGGGCGCGTCTGCAGAGGCGCCCGGGACAGGCGGAAGATTGCCGGCACAGCGAGCGGTGCGCCCATGAGCGATGCAGTGGTGGAGACCATCGATCTCACCATGCGCTTCGGCGGTGTGACGGCCGTGGACCACGTCAACTTCACCTTGAGGGAACGCGAGCTGCGCTGCCTGATCGGACCCAACGGCGCGGGCAAGAGCACGTTCTTCAAGTGCCTCACCGGGCAGTACCGGCTCACCAGCGCCAACGGGCGCGTCTTCATCCGCGGCGCGGATGTCGTGGGGATGCGCCCCCATGAAGTCGTGCGCATGGGGGTGGGCATCAAGACGCAGGTGCCGTCGGTGATGAACGGGCTCACCGTGACCGAGAACCTCTGGCTTGCGGCGCGTCGCGCCCATGGCTGGGCACGCAGCACGGCCGAGGTGCAGCGCGTGATCGACGAAGTGGGCCTGGCCGACATCGCGCGGCGTCAGGTGGGTGAGCTGGCGCACGGCCAGCGGCAGATGGTGGAGATCGGCATCGTGCTGGCGCAGGACCCCTGGCTGGTACTGCTGGACGAGCCGGCGGCGGGGATCACCGGCGCGGAGGTGGAGAGACTGGTGGTGCTCATCCGCCAGATCAACCAGAGCGCGTCGGTGGTCGTGGTCGACCACGACATGGAGTTCGTGCGCATGCTCGGGTCCACCATCACCGTGTTCCATCAGGGGGCGGTCCTCACCGAAGGACTGGCGCCGCAGGTCCTCGCCGATGCGCGGGTGCGCGAGGTCTACATCGGGAACCGCACGCAATGAGCGCCGTGATGCCCCAGCCGAATCCCGGCGCCGAGGCGCAGGAGCGCGCATCCGATCTTGTCTTCGAGGTGAGCGATCTGCGCGCCGGCTACGGTACCGTGCCGGTGCTGCACGGCGTGTCGCTCGCGCTGATGGCGGGCGAAGCGCTGGGCATCGTCGGGCACAACGGCATGGGCAAGACCACCCTGCTCAAGGCGCTCATGGGCCTGCTGCCGGTGACCTCCGGCCGCATCTCTGTGGACGGTGTCGACATCACGCGCGAGCCGGCCCACGCGCGCAACCGGCTGGGCATCGCCTACGTTCCGCAAGGGCGCGGCATCCTGCCTGGGCTCACTACTCTGGACAACCTGCGGCTCGCCTGGAACAACGACCCGGAAGAGACCGAGCACGAAGCGCTGGACCGCGTGCTGGCGCTGTTCCCGCGCCTGACGCATTTGCTCGATCGCCGCGGGGGTGCACTGTCCGGCGGCGAGCAGCAGCTCCTGGCTCTGGCCCGCGCGCTGATGCCGAGCCCCTGGATGCTGCTGCTCGACGAGCCCTCGGAGGGGATCCAGCCGTCCATCGTGCAGGAGATCGGCCAGATCCTCGCCGGCCTGCGCGCGGACACCGGGATGACCATGATCATCGTCGAGCAGAACCTCGATCTCGTGCTCGACGTGGCCACGCGCATCGCCGTGCTCGAAAAGGGGCGCATTGCCCAGACACTGTCGACGAGCGAGGTGGGCGGCGGGCAGCTGGCCCACATCCTCGGCCTGGGGGCCGCGCGCGTCTCGCGCGGCGCGGCGCCGGTCCCGCCGCAGATTCCCGCGCAGGTCGAGCGGCCTGCTGTTCCGGCCCCGGCCGCACCGCGCCTCGCAGCCCCGCAGGCGCCACCCGCATACACCGAATACCGCACTCCGCAACCGGTCGCACCTGCGGCGGCCGCGAGCGCACCAACTCCCACGGGTAACACTATGGCAACCGTCAAGCGGCCGACCCTCGAGCAAATGAAAGACATCGTCGCCTCCCTGCACATGAGCATGTCGGAGCGCGAGGTCAGCGAGTACCTGGAGGTGATGGAAGGCACTCTGCAGGCCTACGATCGCCTTACCCAGCTCCCGGACAATCTGCCGCCGGTGCGCTATCCGCGCACGCCCGGCTACCGTCCCGGTGCATCGGAGAACCCGCTCAACGCCTGGGCGGTGAAGAGCGAGGTGCGCGGTGCGCCCTACGGGCCGCTCAGCGGCAAGCGCATCGTGCTCAAGGACAACGTGTGCCTGGCCGGCGTGCCGATGATGAATGGCGCCTCCACGCTCGAGGGCTACGTGCCCGACGTGGACGCAACCGTAGTCACGCGCATTCTCGATGCCGGCGGCACCATCGTCGGCAAGGCGCACTGCGAGTACTTCTGCCTCTCGGGCGGCAGCCACACCTCGGCCAGCGGGCCGGTGCACAACCCTTACAAGTACGGCTACTCGGCCGGCGGCTCCTCATCGGGGTGCGGTGCGCTGGTCGGGGCGCGCGAGGTGGAGATGGCCATCGGCGGCGATCAGGGCGGCTCCATCCGGATGCCGTCGTGCTGGTCGGGCTGCTACGGCATGAAGGCAACCCATGGGCTGGTCCCCTACACCGGGGTGATGCCCATCGAGGCGACCATCGATCACACCGGACCGATGACTGCCACCGTTGCCGACAACGCCCTGCTGCTGGAGGTGGTCGCTGGCGCGGACGGGCTCGACCCCCGCCAGTACAACGTGCGCGTGGACAAATACACCACTGCGCTCGGACGCGGTGTGGCAGGACTGCGCATCGGTGTGGTAACCGAAGGCTTCGCCCGCCCGGAGAGCGAACCCGACGTCGACCAGAAAGTGCGCGAGGCCGCCGAGCGCCTGCGCTCGCTGGGCGCGACGGTGGAGGACGTCTCCATTCCGATGCATCTGGACGGTCCGGCGATCTGGACGCCGATCGCGCTGGAGGGCCTGCAGGCGCAGATGATGTACGGCAACGGCATGGGCTTCAACTGGGAAGGCCTGTACACCACTAGCCTGCTCGATGCACACGCCAACTGGCGCGCCCGCGCCAACGAGCTGTCGCGCACGCTCAAGATCTCCATGCTGGTCGGCACCTATTTCATCAAGTACTACCGCGGCCACTTCTACGCCAAGGCGCAGAACCTCGCGCGCCTGCTGCGCCAGTCCTACGACGATGCCCTGTCGCGCCACGACCTGCTGCTCATGCCGACTCTGCCGATGAAGGCCACACCGCTGCCGCCGCAGAATGCGCCGCTAGCGCTGTATTGCCAGCGCGGCTTCGAGATGCTCGGCAACACCTCCCCGTTCGACGTGTCGGGGCATCCGGCCATGAGCGTGCCCTGCGGCATGAGCCAGGGGCTGCCCGTGGGCATGATGCTGGTGGCACGCCACTACAACGAGTCCACCATCTACCGTGCCGCGCATGCGTTCGAGCAGCTTGGTGATTGGCGGAATATGTAGCTCCAATGAGATTGAACCGCCAAGGACACCAAGAGAACCGAAAGGCAGATTGAGCCGCAGAAACGCAGAGAGCGCAGAGAAGAGCGAAAAGCTGAATTGGCCGCAAGACGCCGAGACGCCAAGAAGACCTGAAACCAGATTGAACCGCAGAGGCGCAGAGAAGAGCGAGAACCCTGAAAAAGGCGACGGGAGGTCTGCGGGTGAGATCGAGCCGTAGTAGGAAGCTCCCTCTCCCCTTGTGGGAGAGGGCTGGGGTGAGGGGTCGCGTTGGATGAGCGCCATTCCCGTCAGTAAGCATGCGTTATGCGGCGAGCCAAGCCAACACAGCGAATGAGTTCCTCTGGGTTCCTCTGCGTCCTCCGCGTTGAAAGAGGTAGGCTGTAGTGGATCGAAACCCCTTCAGCTCCGACTGGCTGAACGCCCACAGCGACGAGCGCCTGCGCCCACAGCGCGGGCTGTCCTACGTCGCAGGGCAGAGCGACGACCCGCCGCGCTTCACTACCATTCCGGCGCTGCTCGACGAAGCAGTCGCTGCGCATGGCGCACGGGATGCCGCAGTCTTCTCCGCGACCGGCACGCGTTGGTCGTGGTACGACTTGCAACGCAAAGCCGACGAGGTCGCCGCCGGGCTGCTGGCGCTCGGCATCAAGCGCGGCGACCGGGTGGGGATCTGGGCGCCTAACTGCGAGGAGTGGCTGGGACTGCAGTTCGGCACCGCGCGCATCGGCGCCATCCTGGTCAACATCAATCCGGCCTATCGGGAATCCGAGCTGGAGTACGCGCTGAACAAGGTCCAGTGCCGGGTCCTCGTCATGGCGCGCGCGTTGAAGTCCAGCGACTATGTGAGCATCCTGCGCGAGCTCGCACCCGAGATCGATCGGACGCCCGCCGACGGCAGGCTGCGCTGCGAGCGGCTGCCGCGCCTGCGCCACGTGGTGTTGATCGGCGATGGCCCGGTGCCGGCCGGCGCTACAGGCTTCAAATCCTTCCTCCGCCTGGCCGGGCCGGCGCAGAAGTCGCGACTCTCGTCGTTGTCGGCCACGCTGGACCCCGACGACGCCATCAACATCCAGTTCACCAGCGGCACGACCGGCGCACCGAAGGGCGCCACGCTGAGCCACTTCAACGTGGTCAACAACGCGCGCTACGCAGCGCAAGCCATGCGCCTGAGCGAGCGCGACAGGCTCTGCATCCCGGTGCCGCTCTACCACTGCTTCGGTATGGTGCTGGGCGTGCTGGCCTGTGTCGCCTGCGGGGCGACCATGGTTTTTCCCGCGCCGAGCTTCGACGCTGAGCAGACCTTGAACGCGGTGGCGGCGCAGCGCTGCACGGCGCTGCACGGTGTGCCGTCGATGTTCATCGCCATGCTCGAGCATCCGCGGCTGCGCGAGCTGGATATCTCGAGCTTGCGGACTGGCATCATGGCAGGTGCGCCATGCCCGATCGAGACCATGCGGCGCGTCGTGGCCGACCTGCACATGCCGGAGGTTACCATTGCCTACGGCATGACCGAGACCAGCCCGGTGTCCTTTCAGTCCAGCGTGGACGACCCGATGGAGCGGCGCGTTACCACCGTGGGTCGCATCCAACCGCATGTCGAAGTGAAGATAGTGGACGAGCAGGGCAGGATCGTCCCGGTCGGCCAGCAAGGTGAGCTGTGCACCCGCGGCTACCTGGTGATGCACGGGTACTGGGACGACGTGGAGCGCACGCGCGAGGTCATCGACGCGGCGGGCTGGATGCACAGTGGCGACTTGGCGACGATCGATGCCTACGGCTACTGCAACATCGTCGGACGCCTGAAGGACATGCTGATCCGCGGCGGCGAGAACGTCTACCCGCGCGAGATCGAGGAGTTCCTGCTACGGCACCCCAAGATCCAGGCGGCCCAAGTGTTCGGCGTCCCCGACCCGCGGCTCGGCGAGGACGTGTGCACCTGGATCGTCCTCAAGCCCGGTGTGGCGGCAACCGCCGAAGAGATCCGCGCGTACTGCCAGGGGCGCATCGCCCACTACAAGGTGCCGCGCCACATCCGCTTCGTACCCGGGTTCCCCGCCACCGCTACGGGCAAACCGCAGAAGTTCGCCATGCGCGAAGCGATGATGCGGGAGCTGGGGGTGCAGGTTGCGCGGTCGGCTTGATCCAGTGCGTCACCGCTGGTTTCGACCCATTCCGCTCAGCCAATGGACTGTACCGTGAGTTGCAGAGCACGCTTCCCGCTCCCCATGCGGAGAGGTTGGGATGGGGTCAACTACTGGATCGGCTGTTACAGTCCTCTAGCCCATGCGACGGTCTTGTGCTAACCCACTATCTCACGCCTGTCAGTGGGTCTGCGAATGCGGAAGCAGCACATACGAACGACGCTCGCACATCCTCCCTTCCAGCCTAGTGCCCCAGTCTCGATTGGATCTCCTGGCTTCGGGCGGTGATCACCTCGGCTTTGGGCAGCGCCGGGTGCTCGTCCGTCTCCCGGGGTGCTTCCGGTAGCAGTGCGAGCCATGCAGGGTGCGGGTAGAACTTCGACGCATAGTCGTAGCCGCGCTCGCTCCAGTGCCTGTGAACCAGCACTGCGGGGTGCTCGCCCAGCTGCCGGGGCGCCTCCACGGTCGTGAGGTTCCCGCCCGAGTGGGAACTGGCGTCGGTGTCAGCCGCAACCGCTGTGACAGGCAGCGTGGCAACCAACACGGCAACACAGCCGATGGTGGACATTGATTTGGAAGTCATGGTAGATCTCCTTTTCAAGCCTCCTGCTCGAAACTGAAGTCCGCCTCATGGCGGGCTTCTGCCGGTACTTCGCAGACTCGTTTCATCTGCGTAAGTCATTGTCCGGAGATCACTGGTGCAGTTCTGTGAGGAATTCCCAGGGGCGGAGATGAGCATTCACATTGGCGATGACTTAGGGCATGCCGCGCTGAAAGGGGCCGGGTCGGAAGGTGTCGGGAAGGTGGGAAAGTGTGGGGTCACATGGGAGGTGTGGGAGGTGTGGGGTCAGGCCTATACTTTATAGCATCAGGTCCACATCACTTGACCGCAGAGGGTGGGGTCAAGGAGATGGGGTCAGGCCTATACTTCATACCTCGAGGGGTCCACATCACTTTGTCGCACTTCATGCGCGGTACCGCTGTGCCGTGATCCGAACTCGGCAGTAGGTGGCCGGCGGCGTTCCGAGCCCTCGACCGTAATTGGAGTCCTTCTCTGCCACCCCTCCTCGGGCAGGAGGGGAAAAAGATCTTTGGTGCTGCTGCAGCCTTGGGGTGTGAGGCGCCTGTTCAGGGCTTAGCAGGCTTTGCGCTCCAGCTGTGCCCGCAGCGCAGTCTTGAGCACCTTCCCGTAGTTATTCTTCGGCAGGTCGTCAACGAAGACGTACCGCCGCGGGCGTTTGTAGCGGGCGATGTTGTCGAGACAGAGCGCGTCGAGCTCTTCCTGCGGCACGCATGCACCGGCCAGCGGCACGACGAAGGCCACGACTTCCTCGCCCCACTCCGGGTGCGGCGCCCCGATGGCGCTGGCCTGCGCGACGCCGGGGTGGCGCAGGAGGACCTCTTCGATCTCGCGCGGATAGATGTTGGCCCCGCCGGAGATGATCATGTCCTTCGAGCGGTCCTTGAGCGTGACGAAGCCGCGCGCGTCCCGGTAGCCGAGGTCGCCGGTGTGCAGCCAGCCGCCGCGCAGTGTTGCATCCGTAGCTGCCTCGTCCATCCAGTAGCCCTGCATCACGCAGTCGCTGCGCGTGGCGATCTCGCCGATCTCGCCATCGGGCACGTCGTTGTCGTCAGTCTCGACGATGCGGACCTCCACGCCGGTGCGCGGCCCGCCCACGCTCGCTAGAGTGTCGAAGTCGCCGGCGGCGAACGACTGCTGGTGCTCCCGCTTGGTGAGCCCGGTGATGGTCATCGGGCTCTCGCCCTGGCCGTAGACCTGGTACAAGCGCGGGCCGAACAGTTCGAGCGCACGCCGCAGGTCCGACACGTACATCGGCCCGCCGCCGTAGATGATGGTCTTGAGGTGGGTGAGATCCGCCTGCCGTGCACCGCCGTCATCGAGCATCCGCGCGACCATGGTCGGCGCGGCGAAGAACGACACGTTAGCGTGCTGCTCGATCACCGCGAACATGTCTGCCGGGCTGAACGACGTCGAGGCGGTGATCACGTTGTGAGAGCCCTTGGCGATGTGCGCCAGCGCATACAGCCCCGAGCCGTGCGACAGCGGTGCGGCATGCACGATGGTGTCGCGCTCGTCCAACGCGTCGATGTCCGCGTAGTAGGCCTGGGTCATGAACAGCAGGTTGCGCTGCGTGAGCGTGGCGCCCTTGGGGCGCCCGGTGGTTCCACTCGTGTAGAAGAGCCAGGCGGGATCGGTAGGCTGCCCGAGGTGGAGCGGCATGGGCGGCCCAGCCGCCATCTCGTCGAACAGGTTCGCGTCCGCTTCCACCAGGACCAGCAGATCGCGCGGCAGCTCGCTGCGGATGCCGGAATAGAGGTTGGGCGAGGCGAAGCACAGACGGATCCCGGCGTTGTCGAGGATGTAGGCGAACTCCCGGGGATGCAGCTTGGAGTTCATCGGCACCGCGCACAGCCCGGCGTGCCAGCAGGCATACAGCAGCTGAAGGAAGCCGGCGCTGTTATGCATTGCGATCCCGATGCGGTCGCTGGGACGCGCGCCCGTGCGGCGAAGGAAGGCGGCCGTCGCCGCCACTCGGCCGGCGAACTGCGAATAGCGCCAGGATGTTGCGCCTTGTGAAATGGCAGGCGCGTCCGGATGGCGTGCCGCGGCCGCGTGCAGCAGCGATGCGAGGTTCATTCAGCCGGTGAACTAAGCGTGCGTACCACTTCCAACGCGTGGCCGTTTGCGCGTGCCAGGTAGATCGGGCAGCTCAGGCTGTCGTTGCCGCGCCAGACGGCCCCGCGCGCGCTGCAGAAGAGGACGGGCTCGCCGGGCACAACAGGGCGCTCGCCCCGCCCGAGCAGCGCGTGCAGGAAGTGCACGCCCTCGTAGGTAGACTGGCCGAGCGCATTGAGGGTGGGCGCCCGCGCTCCTATTCGGTTACGGTAGCGCTCCTGGAAAGAGAGGTTCGCTTCTGTCCCGAGCGCGGCGAAGTAGGAGCCGGCGACGTACAGCTCTTCGGTGAGATCTGCGCCGATCGCGAGCAGCTCGTTCTCCTCGATGGCACAGGACAGCCGGCGAATCCGTCCGGCCAAGCGTCGTGCCGCGAACATCCGGTTGAAGTCGATCGCGTCCTGTCCAACGAGGGACAGCAGGACTGCCTGTGCGCCGCTGCACTCCAGCGCGGCCACCGTCGGCTCGTAGTCGTTGCATCCGAGCGGGTGGAGGGACTCGTGCACGACCTCGCAGCCCAGACGCGCCAAGGTGTCACGTGCGTAGCGGTGAGAGACACGTGGCCAGACGTAGTCGTTCCCGACCAGGGCCCAGCGCGTCGGCGCGCGGCTCTCGCTCAGCGCCGCCAGGGCCGGCACGAGCTGATGCAGCGGTGTCTCGCCGATGGTGTACACGCCTGCGTGTCGCTCGCCCCCCTCGTAGAGGGGCGTGTAGACGTACGGCAGCCGTCCGCCGAGCAGCGGCAGCAACGACTTGCGCACGCTGCTCAAGTGCATCCCGACCACCGCGTCGATGGCCCGGTCGACCATTAGCCGGTTCGTCGCCGGGAGCAGGTCGGGATTCTCGCTGGCCGCATCCACCACCAGGACGGAGATTTCCCGCCCGTCCAGGCCGCCATTCCGGTTCAGCTCGTCCGCTGCCAACTGTGCGCAGGCGATCGTGGAGGGGCCCCAGATCCCCGCTGCACCGCTGGTCGGGACGAACAGGCCGACCCGCAGTGGGGTGCGCGGCCGGGCCCGCCGCCGGCCCAGCGGCAGGTGCGTGCGCCGATCCACGTCACCAGACAGCGCGGCCAGGGGATAGCTCCTGGGCGCCTCGAAGCCGTGGGCAGTCTGCACGATCATGGACCTCGACCAAACGTTTCGGCCGGCGCAGGGAAGCGCCGGCCGGTTCGCAAAGAAAGCTGGAATGGCTTCTATAATAGGGCAAGTTCAATCCGGCGATAGCGACGAGTGGACCAACCCCCCATCACGACTTCCCTGACCTATCTGCTGGCCCAGGCCAACCGCGTGGTGACCGCCACGCTCGAGCGGTTGCTGGCGCAGGAGGGCGCGACGATCGAGCACTGGCGCGTGCTCGAGGTCTTGTCTGACGAGCAAGGCCGTTCCATGGGCGAGCTGGCGCAGCTTGTCCTGATGAATCATCCCGCTCTGACCAAGCTCATGGACCGGATGGTGAGCCGGGGATGGGCGCATCGCGCCGCCGACCCGGCGGACAGCCGCAAGGTGCTCGTCTTCATCACCGACGCCGGCCTGGCGTTCGCTGCCCGGCTGCGCCAGCGCGCGCGGAGTATCACGAGGCGATCGACGCGGGCGACCGCCGGGCAGAGCAGCTCAAGCGGCTCCTCGGCACGCTCATCCGAGAGCACGAGTAGGACGCTGCAGATCCCCCCGCGTGCGGATCGCGGCCGCACGCTCCCTCTTGTCCACGCCTCAATGTCGATGCCGGTGGCCCGTTGCTGTAAGGCGTCCTAGGCGCGGTCGACTTACCGAGTCAACCGGGACGGTGCGCGGCCTGTCGCCGGCATCGGGTGGACCGCGGCGGCCCTCACTGTGCACCAGCCCGGTGTGCGTCTGAGGCTGCATCCGCTGCGACACCGCATTCGTATACGCCCAGGACGCCTCTTGCTAGACTTCCCCCCGGTCACCACAAGAATCGACGGCTCACCGATGCACGCAACGCTCCCGCTTCTCGAACAGACCGATTTCCCCGCGATCCAGCGCACGAAACTCGACACCCTGCAGGTCAACCTCGGCTACAAGTGCAATCAGAGCTGCCTCCATTGCCACGTCAACGCCGGACCGAACCGCACAGAGATGATGGATGGGCAGACGGTGCAGACTGTCCTGCAGTTCATGCGCCTTTCCGGCGTACAACTGCTGGACATCACCGGCGGTGCGCCCGAGCTCAATCCCCACTTCCGGGACATGGTCAAGGAGGCGCGTGCCAGCAACGTGCGGGTCATGGACCGCTGCAACCTCACCATCCTCGGGGAGCCGGGACAGGAGGATCTGGCCGGGTTTCTGGCGGCCCACGCCGTCGAGATCACTGCGTCCCTCCCGTGCTATACGGAGGAGCTGGTGGACCGACAGCGCGGCAAGGGCGTCTACGAAAAAAGCATCGCCGCCATCCGCAAGCTCAACGCGCTGGGCTATGCGAAGCCCGGCAGCGGGCTGACCCTCAATCTCGTGTACAACCCGCAGGGCCCGTTGCTGCCACCGGCACAGGACAAGCTCGAGGCAGACTACAAACGCATCCTGGGCGAGACCTTCGGCATTGTCTTCGACCGGCTGTTCACGCTGGCCAACATGCCGATCCAGCGCTTCGGCTCGACCCTGATATCCAAAGGCCAGTTCGCACCGTACATGAAGCTGCTCCGGGACAGCTATCGCGAGGATAACCTCGCGGCGGTCATGTGCCGCACGCTGATCTCGGTGGACTGGCAGGGCTACGTCTACGATTGCGACTTCAACCAGATGCTCGGCCTGCCGCTGACCATCGCGGGCAAGCCCAAGCTCAAGCTCGCTGAGCTGATCGGCCGCGACCTGGAGGGCAATCCGATCGCGGTCGCCGACCATTGCTTCGGCTGCACGGCTGGCCAGGGTTCGAGCTGCGGCGGGGCGCTCGCTTGACCTATTACCCCCTACCGCTCACCACGAAGGCACGAAGACACGAAGAAAAGCAGAAACCCGTGAGGTGAGGTTGGTATGCAGGCTCCCCGGGCCACGGTAGCACGGTCCCAAGGCAACGAACCAGGGCGCATCGTGCTCTGGTTTTCTTTCGGTTTCTTTCGCTTTTCTTCGTGTCTTCGTGCCTTCGTGGTGAGAGGTTGAAGTAGATCATGAGCAAGACCAGACTTGCGTTGCTGACCGCGATCGCCGCCGCGATCGCCTTGTTCTTCGCCTTCGACCTCGGGCAGTTCTTCAGCCTCGAGTACTTCAAGTCGAAGCAAGCCGAGATCATGGCGTTCTACCACGCCAATCCCTGGCAGACTGCATTGGTCTTCTTCGCGATCTATGTGGCGGTGACGGGGCTGTCCCTGCCGGGTGCAGCGATCATGACCCTGGTTGCTGGCGCGATCTTCGGCCTGTTGGTCGGCACGATCATCGTCTCGTTCGCCTCCACCATCGGCGCCACGCTCGCATTCCTGGCCTCACGCTTCCTGTTCAAGGACGCGGTGCAAAGGAAGTTCGGCGACAAGCTGCGCGCGATCAATGCTGGCATCCAGCGGGAGGGCGCGTTCTACCTGTTCACGCTGCGACTGGTGCCGCTGTTCCCCTTCTTCGTGATCAACCTGGTGATGGGGCTCACGCCAATCAAGACGCGCACCTTCTACTGGGTAAGCCAGGTGGGGATGCTGCTCGGGACGCTGGTCTATGTGAACGCGGGCACCCAGCTCGCCCAGATCCAGTCGCTCAAAGGCATCCTGTCGCCGGGTCTGCTCCTCTCCTTTGCACTGCTGGGTGTGTTCCCGCTCATCGCCAAGAGGATCGTGGCCTTGGTCAAGGTCCGCAAGGTCTACGCGAAATGGACCAGGCCGACACGCTTCGACCGCAACCTGGTCGTGATCGGCGCGGGCTCGGCGGGGCTGGTCGCTGCCTACATCGCAGCGGCAGTCAAGGCGAAGGTGACACTCATCGAGAAGCACAGGATGGGCGGGGATTGCCTCAACACCGGCTGCGTGCCGTCGAAGGCGCTGATCCGATCGGCCAAGCTCCTCTCGCAGATCCGGCATGCCCGGAACTACGGCATCCGCAGCGCGCAGGCCGAGTTCGATTTCGCCGACGTGATGGAGCGCGTACAGAAGGTGATCCGGGCGATCGAGCCGCACGATTCGGTGGAACGCTACACCGGCCTGGGCGTAGAGGTGATCGAAGGCGAAGCGAAGATCACCTCCCCCTGGACGGTGGAAGTGCGCACCTCCGGTAGCTTGCGCACGCTGACCACGCGCTCGATCGTCATCGCCGCCGGCGCACAGCCCTTTGTGCCGCCGATCCCCGGCATCGGAGAGGTCGGGTACGTGACCTCGGATACGATCTGGAAGCTGCGGGCGCTCCCGAGGCGGCTGGTGGTGCTGGGAGGCGGGCCGATTGGCAGCGAGCTGACTCAGGCCTTCGCGCGCTTCGGTTCGCAGGTCACGCAGGTGGAGATGCTGCCTCGGATCCTCATCCGCGAGGACCCAGAGATCTCCGAGATGGTTGCGCAGCGCCTTCGCGAGGACGGCGTGAACGTGCTGGTGAACCACAAGGCCAAGCAGTTCGCGATGGAAGGCGGCGAAAAGGTGCTGATTGCCGAGCATGCGGGGACGGACGTGCGCATTCCCTTCGATCAGGTCCTGGTCGCGGTCGGGCGCGTCGCGAACACCACAGGATACGGGCTCGAGGAGTTGGGGATCGGTACGACTCGGCAGCGCACGGTAGAGACCAACGAGTTCCTGGAGACCATCTACCCGAACATCTATGCGTGCGGCGATGTGGCCGGGCCGTTCCAGTTCACCCATACCGCCTCGCATCAAGCCTGGTACGCGTCGGTGAACGCGCTGTTCGGCAGGCTCAAGCGGTTCCGCGCCGACTACTCCGTCATCCCGTGGGCCACCTTCACCGAACCCGAGGTGGCGCGCGTGGGCCTGAACGAGAGCGAGGCGAAGGAGAAGGGCATCGCCTACGAGGTCACCACCTACGGGATCGACGACCTGGACCGCGCCATTGCCGACGGCGAGGCGCACGGGCTGGTGAAGGTGCTGACCGTTCCCGGGAAGGACAGGATCCTTGGGGCGACCATCGTGGGCGAGCACGCCGGTGACCTGATCATCGAGTACATCGCTGCCATGAAGCATGGCATCGGGCTGAACAAGATCCTGGGCACCATCCACATCTACCCGACGCTCGCTGAAGCCAACAAGTACGCCGCGGGCAACTGGAAACGGGCGCATGTCTCGCCCAAGACACTGGAGTGGCTGGGTCGGTATCATGCCTGGATGCGAGGGTGATTCCCAATAGCGCTAGACGCCAAGGACGCCAAGGAAATGCGGAAGTCAGCTTCCAGGCTGTTGACGCGTTCTTGCGCACGAAGTGCTTGCAGGAACGGCTTGTGCTCTGAGACACCGGGACCCACGGTTCTTCGCTGGGGTTCCGTGGCGTCCTTTGCGTCGTTAGCGTTGAGAGGTATTAGAAGTTGGTATTAAGTATCTCGATCATCATCCCGACGCTGAACGAAGCGGCGAACATCGAATCGGCGCTCGCTCGCCTGCAACCGCTGCGTGCGCGCGGGCACGAGGTGATCGTCGCCGACGGCGGCGGCGACGACGGCACGGCCAAGCTGGTGCAGCCGTGGGCTGACCGCGTGATCGAGTCCGCGCGCGGGCGCGCGCACCAGATGAATGCCGGGGCGCGCGTGGCGCGTGGCGACGTGCTGCTGTTCCTCCACGCCGATACGCGGCTTCCGGACGATGCAGATCGCCTGATCCTCGACGGTCTCGCGCAAAGCAACCCGGCCTGGGGCCGATTCGACATCCACATCGAGGGTCGGCATCCGCTGCTCAGAGTCGTTGCCTGGTTCATGAACGCTCGCTCCCGGCTCACCTCGGTGTGCACCGGAGACCAGTCGATCTTCGTGCGTCGGGACCTG